>Ga0209599_10001282_pt1 | contig 12359 bp, 7 predicted proteins | sample Shrwel_input2_FT_FD_187534 | JGI IMG/M metagenome (GOLD analysis project Ga0209599, IMG submission 187534) | Subsurface microbial communities from deep shales in Ohio, USA - Utica-3 well 1 S input2 FT (SPAdes) (version 2) ... | reverse complement strand
CTATCTTGTCCAAATTGTTTAGGATTGCTGAGTTAGGGTAATAGTGTCCGTGTAGTATGTGTATTCGCCGAGCACTATTTATAAGTTCATCGAACTTATCTTTATCATCCACTTGCCAATAAATTTCAAGGGGGAATTTATCCCCCTCAAAATCATCGGGTTTCTTTCTATGTATAAGTAGGATAGGTTTTACTTTTAAGTGAGGAACAACATATTCTACGAAGTTATTCACCCAAACATCACTACCAGCACCTACTTTATTTCCGAAACCTGTTGTATAATATACATCATACATTCTTATAAACTATTGTTCTTCTTTAAATTTTCGATTTCGATTGTTAAAGAATGAATTTGTGTTTGTTGTTCTTTAATACCTTCAATTAATAATGCTACTAATTTGTCGTATTTAACTGCTTTATATCCGTTTTCTCTTGTTTGAACTAATTGAGGTAATACTGCTTCAATTTCTTGTGCGATAACACCCACATCGTTTCCTTCGTATCCGTGTTCAATTTTGTTCTCTTCTTTCCAATCGTAAGTGTTACCACTAATTTTAGAAATCTTATCCAATGCGTTTTCAATTGGAGTAATGTTTTCTTTGAAACGAATATCAGAAGATGAGTATGCTACGATATCATTTGTTGCATCAATTCTACCAGCGGTAGCAGATGCCGCCATACCTATACCTAATGAGTTGAACTGAACGTTTGATGAAGTTGCTACTGCTTGTCCAATTGAAATTGTATGAGCAATACCTTCTCCACTCGTTGCGCCAGTTGATGAAACACCTGTTCCGGCGGTGATTGTACTAACATAGTTACCTGTTGTATCAGTTCCTAATGCTACTGAATCTGCTGCAATTGTTGTTGCAAATGATACGTTACCCAAATCTGTTATTGTACCAGTACCTGTTACATCACCTGTTAAAGTAACTGAAATATCTTTTCCTTCTAATGTTGTTACTCTACTACTAATTGCATCTGTTACATTTTTAACTGAACCACTTAATGAAGTAATTGAAGCTGCTGTTGCACTTGCTACACTTGCAGAAGTTGCAAAAGTATCCGTTACTGCTTTTACTGATGAACTTAATGAAGTTACACTTGCATCTGTTGCAAATGTTGAATCTAATGAAGAACTAAATGATTCTGCTGCTGCTAATCTACTATTTACTGAAGTTGAATATAATGTTGCATTTCCTAATCCATTAATAGTTGAACCACTAATTTCTCCTGCTACTTTAAAATCCCCACTTGCGTTTGAACTTAATGTTCCTACTACTGTTCCTGTTCCTGGATCAACAAATTTAATTGAACCAGTTGAAATATAAAGGTCTCTCCAAATTTTACTTGTAGAACCTAAATCAAATACATTAGTTGTTTGTGGAATAAGTGAAGAACTTAAAGATGCTACTACATTAATAGTATCAGCTGTGTTATCACCAATAGTTACTTGTCCACCGATTGTTAAGTTACCACCAACATTTGCATTCCCTGTAATATCTAAACCAGAACCGGAGATTGCTCCAAATGTTCCAGTACTTCCTGTACCTGTTGATGATAAAATGATATCACCCGTTGCTCCACCAATTACTAATGTTCCTAATGTAGTGTTTACATATGGTTCACCGAATGCTAACGAACCTGATTGTTGTGCGGTCGTACCACGTCTAAATTTAAGTCCCATTTTAGTTTACTCTTTTTTTTAGTTTGTTATTAGTCTATAAATATATAAATCTTAATACTAAACTATCTTATTTTCTAATTCTTTTATTCTTTTTTCTTGTTCTTTTACAACCTCAATTAATAATCCCACAATTTTATCATAATCTACTGCATAATACCCATCTTGTCTTTGATTAACTAATTCTGGCATTACTTTTAATACATCTTGTGCGATTACACCATATTCATGTTGTCCTGCTTTTGGCATTCCATCTTTCCAATCAAACTCAACACCTCTCAATTCATTTACTTTTTGAATTGGATTAGAGATTAATTGAATATTATTTTTTAATCTTTCATCTGATGTTGCATATGCCACTACATCTCCAGTTACATTTAATGAACCACTTATGATTTGGTTTTGTGTAAATGTATTTGCTACCGCTAATTTAGCATAAGTTGTTACTGCACTTGCAGAGTATGCTGAAGCACTTGCTAAAGCACCTGCTGCTGAATTTGCATTTGTAATTGATACCGTTGCTGCACTTGCACTATATGCTGAAGCACTTTGAAATGCTCCCCATGCACTTGCTGAGTTTATTAAAATATTATTTGATTGTGTTACATCTGTTTGATATATAGATGCACTTAATGTATTTACATCAGTACCAATATTACCAAATCTACTATTTAATGATGCACTAAATGCAAATAAACTACCACTTAACTCACTAAACGAAGTTGAACCAGTTTGATTTAATGAACCTGTTATAGTTAGTATATCACCTTGTTGATCTCCAATTTGATTTGAACCACTACTAAATATTACAGATGAACTTTGTATGATTGTATGTAATTCAGTTGCGTATATAGTTCCACTAACAAATAAATTTCCACTTGCTGTAATATCATTTGTTACATTTAATGAACCACTAATAATTTGGTTTGCTTTAAATGTATTCGAACCAGTTGTTGCAAATGTTGTATCGTTAAATTCCAATGAATCCAATCTACTATCTACTGATGTTGATAATGATGTTACTACTGAAGCTGATACATAATTTGTAATTAAAGAATTTATCTGTAATTGTTGGTTTGTATCAGTTGTTGCTACACTTGAACTTAAATCAATTCTTGCTGCATTGCTTTCACTAATAGATGTTGCAAATGAACTACTATACGAAGATGCACTTTGGAATGCTCCCCATGCACTTGCGGAGTTTATTAAAATATTATTTGATTGTGTTACATCTGTTTGATATATAGATGCACTTAATTCTGTTACATTAGCTACACTTATACTAATTCTACTATTAAATGATGAAGATATATCTCTTACATCTATCCCATCCACTGCACCACTTATAGAACCGGTTATATATTGTGTAAATGTATTATATCCTGTAAATGTATTATTTGCTGAAGTATTTGCTCCCGCTGCAATACTTAGATTGGAAACGGATGTACTTATATTTAAAATTGAAGTTTGTAATGCTCCACTAGTTGCACTTAAAGATGAACTAAACGAAGAACTATATGCTGAAGCACTTTGAAATGCTCCCCATGCACTTTCACTTATTATTAATATTGAACTTTGTAAACTTGCACTATATGCACTTGCACTTTGAAATGCTCCCCATGCACTTTGAGAATTTATTAATACACTTTCTGTTGTATTATTAATTGTGGTATAAAAACTGCTACTATATAAATTTGTTATAGCATTACTTGCACTAATCCTACTGTCTACTGATTGCGAATATGTTGCTAAACTACCACTTAATTCTATAAAGTTAGTTGAACCAGTTACTTCTAATGAACCTGTAATACTTACTTTATCACTTTGTTGATCACCGAAAGTTTGAGAACCACTACTGAATATTACTGAGGAACTTTGATATATTGTATGAATTTCAAAAGCAGTAATTTTTCCTGTAATATCTACATTACCACTTATAATTTGAGAACCATTAAATGTATTTGAACCAGTTGTTGCAAATATAGCTACGGCACTTGCACTATATGCTGAAGCACTTTGAAATGCTCCCCATGCACTTTCACTTACTATTAATATTGAACTTTGTAAACTTGCACTATATGCTGAAGCACTTTGGAATGCTCCCCATGCTGATGCACTATTTGAAGCAATATTATCAATATTAGTGTTTATAGTTGTATAGAAACTTGCACTATACGAAGATGCACTTTGGAATGCTCCCCATGCACTTTGAGAATTTATTAATATACTTTGAGTTGCATTATTAATTGTACTATAAAAACTACTACTATATGAAGATGCACTTTGAAATGCTCCCCATGCACTTTGAGAATTTATAATTATCCTACTATCTACGGATGTACTATATGTTGTTATATTACCAATACCATTAATTGAACCACTTAGAGTACCCGTTAATTGTGTAAATGAACCAGATGTTGCATAAACAGTTCTATATACTTTAGATGTAGAACCCAAATCGTATATATTAGTTGCATCCGGTATAATTGAAGAACTTAAATCTGCATTAAAAATAACACTATCATTTGTAGTATCACCGATTGTAATAGTACCACCTAATGTAATATCACCACTTACGTTAAAACTACCACTATTAATTGCACCTATTTTTGCTAATTGAATATTACTACCAATATTACTACCCAATGCTAACGATTGAGATGTAATATCATAATACAATTCACCACTTTGTAACGAACCAGTTAATGATTCTCCTCTTCTAATTTGTAATAATGATGCCATTTAATTCTTTGTGTTTTTTATAAATATCTTAAATTAATATTTTCTTATTATGCGTTAAAATCTAAATCTACTATATCTGCAGATGCACATGCTAAATATAATTCTGCAAATGAACGAGCTGGAATTAAATTACCATCTACATCGTTTAATTGTGCAGTTGATAAATCTACTACCAATCCCGTCAACCCACTACCATCACCTACAAATGATGATGCTGTTACCGGTCCTTCTATTTGAACCGAACCTGTAAATGAATGTACATCATCCGTAGTATTACCAAATTTAGAACTACCACTTTCAAATATAACCGATGATGAAATTATATTAATATTAAATTGTCTTGCATTAATTTCACCTAATACAGTTAAACTACCGGTAATATTTGCACTACCACTTAATTGAAAATTATTGTGTGTAATTTGTAGGGTATCATTAATTGATAATCCACTACCACTTAATGAACCACTTGCATCGATATCACCATCTGTAATTACATCTCTAACTACATACAAATCTCTTTGTGTTGTAATATCGTCAGAAACGAATATAGAACCAGATGTGATTGAATTCGTTGTTACTATTGTTTCTACTGACTCTACTGATCCGGATTTCTTAAAATATAATTTACCATCGTGAGTATTAATTGCTACTTCACCTAAGTTAATTGAACCCGTATCAGGAACCCTACCAGGAACGGCTGAGCGTTTTAGTATAATGTTTTGAGCCATATGTATGGAAACGTTTTATGTGTTATCTAACAACGAAAAAAGGTACTATGTAGTACCTTTATAAATATGTTAAATTAAAATAAAACGAAATTATATTATATGGAAATTGATATTGTAATTGGATCTACATCATTAAATGTAGTTCCACTAGTTGATACTAAACCTAATGTACCAGTTGGTGGAGTTGCAACCTTATCATCCCAATATACACTCGTATCAGGCCCACCTGGTGATGTATAAATTCTAAATGCTCCTGGTGTAAATGAAAATTCTATATGATATACACCTTGTGAAAGTCTTATCGTACCACTATTTGTAGTCATAGATGTTAATATTGCAGTTCTATTTACACTATTTGCATCTATAAGATTTATATAAAGACTAGCATCACTTATTATTAAATTAGGGTCTGTTATTCCTAAATCAGAAGTATGGTTAGGAAATGTTATAGTTCCTGCCGTAATTGCCGGATTGTAGCCAGCCAACCCGGATACTAAATTATATGTACCTGCACCTACTCCCGCACTATTTGGAACTATTGTAAATCCATCTGTAAATTGTATTGATGCCATTTTTTTATTTTTTAGTTTTTATTATGCCCAAACACCTGCATCAGGACCTGCTGCAAATTGAGTATAAATTGAAGAACTGAATGATAATACATCACCAATACCATATACACTACCACTAAATCCATTTGTAGTTGTAATAGTTGCAATAGTTACATCATTATATCTGAAATCAATTGCATTATCAGTAGTTGCTACTTTATAAAGAGAACCACTACCTTGAATGTATCCAATTGTTCCCGCAAATGGGTCAGAATTGAAATCGAAATCATCTGGTCTCATTGATGCAGTAACACCTGTTAAGTAACTACCATCACCTCTGAATGAACCTGTAAAGTTGCCACTTACTGGACCTGCAAAGTATGTGTTACCATCAAAGTTTGCATTACCATTTATTTCTAATTGTCCAAATGAACCTGTTCCTAAGATATTGATTGAACCAGTTACTTCTGCACCGGTTACAACAAGTTGTTCAATCGTTACTGTCCCAGCATTATCTTTTTTAAGAAATACTCTACCATCTGTGGTGTTTACACCCAATTCACCAAGTTGTAATTGGTCGGTTGTAGGTACTTTTGCCGCTAAATTTGAACGTCTTAAGAGTACGGATTGTGTTACTGCTGTTGCCATATATTTGTTTTCCCTTTTACTTTTCTTTTTGAAATCCCCTCATATTTCAGAGGGGATTATTTATTTTTATTAGAATGAACCACCATCAATTGTTGTTTCTAAAACAGTTATTCTAAAATTACTTGCACTTATTGATGTTGCAAATGATGAACTATTGTTAGTAATATCAGTACTTTGAGTTGCATCGGTTAAGTATATTGAAGCACTTAATGATGTTAAACTTGCCGCACTTGCACTAAATGAAGTTGCTACTGAACTACTGAAATCTCCAGTTACACTTGCTACACTTGCACTTAAACTTGCAATACTTGCATTACTTGCTGATGTAGAAGTTGCAAATGCTCCACTAATTGAAGTTACATTTGCTACACTTGCACTAAATGAAGTTGCTACTGAACTACTTAATGCTACTACACTTGCTGCACTTGCACTAAATGAAGTTGCTACTGAAGAACTAAAGTCACCAGTTACACTTGCAATACTTGCCGCACTTGCACTAAATGAAGTTGCTACTGAAGAACTAAAGTCACTATATCCAAATGTTCCACTTAATGAAGTTTGAATTGAAGAACTAAATACACTATCACCAATTGCTAATAATACTTTAGATTCACTATCCTTTGTACCAGCTTTCCACATATCATTTGTAGAATCCCAAATTAATGAACCAGTTGCTGTGTTAGGATTAGTTACATCTTTAACATATATACCACCATTAGTTGCACCACTTCCGTTTAAGTTGATTATATTATCACCTAAATCAATTGTAGTAGAATTAACCGAAGTTGTTGTACCTCTTACTAATAAATCACCTTGAATTGTTACATTTGAACCAGTTAATTCAATTGCCGTTTTTAATGATGATGAATATGATTCTAATGCATCAATTCTACCTGTTTGTGTGTTATCAATCGTTGCAATACTAGCACTCAATGCAACTCTTGCTGCATTTGAAGCTGAGAAATCAGTTGCTACTGAACTACTGAATGTGCCACCAACACTTGCTACGCTTGCACTTAATTGTGAAACTTCATATGCACTTGCACTAAATCTACTATCTACTGATTGAGAGAATGCTCCAATATTTCCTACACCACTTATATTAGATGCACTAAGTTCATTAGTTATTGTTGTTTGGCTAGCAGAAACTACTAATACATTATTGTTTAATCCACTTGGTGATACTGAGAAATTAGCACTATGTACATGAACACCACTACCAGTCGCTGTTAATCTTAATTCGTTTTCAGCTATGATATTAACATTATTATCTATATTTCCTAATTCAATTTTACCTTGATTTCCAGATATATGATTTGTTACTAAATCTTGTCCAAATTGAATATATACTGAACCACTTACAGTTACATCACCTAATATACCCTGTGAACCAGTGAATGAATTTGAACCGGTTGTTGCAAATGTTGTTGATTTAAATTCTTCACTTCTTAATCTACTATCTACCGATGTACTTAATGTATTTATTGTTCCACTAACTGATGCACTCAATGCTATTCTTGCTGCTGTACTTGCACTAAAATCAGTTGCTACTGAACTACTAAATGTTCCACCAACACTTGCTACACTTGCACTTAATTCAGTTATTTGATAATTACTTGCAGAAGTAGATGTTGCAAATGCTCCACTTACTGAACTTAAACTTGCACTTACTGATGTGATTGAAGCTACACTTGCACTAAATGAAGTTGCTACCGAACTACTAAATATAGTTTGAGATGCTGCACTTGCACTTAAAGAAGTTGCAAAAGATGAACTATTATTAGTTATTGCATTTGATTGAGTTGCATCTGTTTGATATATTGAAGAACTTAGTGTATTTACATCGGATGCAATTGAAGCACTTAATGCTACTCTTGCTGCTGTACTTGCACTAAAATCAGTTGCTACTGAAGAACTAAATGTTCCACCTACTGATGCAACACTTGCACTTAATACTGAAACATTATATGCACTTGCACTAAATCTACTATCTACTGATTGCGAATATAAAGTTACATTACCAATACCTACTATACTACCACTAATTGTACCTGCACCACCTACATATATTGAAGAACCACCGGTTAAGTTTAATGATGAACTATTTCCCAAGTTCATATTAGAATCGTTAACAGCTACTGCATTGTTAACGTTCAAAGTACCAGTCATATCAAATGAACCAGTTAATACTTGATCACCATTAAATACGTTTGAACCAGTTGTTGCATAACTTCCTGTTTTAGAAGTTAAACTTTGAATATTAACACTTTGAGTTGCATCTGTTTGATAAATAGAAGCACTCAATGCTACTCTTGCTGCTGTACTTGCACTAAAGTCAGTTGCTACCGAAGAACTAAATGTTCCACCTACTGATGCTACACTTGCACTTAATTCGGTTATTTGATAATTACTTGCCGATGTAGAAGTTGCAAATGCTCCACTTACTGAACTTAATCCAGATGCTGCACTTGCACTAAATGATGTGTACTCTGCTTTAGATGCACTAATTCTAGTATCAAATGATGAAGAATCACTATAATAAGATTGTGTGAATGCTAAATAAGATGAAGAAATTGTTTCTAAATTACTTACTCTTGTTCCTAATGAACCACCTGTACCGATAGAAGATTCGATTGTTGAAACTCTACTTGCTACTGATGTTGAATAAGCAGTTACATTTCCAATACCTGTGATTGTAGAAGCACTTATATTACCAGTCACATCTAAATCACCTTCTACGGTTACTTTAGTAGCACTTGCAGAAATGATTGAATCACCAATATGGTCATCACCCATTGCAACCATAATTCTTCCAGGAGTAATATGTGCTTCATCCCCCAATGAACCTGAGTTTTTAGGACCAGAAATTAATATTGCACTCATTGCCGATTCGGCACCACCTGCAGGATGTTGATAAATCCAGTTATTGTTTAATGAATCCCAAAATAATGAACCACTTACACCATTTGCACTACCACTATCCTGCACCGAAATTCCACCGAATCTAACTGCCGGTGAAGCGGTACTTAATATAATTGTATTATCACCAATATCTAAAGAACTTGCACTTACATTTAATAAAGATGAAGAACCATAAATAGTTACATCACCTGTTACAAATAACGAACCACTAATAATTTGATTTGCTTTGAATGTATTTGAACCAGTTGTTGCAAATGTTGTATCTAAAAATTCAATACTTTTTAATCTTGTATCAATTGAAGAACTCAATGCTACTCTTGCTGCAGCTGAAGCACTAAAATCAGTTGCTACCGAAGAACTAAATGTACCACCTACCGATGCTACACTTGCAGATAATGCTGCGATTTCTGCATTACTTGCTGATGTTGATGTTGCGAATGCACCACTAATTGCGGTTATACTTGCTGCACTTGCACTAAATGAAGTTGCTACTGCACCACTTACTGAACTTAAATTTGCTGCTGTTGTGAATGCACTTGCCGAATCTGTTGTTGCAATTGAAGAACTTAAATTTGTTATTGTTGTTGCAATCGCACCACTTAAAGCCGTTTGAGAAGCTGCACTTGCACTAAATGAAGTTGCTACTGAAGAACTAAAATCACCAGTTACACTTGCTACTGAAGCACTTAATGCTGAAATTTGATATGCTGATGCACTATCAGTTGTAGCAATTGAAGAACTTAAATTTGTTATTGTTGTTGCTGCACTTGCACTATATGTATTTAAATCAGAAACTGCTTTTGCAGAACTTGCTGAAATTGAATTTTCAAATGAAGAACTTAATCCACCAAAACCAAATACTGATTGTGAGAATGCATTTAAATTTGCATTACTTGCACTAAATGAAGTTGCTACTGAAGAACTAAAATCTCCAGTTACACTTGCAATACTTGCATTACTTGCACTAAATGAAGTTGCAACTGAAGCACTAAATGTACTAATGTTACCCGTTAAATCTGGAGTTGTATTACCATCTGCACCTAATAAGAATAAAGTGTTACTACTACTTGCATAGAAAGGAACACCATCCATTAGATTTCCGTAAGATGAAGCTGAGAATATAGGAGCAGTTGCACCTTGTAATACTCTGTTTGCAGCTACTACTGAACCACTCTCTACTGCTGCAAATACTAAACCTTGTCCGTTAGTTACACCTGTTAATTTACTTGAACCGGTAGCTATTAATATCTCACCTTTCTGAAGTGAGCCGGTCGCTGAAGATAGTCTGTCTAAACTACCACGTCTATTTTTAATGATTTGTGCCATAATTTATATTGGGGTTACTCCTTTACTATTAATAAGTATAAAAAAAGTTGCATTCATATATGATGCAACTCATTTTTTTTTATTATATTTAATTTTTTTTAGATTTAGTTCTACCATTCTCCACCATCCGCTACTGATGATGTTACAAATACCTCATAATCTGTTGCAAATGTATTATCTACGGTTGATGCCATTGTAGAACCTGATGTGAAGTTTGCGTTAAATATATCAATCACTTGTTGTGATGATGATATTACACCTGCCGGTAAGTTTGATGTTACTGCTCCGATTTGTAATTGTGTCCAACCATTTTGATTTCCTACATTTGCCGTATCTGTTAATACCCACATTGTAGAATCATCTTGTTGAAAAACAACTAATCCCTTATATACATTTGCTAAAGATAAGCCATAACGAGCTGATTGATTAGCTAATGCAAATCTTGCATCAACCGGATCACTATTCGTTATGTTAAACCCACCAGGTAATATAATTGCCATTTCTTATCTTTCTATTTATGTTAAAATATATGTTATACTACTACCAGCACCACCTGCTTGCAAAGTAGTTGTTTTATAAACTTTATAACTACCAACCGTTGTTACTGCAAAAGACCCCAATACACCAAACCCACTTGTTGTGATGTTTGTTAAGTTTGCTCTTGCCGAATCAAATACAATATAGTGGAATTTATCACCAGTCCAACTTATTGTTACACTTTGTCCACTTGCAGTAGTTGTTCCTTTTACAATCGTTCCTATTGTTCCACCAATTGTAGTATCCCATGCACCAATGTTTTCTAATTCAGTTGCAGTGAATGATGTTGCTGAACTTGCCCCATGTCTTAAACTTCTAATTTTTGTATAAGTTGTAGTTGTGGTTGATGTTGTTGTTAAATCAGGACTATTATCACCCACCGTAGATGCGTAGTTTGCAGTTGCAGTTATACTAATTGAAGTAGAACCGGTTGCAGAACCTGTCACATAATAAGGTGATGTTGTATTTGTTGTCACACTTGTCAAATTCCAACTATTAGAAGGATTTGCCGAAGATGATGTAAACGAAATACTACCAGTTGCACCCTGTTCTATTTGATTTGAAGAAACTCCCAATTGAATTGTTGCAGTTGGTGTTAATGTAGGTGAAGCTGGATTAGTTTTAGAAAGTGTACCAGTTGTTGTGGTTGATGTTTTATACAATGTTCCATCTAATGGTGAACTTGCTGTATATTGTAATTGATAAGTATGTGAACCACTAGTTGTTGTATTATATGATAATGATGTTCCATTACCAACTTCCGTTAATAATGTAGAACCCTCATATAAAGATGCACTTATTAATGTATATCCTTGATTATTCCAAGTACCATTAACCGTATAGTTATCAGTTACTTTATTAAATCTATCAGTTACAAATCCAGTTAAAGATGTAGCTACTGAAGATGGTTGAGTTGGTGTTCCAAAAATAAATTTAAGAACTCCATTTGTAAATGTTACTGCTGTATTATTATCAAAATCCGCAACCTCAATTCCTGTTAATTGCTCAATACTATTAGTTACATAATTAATAAAACCACTACTTTGAGATAATGCTGCTAATGATGTTGCTATTGAAGAACTTATAAATGATTGTGATGCTGATATAGATTGACTAATTACACTAACTGCTATATCTGTTGCAAATGTATCATCTAATGAAGAACTAAATGATTCTAATGAATCTAATCTACTATCTACGGATGTACTTAAATTTGTAATTG
>Ga0209599_10001281_pt1 | contig 12361 bp, 10 predicted proteins | sample Shrwel_input2_FT_FD_187534 | JGI IMG/M metagenome (GOLD analysis project Ga0209599, IMG submission 187534) | Subsurface microbial communities from deep shales in Ohio, USA - Utica-3 well 1 S input2 FT (SPAdes) (version 2) ... | reverse complement strand
CGCACGAACTGCGCAGTCGGTGGCTGTTGTAAACGGTAACGCAGCCCCGCTTGCGCCAAAATACTGGCGGTTTGGCCGACACGCCAGACACTTTTTAGGCCATTAAACAGCGGATTTTGACGGGACATGATGGATAGACTCCCCTGCTGTTGCCAGCATGATACAAACGAAATGAAATTAGTGTGTCGCACAAATCGGGCAATTTGGGTCGGGTTGGTAGCGGATCAGGCGTTGATTAAACGACAAGCCGTCCCACAACAGCAAGCGACCGGCCAGCGGCGCTTGGCCTAGCCCAAGGTACAACAGTGCAGCGTGTGCTTGCATTGCCCCAATCGTCGCGGTAGTACTGGCCAACACGCCAGTATCGGCGCAGCGTCTGGCATCTTCTGGCGCATCGGGAAACACGCAGCGATAGCAGCCTGTTGTGGCCTGAAATAGACTGATCTGGCCTTCTACACCAATTGCTGCCGCCGATAGTAACGGAATTTTGGCCTGAACACAGGCTTGGTTAATTTGGTCACGCGTATCGAAATTGTCTGAGCCGTCCAAGACCAGATCAATATCTTGCAGCAAGTCGGGCAAGTTTTCGGCGGTAACCCGTTCGACAATAGCGTCTATTTCGATCCATTGGTTTATCTTGCTTAGGCTATTTTTTGCAGCCAATACTTTAGGCTGACTAATATCTGCTGGATAAAACAGCAACTGCCGCTGAAGATTGCTTTCGTCTACCGTATCAAAATCGACCATCCGCAAAAAACCAAGACCCGCCCGTGCCAGCACTTGCGCTGCCGGACAGCCTAGCCCACCCATGCCGATCATCAGCACCCGTGCCAATTTTAGGTTAAGCTGAGCGTCGATATCCCAGTCGGGCAACAGGATTTGGCGGCTATAACGCAGCAACTCGGCATCACTAAACGTGGTATTTGACATCGCGTGGTCGATCCTCAACGGTGAATCAGCGTGCAGTATATCGGTAAACCGCCATACACCCTATGGTAAGCATTCGGCCTTTTGTGCGTTTAAGCCGCATAAAGGCATCGATGAAGGATAAGGACATGCGTCATTTACGCTTGGTCGGTGCGGGGCACGCGCATTTGGCGGTACTGCTACATTTAAAAAAACAGCGGCTTGCAAAACAGCAGCCTAAAAACACCGAAGTCGGCCTCATTTTTGCCGAACGCTACCAGCGCTATTCTGGCATGTTGCCCGCGTGGATGGCAGGACACGCCACAGAAGCGGAGATGAGTATTGATATCGCACCGTTATGTGCGGCAGGTGTGACGTGGATTCAGGACGACCTCGTGAGTATGGATGCAGCGCTAGGCTATCTCAGCACATCGCACCACCCCGCACTGCATTATGACATCCTGTCGTTGAACACTGGCGCGCAGATCAAACTGTCCGGCTTGAGCGCGATCGATACACCACCGTTACTGATACATCCGCTGCTAAGTTTATCCCTGAGTGGCAAGCGCAGCAGCAGCCCAGCTATCAGCTTATCGTCGTCGGTGCAGGCGCGGCGGCAGTTGAACTGGCGATGGCGGCACAAGTCACGCTGCGCCGTATCAATCCACAACATCAGGTGACGCTGGTTTTTGGTCAACGACTACTGCCCGATTTTAGCCCCGCCCAAGTGGTACGAATCACGAGACAGTTACAACAGCAACAGGTCAGCATCGTGTATGCGCGAGCCGCAGCCAGCGACAGCAAAAGCCTTGATACAGTCAGTTCAAACATCGATACAAACGGCCTAAACACCACCACATTACACTGCACCAACGGCCAGCAACTCAGCGCAAATCGAGTAATCATGGCGACCGGCACAGCCGCACCCGACTGGACACGCGCTAGCCAATTAGCTTGCGATCAGGATGGATTCATTCCAGTCGGTGCAACCCACCAAAGCACGTCACATCCAAACGTTTTTGCGGTCGGTGACATTTGTCAACGCGTCTATCAGCCGGTCGCACACTCAGGTGTACATGCGGTACACGCAGGCGCCGTACTGGCGGACAATCTACTGACTTATTTAGCGGGTACAGCATTACGACCTTACCAGCCCAAAGCACGATCCTTGTATTTATTATCGTGTGGCACACCGTATGCAGTTGCCTGTTGGGGACACTATCATCTCAAAGGCGCGTGGGTGTGGCGACTCAAACAGCAGATTGATCATCGCTTTGTCAGACGCCACCAGTTCTAGGCTCTGTACAGACGTAGGTTGCTTGGGTGTGGCACTGGCCTATTTTAATGTCGGCTTGCTGGTAAGCTGTCCGCAAAATCTCTGACAACGCGGCACAAACTGGATCGGCCATCGACACATGTGCAACTGCACCTTGACCAAAAAAACTACTGTCACTCCGCTTAGTCAGGTCAATAAATTGATCTGGCGTAACCATATCGAGCGGTTTAATCTGTTCGCGCAATAAACCAACCGCAGACACCGAGCTGTTTCAGCGCATGGATGTTGGCGCGATACGGCACTTCGGACGGAATCAGCCGATGGCCTTGGCCATGCCGTGCCAAAAACGCGACGTTCACCCCATGCAGCTTGCCGATCACAATCGCATCTGAGGGCTGACCATAGGGGGTATCAAGTGTCAGCCGTTCTGGCTGCTGTAGTTCGGCCATTTGGTACAGGCCACTGCCGCCAATAATGGCAATCTCAGCAGTCAGTTGCGGTGCAGCAGTCATGTGTTTACTCCATGTGTGGCGATGTGGCGCTGTTTAGAAGCAGAGTTTAACTTGAAAACTCTTGTCCTCAAACAATCGCACTTCCACCACAAAAAGGGTGTTGTTTCTTATAAAAGAAGCAATAGTAAACCGCACTACAAGAACAGTTACGGCTGCTACACAATTTTTGGTGAGATAACTCCATCATCTCTCAACTCAACGATCAAAATTTGCCCCGCAATTTCATCAATAACAGGGTAATTTTTAAAAATCCAAAGGTTCAAGGGCTTTTCTATTAAAGTTTCAAGTAATGATTTTATTCGGCGGCCGCCAAGAACTAAATTCCTCTCTTCTCTCATGCGAACCAATATTAGATCAAAAACTGAATCCATAAAACTAACAGAAAACTTATATTTATCTTTAGTCATTTCACTATATTGGCGAAGAAATTTTCGTGTAATTGAATTTATAAAATCCTCTCTCAGTATATCAAAAACAATAATATTATCCCCTAGTCTACCCAACAACTCTGATCGGCCGATGTAATTACTAAAATACCATCTAACCTCTTGATCAAAATGGTCTTGCACCTCGGCATAAGATATTGAATTTATCTCTCTAGCTTGGGTCATTATACCAGATCTAATGGTTTCTCCAGTATGTTGATTGGTTAAATCAGATGCACCGATATTACTTGTAAATATAATTATTGTTTGATTAAAGTATACCGTCTGACCCTTGCCATCAGTTAGTCTACCGTCACTCAAAATCTGTAAAAACTTATCCATCACTTTAGGAGTGGCTTTCTCAATTTCATCAAACAGTAAAATGCTATATGGTTGCTCCAATACACGGTTTGTAAGTTGGCCGCCAGCTTCAAATCCGACAAAGCCGGGGGGAGCTCCCGTTAATTTTTCAGCAGCATGTTCTTGAGCATACTCACTCATATCAAATCGAATTAGTGCACGCTCATCGGCAAATAATAGCCTTGCTAGTGCTTTTGCCAACTCAGTTTTACCAACACCCGTTGGGCCGACAAAGAAAAAAATGCCTTTAGGCTGAGCCGATGATTGCCCTCCTCCCATACTTAAGCCAATTCTCGCACTGGCCAGCATTGATGTAATCGCTTCAACTGCTTTAGGCTGTCCAATAACTGATTGAGATAATTCTTCTTGGGCTGATGAAACCCTTTCAGGGCTAATTTTTTCCCAAGGATCATCCCGTCTCCCAAATTTATAAAAATCAACAAGCTGCCTTACTTTTTTTTCTCTTACTGGAATCTCATTTCGCCATGAAGTCATTCGCAAGGCTTCTAAATCTACAGTATGAAAGCCTTCAGTTAGGTCGGCTAACTCCTCAGCGATAATTTCCAATTGTGAAGGGACATTATCGTGAGATCGTCTGATACTAATTTTTTCACCCTCAAAAAAGCCAGTAAATCCATCTCGTGGGCGCAAGGATCTTAATGCAAACTGTTGTCGCTCTTCTTTATTAAGAGAAGATACTTGAACCATCTCCACAAGTGGGTTGTCCTTGTAGACCCACTGAGGAATCCTTGATAGGTCACTTGCCACAAGAATTAAGCTATTTCGATAACCAGCCATACAGCTCTCATTTAAGAGCGCTGCTTCCAAAGTACTCATTTTTAAAAGCATTAAAAGATTACGCTCTTCGGTACTATACTGATTCGAGTCACTGGTTAGCATGTCCGCAGTGTCAACAATCGCTGCTAGGGAAACCGCACTTTGAGATGCCACTACTTTGAGATTACCGAATGCTATTTCTGGAAGAATCCTAGTATTAATGGCTTGCCCAGTACTATTTTTTGGAGTACTTCTCGGGGGCGCGGCCATAGGATTCGCAGTGGGTTCTGGGACACGGGCTTTGTTATCTGGAGCTTGAACATGCTGACTAAATGATTGGTTTTGAACGAGCCTGTCGAAACGCTCTCTCATGCTATCTTCTAAAAAACTAAAGCCACTAACTGGGCTGTAGCGTACAATTAGCTCAAAGCCAAGTTCTGATAAAGTTGTATTAATGATATTATATACGGTCTGCCGCTGATCTCTCCAAAGAAACTCATCGTGAATGTTGCCGTACAAGATAATATGTTTACGGCAGTGAATTTGTTTTTCAAACTCTGTCAGCCATCGAAAATATACCGTGTTACTCATCACTTCTCTCCTTGTGAGCGCGTAACATCTGTAGGCAGGTCTGTGGCTGTTCGGCTGGTTCGCTTTGGGTCTTTACCTTGCCATGAAATTTCGCCCATTTGAACTCCAAATTCTTGCTGCAAAGCGTTATGCATTTCTGTTAAAACCGACTCTGCTTCATCACAAATTGCAGCTGGGCTACCATCTGCGACTGAAGCAACTGTGTTTTTAGCATAACCATCAACATCGTACCAAACCTGCCCTTCCACAGGAACGCTGACATTAATTGCTCGACCGGCTGCAATAGCTGTGAAGACTTTGGCAGTGGAGGGATGTCCCTTATGCTCATCCTCAATACCAAGGACTGAAAAGCCCATGTCTTGCAGTGTTGCAACAATTGATTGGCTAATATAGTCACGCTTGTCTGCTTTGAGCTGAGCAAGATTTGCCTCTTCGATAATTTTTTTCTCCAGTGCTTGGACATCTGCCAGAATTTTAATCGGCTGATTAAAATTCTCTAGAAGTATGCACTTTTGAGCCTGTTGTAATTGATTATCTAACTGCGTGATTGAACCAGAGTGCCAACGCATAATTACAGGGTCAGCTTGCAGTCCGATGATTAAGTCTCGAATTTTTCCAACTACTTGCTCAGAATGAGCCTTGCGCTGTTCCCAATCCGCACGCCTTTGGGTGATGATTTGAATATGTTTTTTAACAGCACGCGTCGCATCAGTGAGTGGCACTTGTACAGCCTGAGGATGACCAGCAATCAACAACGTTTGTGTAGAGCGTAATGCCTGTTGGACAGTTTTCTGTCCTGCATCATCAAATTTTTGGGCATCTCCAGTAGGAATATCGCTTACCTCACGCTCTAGCTCCTCAAACTCAAACTGCAAACGTTCAATTTCGGCTTTGCGTTTTTTTTCTTCGTCATCACGCCGTTTTTGGCTCATCGCTTGATCGCAAGCGTGTAATATTTGCTTTAACTCAATTGCAACATTTTGCAGTTGTGATTCATTTTGAGCATTACGAATCGTGCTGATTTGGTTTTCATAGCGCTGCTTCAAATCCAAAGCCACTTGAGGATACAAGCGCTGCTGCTGTTGCTGAATTTTTGTTGCAACGGACTGTTGCTGAGTGATCATTATATTTCTTAAGGTTTCCAGACGTTGAAGGCGTTCACGCTCGGCCGCTTCTGCTCTTAGCCTTGCTTCCTCAACTGCTTTGCGACGACGCTGCTCTTCTAACTGTTGTTGTTGCTGACGCGCCAACTCAGCAGACGAATATTTTGGTGAACCGCTCATAGATACTTTCCTTGATTTGATATGGTCATAAAGGCTTAATAACAACAGATCGTTGAAGCATGCGATTTTCGAACCCTTGGCGAAAGTTGCGTTCAGCAGGGACTCCTGAAAAAGCAACTTCGCCAACTTCGCTCAGGAAAAACTCTATTCCTGCAGATTGATCTCTCCTAGACTCTAACAAATGCATGTATCTATCGGTCAAGGGAATGAGTCGTTGATTGTGTGAGCCTCTCCATAACAGATCAGCATGCTGGCTCTCTTGGTACACACCGTCCACTAATAGATCAATCTTTGATAGTAGACCTTTCTGGGATATGTTGCCTTGAGCTTCCAAATATTCCAATCGGTGGCCTGTATAGCACATCACACCAAAATCTCTAACCTGTCTGATTCGATCGACTAAAATAGACAGAGCGCCGGCTTGCAACATGGGTTCGCCACCTGAGAGCGTAATACCTTCGATGTCGACTTGACTCAAGATCCAGGCGGCAAGCTCTGTTATGTCAACGTCTTCAGCGGCGTTTTTATCCCATGATTCAGGCACAATACAACCCTTACAGCCAAAATCGCATCCTTGCACCCAGATGACAGCCCTCGCATATGGACCAAGTACCGTGACTGGCGATCGCCGGTCAAAAACTTTAATCTGGTTTGTGTTCATCTTTATTACTCAAGCTGGTGATTTTTGGTTGGTGGTGTCTTCTGGTGCTCTTTCAACCTCGCCAGTTTTCGTGGCTTCATCTTGTTTATCCTGAGTGTTGGAAGGCTCAGTTATATGACTTTGCGACTGTTCAACCTCCGATTGGTTATCTTGAGTATCAGCTTGATCTGGACTTGAGTTTGCTGATCTGTCTTCAGGCAACTCATACGTAACAACGTCAGCCTTAACCAATATAGTTTCCCCAATACGATAACCAGCGCAAATCGTCATCCGAACCTTACCCGAAGGATCTCTGCTCTCATGATTATTTACATTAAAATCATCGGCATATTTTGGAATAAACAGCTCGCCCGATTGATCATCATTGATGACATCTCGAACAATTGATAAGCCCTCTTCGACAAATTTTTTGACTTCACTCCGAGTTGTATCAGTCACGTTTGAATTACAAATTGAGCTTAAATCTAGGCAAATTTGCTGAACTTGATTCTCAACATACTGATGATTTGCTGCTTCGGATAAATCAATCCCCTTGGAGCGCAACAGTGCGACCTGAACCTCATGTTTTATTTTATCGACAACCATTGTTGTAGGCTTAAAATCTTGAATAATGTCTTCGATGGCATCCATAATCGAATCAGATTCTTGAGCGACCTGAGTTTTATTTTTGCCATAGTGGGTCATCCCGTCGCCAAAAACTCGATCGGATAAAACAGACTTAATCTTTGAGAACTCCTCTGACCGATACGAGAGTTCAGTACCTTGGTCTCGCCAGCCCTTTAAAATATGACTACTCGTCTCATGCAGTTTTGGTTTAAGAGCCGCGAATTGCTTCATGATCTGATCGGAACGTGAACCACCGCCACCCAGTACAGAATGGGTATTGACTCCTCGCAAGCGAGATGTAGCCACAGATAGCTTCTGCTGCAAAGAATTAACCTGCTCTTGCGCAGCGTTAGCTTGCTCCTTAAATAGCTCTACGTCTCTCTGTAAAATATTATTTCTCCCGAGCAGTACCTGTCTTTCATTTTTCAACTGACTTTCTGTGGTGAATATTTTGTTTTTCAAATTTCTAATTTCTTGATCAAGAGACAAATTTTTTGACTCTAAACTTTTTTTTGACTCTTGCAAAGATCTTATATCAAGATCTATTTGATTATTGGTTTTTTCTAAATGAGTAATATGATTATATAAGGATGAAGCATCCTTGAATTTTGGAAAATATCTATGCCACAAATCTTTCAAAACTGAACCGCTATTTTTTTCTTGATATAATTTGTATGTAAGAACACCTTTCTCTTGAGTCAAGTTGTAATTTTCGTAACTTAAATCATCAATTTTGGAATGAAGAAGCTTTGAATCTTTAGAATATTCTTCATTTTTCTCCTTAAGACTTGCATTTTCTCTTTTAAGGTCTGATATTTCTTTTTCCATAAGACCCTTAGCAAGTGGCAAGTCTTGAGTAGCGCAGGAAACAGGTTTTAACTGCTCTCCAAGCTGACCTCGTTTGTCATTGGGCTGATCTTCGCTCAAACTAACAGGCAACCCCTGCGTTTGATCTGCACCTTTTGCTGAAGCTCCGAGAAGATGGTTGGTTTTTTCCGAACACTCTGATTCACTGAGTGTTATTTGATTATCTTTCATGCTGCTGATGGCCTCTTAAACTAGTAACCAGAAGAAAAACGAAATTCACAACGCTCGCGATTACCACTAGCGGGGTCGATCACATAAGCGATAATCTGCGATTGACCAAATTGCATTTCGATTTGCATTTCTCTGGGCGAACCGTCTGGCGATTGATGTGGAAACTCTATATCCACTTGAGCAATTTCAGTGATTTCATCTTCCTCAATTGTTGTGTAGCGTACTTTAGGGTTTGCTGTCGCAAGAAACGTTATGTTTAACCGAGAAGCGTTGGGTGATACAATATATTCTCGTATCACTGTCATATCACTGGGAATGCGATCACCTGCAGCAACGAATCTATCGAATCTATTTAAACAACCATCTGAAGAGTAACTCTGGCCGAACGTCTGCCTTCTTTCGTATGCTGATATTCGATCACCATGCTTGCCATCTAGCCTCTCATCAAAATCCATAATGGCTTTTGTACCATATGTCAGCCTTGATCTGCGGGCAATTACCACTCCTGGATTTACACCGAATGAAGCTGCTCCGAGGAGTACGGCTGCTCCTGGGCGATTTGGTATGACAACCCGCTCTACTTGGTCACCAAACTCCTGCTGAATACGCTGTTTAAGCACAGGAGATTCTGCAAATCCTCCGACCAAAAAGAGAATATCGCATTTTCGACCTTTCAAGGCACTGAATTGCTGCCTAACTTTACCGATCAACTCATCTACTACGTTTTTAAAAATACCTTGCATATCGTCTTGGGTTAAGCGAATAATTGTATTATCCCCGCCTTGAGAGCCAGCTAGCTCGTCTAAGGTGTCAGGATAATTGCTCTCTAAAATTTTTTCTAAGCGGCGCGGCAGCTCAATAGAGGATTTCCAATCAGAAGTTGCATCATAACTACATTTAATATTTTCCCAACTTTCCCCCATCATTTTGGCGTAATCAACAGGCCACTGAGTCTCAAACTCATTAATCGCGTCTATACTAAACTTATGGTTTAGAAACTCTCGGAATTTTTCGTCAACATATTTAGAACCATGTAACCCACCACTACAAGGTACTAACTCGTCAAGTCCTGCACCTATTTGCACCTCATGCACAGTGATATCTACTGTACCTCCACCTGCATCGACAATCATGATAGTTTTACCCGACTCCAAGTCACCTTGATTTTGTCGAAGCATCTCTTGTTGGCAATGTACCGCAGCTGCTTCTGGCTCTAGCACCAGTAATAACCTTTCTAATTCTTGTGTTCCCTCGCCGATTAAACCTGCTAGCTGCGCAGCACGAGTCATAATTTGCTTACTGTTTTCACTCCATACCGCAGGTACGGTCAAGCACCAGCGAATCTCATTTTCATCTAACAAGCCTTCACCGCCAAGTGTTTCAGCAATATCTTGGAGCGCAACGTCTTTAATGCGCTTGAGAAACTCACTAATCAGGTTGACAACTGAAAACTTCTTTCCTTCACGCATGATGAACGGACCATCTTGGTCTCGATCCTTGCCTTCATGCAACAAGGTTTTGAAGTTTTCAATCAGGATCATGCCTCTGTCCGAGGCTTCTTCACGCAGTTGGGTCAGTCGTTTTCTGGCTGAGTGCCCCCAAGCCTCAACAGACCCATTAGCATTAAACAAGATTTCAGTCGGAGTTTTTGGGTAAGACTCATTGGTATCTGGCCATCTATTGCGAAATATGGGCTCTTTAACATCTTTATCCTCGAAAAACTGATAAGCATAACCTGATCGAGCCGTACCAAAGTCAATTGCTATTGCAATTCGATAAAATTTGCTTTTATGAGCTAAAGCCATTTTTCAGTCCTTTTAAAAAACATAATTTGCACACTAGGCAATACGTTAGCATGGCTATATTAATATAGTCAACCAAGGAAAATCGTGTGGTTAGGGAGAACGCGTTTTATTTTTAAAATATAAAAAAATCAATCTCATAGAAAAAATACCTAGAATTACCCTCAAGACGACGCACTCCTTATTTTTTGATTTGTATGGTTTTTTTAGACTGCGCGATTGTCCTCATAGTAAGTACGACAGACAGGGCAATTACGAAGTATTGGGTTACGTTGACATTTGCCAGACGGCTTAGACTAAAACACCCACTGCCCCAGCGTCACCCGCTCATTACCGCCATAATCGCGCAAGGTTTCGACCTGCCCAAAACCCGCCTGCGTAAACAGCTCGCGCACGGCCAAACCTTGATCATAGCCATGCTCAACCAATAACCAACCGGCATCAAGCAAATGCCGCCCCGCACCCGCCACAATCTGCACCAAATCCGCCAGTCCATGCTGTGGCGCAGTCAAAGCAGTAATCGGCTCATGCGTTAAAGCAGCAAGGTGCTTATCGTCAGGATCAATATACGGCGGGTTACTCACGATCAGGTCAAATTTTTCACCCTCGCCTACAACATCAAACCACGACCCACAGCGAAACTCGCAATTGCTTAGGCTATTTTTGGTCGCATTCGAACGCGCTACCGCCAAAGCCGCCGCCGAAAAATCACTCGCCAGCACCTGCCACGCCGGACGCTCCGCCGCCAGTGACAGCGCAATCGCACCACTGCCCGTGCCGAGATCCAACACGCGGCCTTGTGCTGCGGCCATACAAACTAGCGCCGCTTCAACCAAGCGTTCCGTATCAGGACGCGGAATCAAGGTATCCGGCGTAACCTGTAACGTCAGCGTCCAAAATGCCTGCTCACCCAATACATAGGCCAGCGGTTCGCCAGCAGCGAGACGGGTGATGGCGCCTTGATAGTGCGCTACTTGCTCGGCACTCAGGATAAAATCCGGCCACGTGCGCAAAAACGCCGTGCTTTTTCCAAGTACATGCAGCAAGACCGCTTCCGCATCGCGCCTTTCGATAGGCACTGGATATTCATTTAGGCTATTTTTTTGCCCGTGCGTCGCCCATGTCAGCGCTTCGGTCATGGTCATCCGCCGTTGTCCTGCGCCAACTGCGCAAGCTGATCCGCCTGATACTCACGATGTAACGCGTCGAGTAATTCAGACAAATCCCCCTGCATCACAGCATCGAGTTTGTACAAGGTCAGGTTGATGCGGTGATCGGTCATCCGGCCTTGCGGGAAGTTATAGGTGCGAATCCGCTCGGAACGATCCCCCGAACCGACCAAATCGCGTCGCATACTGGCGGTTTCGGCGTTTTGTTTGTCGCGCTTGGCCTGCTCGATCCGTGATACCAGCATTTTCATGGCTTTGTCGCGGTTGGCGTGCTGGCTGCGCTCTTGCTGACATTCGACCACTGTGCCGGTTGGAATGTGAGTGATCCGTATCGCAGAATCGGTTTTGTTAATGTGCTGACCGCCTGCACCACTGGCACGGAACGTATCGACCCGCAAATCGGCTGAATTAATCTCAACCGGCACATCTTCATCGGCTTCCGGCATGATCGCCACCGTACAGGCTGAGGTATGAATGCGGCCTTGCGCTTCGGTTTCTGGCACGCGCTGTACCCGATGCGCACCGGATTCAAATTTAAACCGACCGTACACCCCATCGCCTTCAATCCGGCTGATCACTTCTTTGTAGCCGCCGTGTTCGCCAAAGTTTTCCGATAAAATCTCCACGCGCCAGCCCATTTTTTCGGCATGACGGCTATACATGCGGAATAAATCACCGGCAAAAATCGCCGCTTCATCGCCACCCGTACCGGCGCGCACTTCTAGGAAGGCCGCATTACGGTCGTTCGGGTCTTTAGGGATCATTAAGACATTTAATTCAGACTCGAGACGCTCCAGGTCTGCCCGTGCTTGTGACGCTTCTTCGTCGGCCATTTCACGAAATTCAAGATCCAGCCGCATCTGCTCGGCAGTTTCGAGGTCTTGCTCGGCCTGCCGATACGCTGCCCATACCGCCACCATATCTTCTAAATCACTGCGTTCACGCGACAGGGCGC
>Ga0209599_10001279_pt1 | contig 12373 bp, 12 predicted proteins | sample Shrwel_input2_FT_FD_187534 | JGI IMG/M metagenome (GOLD analysis project Ga0209599, IMG submission 187534) | Subsurface microbial communities from deep shales in Ohio, USA - Utica-3 well 1 S input2 FT (SPAdes) (version 2) ... | reverse complement strand
GGTCAAACGCGTGACATTAAACGTACCAATTAAATTAACACCAATCACTTTACTAAAGGTATCTAAGGGCATAGGGCCATTTTTACCTACAGTACGCACCGCAGAGCCAATACCTGCACAATTAACTGTAATATGAATGCCACCAAACTTAGCAACAGTTGCTGCAATCGCTTGTTGTACTGAGGCTTCATCGGCCACATTCACTTGACAAAACAGCGCGTTTTCGCCCAATTCTGCCGCCACAATAGCACCTTGCTCGGCATTCAAATCAAAAATAGCCACTTTGGCACCTTTGGCCAAGTAGGCTTGTACCGTTGCCAAACCTAAACCCGATGCACCGCCTGTAACAACGGCAATTTTATTTTCTAAGTTCATTAATTTTAGCCTCTAACTTGGTTCTAACTTCTGGAGGAAGATTGTTATACCACAGCGCATCTTGTTTTTTACTGTGCCGAACGGCCTTAAAAATAAAAATAATTATCGGCGACATACAAAAAAGGCCAGCTACAATCAGTAGCCAGCCTGTAAAATCAAATGATAAAAAAATATTGGGTAAAACTTCTTTACCTAATACAGTAGCCGAGCCTAAACCAACTAACATCAACCCTAAAACATCTAATACTACATACAATAGAGGTATTACAAATTTAGGGCGTGCTGGTGTTACCACGATAAAGGATCCCACATTAATACAGGCTTTTTGATTTGTAAGTCTGTGTCTGCCTCTAGGCGTTGCTTGGGTACAGGATGGTCGCCATCTTCATACAAATCAAAAGGCTTCCAACGGCTTTGCGTAGCTGTTGCAAAGGCATAACCTGGTTTGTCTAAACGCGTTTCGCGGATTTCATTTAAAGCCATTGATTCGGGCAATTCGGTTAAATAGCGTTCTTTAAATAAACCTAAACTAGCGTCAGGTTGTGGCCGATAATTTTCTTCGTCATATCTAAAATAATACGAGCGACCACCTTCTACTTTTAATTTGGTTTTAAAAATATGGGTTAAATATACAGGACCGATAGGACGACGTAAGGCAAAATCGTATTGACCTGCGGGTAGCTCCATCCAGTAATATGAGCTATCACGAATGCCATGCAAACGACGACCATTTAAAAAGATAATTGGCGCGACGACTTCTTCTTCGTTCCATGAACTATGAGGACGATAAATATATACAATCGCATTACGCGCATCGGTCACAGGCACTTTTTGAAATAACGTGCCTTCGGTAGGAAATAAGTACGAACCCATCGTAAAATTACGCATTCGATAAGTATCAATCATGTAATCAATTTTACCGCGTAGCTGTGTCAACTCAGGATTACTCACGGGATGAATCACTTTTTGTGGTGTGCCACAAGCCGTTAAGCTAACGGCGGCCATCAAAACTAATCCACGCTTTAAACCACTCATACAAAGACTCCCGATACTCGTACTTAAATACCCTAGATGCACGACATAACATCTACGAGATTTTTGTCGTTATCATTATTTTGTGAAAACAGACTATTGAATGCCTGTCATAGTTATTTTTGTCATACACTTGGCGTAAATATGCTTGTTACCCAATAATTTGGCTAGATTAAGTTTAACGTTATTAAAGCGTGATTCTATACGATTTTTTATACGATTGATAAAAAAATGACAAAACCCTATATTTTGATTGGTGCTGCATTTGCTGTGGGTGGTGCTAACACAGGAACGCGTCGTGCGCCCTATTTTTTGCAACATCACATTAAAGACTCAAGTTGCCCAAGATGGCGCACTATTGTATGGCAAAATCCCGCTTATTTAAAAAATTATGCAACGGGTTGGCGGATTATTCAACAATCTTGCTTACAACTAAGTCATCAAGTAAAGGCTTGCAAAACTCACTTTTTACCTTTTGTTGTGGGTGGGGATCATAGTTGTGCCATTGGCACATGGCAAGGCATGGCTAATCCTAACAAAAAAATGGGCCTTTTATGGATTGATGCCCATTTTGACAGCCACACACCCTACACTTCACACAGTCAACGCGCTCATGGAATGCCCTTAGCGGTATTATTAGGTTATGGAGACACGCGCCTTTTGCAACATAAACAAGCAGTGATTGATGCTAAACATACGGTTGTATTTGGTGTGCGAAGTTTTGAGCCAGAAGAGCTTGTATTATTACAACAACTTAATGTGCGCTATTACACCATGCTCGAAATTGAACAACGTGGCTTAAATGTATGTTTTAACGAGGCTTGGCGCAAAGTATTGGCGTGTAACAATGGATTTGGACTTAGTATAGACTTAGATGGCATTGACCCGATGTTTGCACCTGCGGTCAGCGTAAAAGAAAAACAAGGTTTATCTTGGCCACATTTATTAAAGAGTTTAAAGCAGCAAAAAATAACGCCTAAATTAAAGGCTATCGAGGTGGTGGAGTTCAACCCTTATTTAGACAGACAAAAACGCACACTCAACATCATCAAGCAACTCTTCAGGACTTATCGCTAATGATACGTTAAGCCCTGAAAGCATTAAATCTTAAACAGATTCAGGGGCATTAATCGTAATTTCTACACGACGATTTTGTGCGCGTCCATTTTCGGTATTGTTGTCTGCAATCGGTTGAGACTTGCCCATACCTACAGCACTAATACGGCTACCCGCTACACCTTGACTTGACAAGTATTGAGCGACAGAGTTAGCACGATCTTGAGACAATTTCATATTTAAGTCATCTTTACCTACGCTATCAGTATGACCCGACACAGTAATAGATGTTTTGTTGTACTCTTTTAAAACTAAAGCAACACTGTTTAATGTGTCAAAGAAGTCAGCTCGAATATCGCTTTTACCTGTTGGGAAGGTGATATTACCTGGCATAACCAAATTAATAGAGCCATCGGCATTTTTAACAACACCCACACCACTACCTTGTAATTTTTCGCGCAATTTCTTTTCTTGCACATCCATATAGGCGCCAACACCGCCACCCACTACACCACCAATAGCTAAGCCTTTTAAAGCACGTTCACGACGGTCTTTTTTATTATCGCCCGTTGCTGCACCAATTGCTGCACCAGAAACAGCACCAATTGCTGCACCCCAAGCGGCTTTACTAGCCTGACTTTGGTTAGTATAAGGATTAGTTGTACAACCTGTTACTGCAATTGTTGCAGCCAAAGCAGTCATTGTTATTGCACGCATTGTGTTATCTCCAAACTTTTAAACACTGTACAACCTGTTACTGCAATTGTTGCAGCCAAAGCAGTCATTGTTATTGCACGCATTGTGTTATCTCCAAACTTTTAAACACATAAAAAAAATAGAACATAGGCAGTCGATTAACAAAAACCACCGCCGTTCTTAATGGCTTATTGTACTATTAAAGCACACCATAAACGCCGCATTGGTGCATTTTTAACAGATACCCGTCACAATAAAAATTATTTTTTGTTACAAATAGGTTATAACTTCACTTTATTGCGCATAGATATGGCAAAAAGATGTGTTTTGAACTAAAAAAAAGGCAAGTTTTTGCTACAATCAATCACACTTTAGGACTTACGCAGTTATCGCTTATTTGCTCAGCTTGCAACCGTTATCACAATTTTAGCTTCACAAAATGCGCAAGTCCTGACTTTGTATGAATTTTTATTTTTTGACTGATGGAATATCATGACTACCGATAATCAAATTGAAGATGTAAATGTGCGCTCTGTTGAAGTGTTAATTACACCAGCCGCTTTAAAAACCGAAATGCCTATTTCAGATAATGCACGTCAAACGGTATTAACAGGTCGTCAAACGATTCGTAATATTTTAGATGGCACAGACCATCGTTTGTTTTTAGTGGTAGGCCCTTGCTCTATTCACGATATTGATGCTGCTAAAGATTATGCCCAACGCCTAAAAGTTTTGGCAGATAAAGTTAAAGACACACTTTATTTAGTAATGCGTGTTTATTTTGAAAAGCCCCGTACTACCGTTGGTTGGAAAGGCTTAATCAATGACCCTGATATGAATGACTCGTTTGACATTCAAAAAGGTTTACATATTGGCCGCAAGTTATTAATTGACCTTAACGAAATGGGTTTGCCGTGTGCAACCGAGGCACTTGACCCGATGTCGCCTCAATATATGCACGATTTAATTGCATGGTCAGCCATTGGTGCGCGTACTACTGAGTCACAAACCCACCGTGAAATGTCGAGCGGTTTATCGTCACCCGTTGGTTTTAAAAATGGTACTGATGGTGGTTTAAAAGTAGCTATTAACGCCTTATTAAGCGTACAAAATCCACATAGCTTTTTAGGCATCAACAGTAAAGGCCAAATTGCTATTGTTAATACCAAAGGCAATGCTTATGGCCATGTGGTATTACGTGGTGGCGATGGCAAACCTAACTATGATTCTGTTTCTGTCACCCTAGCCGAGAAAGAACTTACTAAATCCAAAATCAGCCATAATATTATGGTCGATTGTAGCCATGCTAATTCTAATAAAGACCCTGCCCTGCAACCTTTAGTCATGGATAACGTCAGCAATCAAATTTTAGAAGGCAATAAGTCGATTGTTGCGTTGATGATAGAAAGTCACTTAAAGTTTGGTCGCCAAGATATTCCTAGCGATTTAAGCCAATTAGAATATGGCAAGTCGGTGACCGATGGCTGTATTAGCTGGGAAACGACCGAAGAAGCTATTTTAAAGATGCACCACAAGTTAAAAGACGTTTTGCCTCAACGCCGTACATTATAAATGATTGGGCTTCGTCGATTGTTGCGTTGATGATAGAAAGTCACTTAAAGTTTGGTCGCCAAGATATTCCTAGCGATTTAAGCCAATTAGAATATGGCAAGTCGGTGACCGATGGCTGTATTAGCTGGGAAACTAGCGAAGAAGCTATTTTAAAGATGCACCACAAGTTAAAAGACGTTTTGCCTCAACGCCGTACATTGTAAATGATTGGGCTTCTACTCCGCTCAGCCAACACAAAAATGCGCCATGAGCGGAGTCGAAGAGGCATTCTAAGGTTATTTTTTCTTCTTTTTTAATAAACCATCATCAATCACTTGCTGAAAATGCTCCACAAAAGTTTCATCGGCAGGACGATATTTAACCCCTAAATCACGACTACGCCGATTATCAAACTTGAGGGGAATACCTACATTGCGCTTAATAAAATCACGAGTGACTGGGCCCATTAACGGACCAAATGCCCACACCAAAAACTTAGGGGCTTCCATACGCGGAAAAGGATACGTATTACCAAATTTGCTGCGGAGAATTTTGGCGATTTGCAACATACTTAATTCGGTATTGCTTAAAATATAACGCCCTTTAGCACTGCCGCTAAACGCAGCTAATAAATGCGCTTGTGCCACTTCGCGCACATCAACAATACCCATAATGAGCTTAGGAACACCCGTCCGTAAACGACCATCACCCATTTGCACCAACGTATCTATACTTGCCGATTGACTGCCCGAAGTTAATGAAGGCCCAAAAACCATACTTGGGTTAATCGTGACCATATCCCAACGATTTTGCTGGTTTTGTATTTTCCATGCTTCACGTTCGGCTGCAACTTTTGAATATTGATAGGGATTATGATTGATGCTACTGGTGGTATTCCAATGTTCTTCAGTAAATACGCCACTGGGGACGGCTAAAATATCTTCATTGTCACCACACACCGCCGCAACACTACTGGTTAAAACAACCCGTTGTACACTAGGGCAGGCATTGACTGCATTCAACACATTACGAGTGCCTTCGACCGCAGGCCGTACTAAGGCTTCATTGGCATCGCTAAAACCCTCTAACACAAAGGGCGATGCGGTGTGCATAACCACACCACAACCTTGCATCGCTTCATTAAAACTGCCTTCGGTCAATAAATCGGCTTTGAATAATTTAAGCGTACCTTTACTTTGATCGGCCATCGCTAATAAATGCTTAATACTGGATTGTTTATTGGGGTCACGCACTGTGGCATGAACGGTGTATCCTTCGGCCAATAAGTATTTAATAATCCAGCCTGCAATATAACCCGATGCACCTGTTACCAAAACAGGCTGTGTGTTTGTTGCATTATCTATAGGCATCATCATTCTCTTTATTTTTGCTAATGTATGACTTTTACCTCAATATATTGGTGTTGACTATGACTTTTTTGCCGTAGTACGCACAAAATTTGTCAACGCTAAACCACTTTAACCTGTCTCATTAACCAATGTAGCAACGAAGGTGAAGCACGATCTACATACACCGCTAACTTTTCTTTTAAACCGCCAATAATGATATGTTCTTCACCCTGCCTTAATGCGTTTACTGCTTGGTGAGCAAACTCTTCGGCAGACATACCCTCTTTTTGTACATCATCGAGTTTATTTTGCGGTGAGCCATCGCCCGTCAATGCGGCATAACTAAGTTGTGTATTTACAAAACCCGGATAAATCACACTCACATATATGCCATCTTTATAAATTTCTGCACGCAAAGCATCATAAAAAGCTCTAATTGCATGTTTAGCGGCTGCATAAGTCGAACGCATCGGGGTGGCTACTAAACCAGCAATACTTGATACCGCCACCAAACGACCCTTTTTGCGAGCCAACATATAGGGCAATACTTCTTTGGTAAGTGCAACAGGCGCAAAATAATCAACTTCCATTAATTGCCTATCTACACTTAACAAGGTTTCTTTAGCTAAACTACGCTGACTCACGCCTGCATTATTAATTAACATATCGATTGCACCAAAATCTTGCTCAACTTGTGCAACTAATTGTTTAAATTGACTAATATTTGTTATATCAAATGCTAAAACCAAATGTTTTTCGGGGGATTGACAACGTAATCGTACATTTTCTAATACATCTTGACGACGCGCTGACAATACCAACCGCGCGCCTTGTTTAGCAAACTCATACGCTAAAGCCTCGCCTATGCCACTAGAAGCACCCGTAATCCAAACTACTCGATGACGAAAAGGCATTGTTTATAGCTCCTATTTAGTTAGTATCCGATTTAACATTTTGTATTTTTGCAGTGGCAATCACCCGACGATTTTGTGCGCGTCCTGCTTCTGTTTGATTATTGGCAATCGGTTTTAGTTCACCATAACCTATTGCTATCATTTTTTGAGCATCCGCCCCAAAACGAATCAACTCTTTACGTACAGCTTCGGCACGGCGTTGTGATAATTTTTGATTATGGTCAATGCTGGCTCTATCATCAGTATGCCCTTCAATTGTAACCACCACATCAGGGTAATCACGCATAAACGCTGCAACTTTAAGAATATCAACAAAAGCATGATCAACAATAATGGCTTTATTCGTTGCAAATAAAACATTTAATGACATAAAGACATCATCATTTACAGCACAACCTTGTGCATCCACTTTTTGCCCCAAAGGAGTACGCGGACATTTATCAATGACATTTTTAACACCATCTTTGTCGTCATCATCATTGACACTTGCACTTGGATTTTGACTTACGCTTTTAATAGGACAGCCATTATTGTCCACCTGAGTATTCGATGGTGTATTGGCACATTTATCTTTATCGTCATTTATCCCATCTTGATCTTTGTCATTTAGGTTAATGCCATTGATATAATTATTATTTACCACATTGACATTGATTGGGGCTGACGAATTACCACCACCGCCACTTTTACTCCAATTATTACCGCCTATTCCTCCTTTATTAGTGACCGTAGGTTTAGCCACAGGATAAGGACAACCTTTGGCATCAACTTTGGTATTAGCAGGGGTATTGGGACATTTATCTAAATAGTCTTTAACGCCATCTTTATCACTATCTAAGGGACATCCTGCACCATCTACTTTGACATTTGAGGGAGTATTAGGGCATTTGTCGAGGCTATCACTCACGCCATCTTTATCACTGTCTGCAACAATAGGTAATGGACAGCCTTTTGAGTCCACTTTGGTATTTGAGGGCGTATTCAAACATTTATCAATTTCGTCATCTACCCCATCAAAATCCAAATCTAGTATTAAGGATACTCGTGGCGAAACTGGAAAAATATAGGTAGGCGGCTTGATAGAGACTGTATCATCATACGCAGGCTCAATAAAACTTTGACCTTTAGGAACAATAGGTGCTGGCGGCTTGTGTGTCGTTGGGTGCATACAGCCCGTCATAACCGAGATACTTATAAAGCCCCAAATAACTAATTTATTCATTATGGTAATTATTCCCAAAACCAGCTTAGCACTATCAAGACACTATGATTTGTTGACGTTTTGAAATTCAGGTTGTTTTTCCTGAAAAATCCAAATAAAACCACATCAAAAGAGGCTTCGACCCTTCGGCAGGCTCAGGGCTGGCCAAGCTCAGTCAGTGCAAAAAAGCTCCCTGAGCGGAGTCGAAGGGATAGTTTAAGCAAACGTCAACAGCCTCTATATGATTATCACGTTGAGGCGTAACATATCACAAATGATGCGTCTTGACAGACTACGGAAACGCGATAGACTCAAAAGATTATTTATCAACATATAGCCTTATAACAATCACTTAGGAAGATGTATGGACATAAAACAAGTCGTTATCAAAAGCCATACCATTGACCCTATTTTACTTAAACCATTAAGTGACTTAAAACCACAATTAATCCTTGTATTTGCCTCTGTTGCACATTTTCAATCTACTGATTTTGCCGCCACTCTCGTACATAGCATACCTGATGCACAATGGGTTGGTTGCTCTACCGCGGGCGAGATTTCAGATGAAGGTGTAACCGATAATAGTGTTGTGATTACAGCCATTCATTTTGAACACCCTGACTTTATGGTCGCGCACACAACATTAGCCAATATGGAACAAAGCTATTGTGCAGGACAAGCATTAGCTCAACAACTCTCTTGCCGTGCCGAACTTAAACATATCTTGGTTTTTGGTCAAGGTGTAAACATCAATGGCAGCGCGCTAATTGAAGGCATTGCGGCTCATATTCCACAAAATATAGGTATTAGTGGTGGCTTGGCTGGCGATGCTGGACAATTTTTGCGTTCATTTGTCTTAAGTAATCAAGGCGTGTCCGAACATACCCTGTGTGCGATTGGCTTTTATGGTCAACATTTGTCGTTACTAAGTAGCTCTTTTGGCGGGTGGAAAGGCTTTGGTACTACTCGCCAAATTACCCGTCATGAAGGTAATATTTTATACGAATTAGATGGAAAACCTGCGCTAGACCTTTATAAGCGTTATTTAGGTGATTATGCAGTCGACTTGCCCGCCTCTGGTTTATTGTTTCCTTTTTCGATGTTAAGTGCCGAAGGCAGCGAAGTGGGTATTATTCGCACCATTTTAGGCATTAATGAAGCCGAAGGCAGCCTAATTTTAGCGGGTGATTTAATTGAAAATGGTTATTTACAGCTGATGCACGCCTCTACTGATGCCTTAGTTGATGGCGCACAAACAGCCGCCGAAATGATACTGAGTTTACAAAAAAATCCTAACAAATCGCTTGGTTTATTAGTCAGTTGTGTAGGGCGAAAGCTCTTAATGGGGGGACGTGTTGACGAAGAGGTCGATGCTGTTGCCAGTGTACTCGGAAGCAAAACCACCTTAACTGGCTTTTACTCAAATGGTGAAATTAGTCCACTTTTCTTGAGTACCGATTGTAAATTACACAATCAAACAATGACTATTACTTGTTTGAGTGAGCAATGATTCAAACCAACCTCTTAAAGCGTCAAGTACGTCGTTTATTTAACATCGACTCACCACAAGCACTACAAACTATCGTTGATGAACTTCCTAAGTTGCTAAGTCATAGCACATCTGAGTCAATGACTCAGTTATTAACCCATTTGGGTCGTTTTTTACATCAAGTAGATGATGCCTATTTACAAGCTGAACGAGACTTGGAGTTACGCAGTCGTAGCCTAGAAATCAGCTCCCAAGAGTTAAACTGGACAAATAAACGCCTTGCAATTGAACTCAAAACTCAAGAAGACGCTATTGCTAGTTTAAAGTCCGTCGCTAGACGACTGTCGAGTCGTGTCAACATTACTTATGACGAAAAAGAAGCCACCTTAGAATCTGTAACACAGCTTTTAACCACGGTGGGTGAAGTGCTACATATTTCGGAGGAGCGTCTGCAATTAGCGGTCGCTAACGCCAACATCGGTTTATGGGATTGGCAACCTTCACAAAACGATATTTATTACAGCGACAAGTGGTACGCACTGTTAGGACACTCTCCTTTAACTTCGCCTCCCTCAATAGATATATGGCGGTCATGGATACATCCTACACACCTTGAGCTATTTGACTCGCAAATGAATGCGTTGATTGATGGCTCAAACGACATACTCGATATAGAAATCCAAATACGTCATCAATTAGGTCATTATGTGTGGACTCAAATACATGGCAAGACGGTAAGCCATCATCCATCAAGTTCTGCTGCACGTTGTTTAGGAACAATGATTAATATCAGTGACCGCAAAGCAGCCGAATTAGCCGTTTTAGAAGCAAAAGAAGCGGCTGAAGCCACCAGTAAAGCCAAAAGTGACTTTTTAGCCAATGTTAGTCACGAAATTCGTACGCCAATGAACGGCATTATTGGCATGACCAAACTCTGTTTAGAAACCAAACTCACCGAAGAACAAACCGAATATTTAGACATGGTTTCTTCTTCTGCGATGTCTTTATTGACTTTGATTAACGATGTTTTAGACTTTTCTAAAATTGAAGCGGGAAAAATTACTCTTGACCCTATTGATTTTAATGTCCGTAAAATTATACGCGACACATTACGTCCATTGGCATTACGCGCACAAGAAAAAGGGTTAGAGTTAATCTGTGATATTCAAAACAATGTACCGAGTTCATTAGTGGGCGATGCGAGTCGGTTACGGCAAGTAATCATTAATTTATTAGGAAACGCGATTAAGTTTACCGAATATGGCGAAGTTAATTTAACCATTAAGGCGGAGGCGATAACACCTCACTCATATCAGCTTTTTATTAGTGTTAGTGACACAGGCATTGGTATCGAACACCATTTACTTGAAAAAATTTTTGAATCCTTTTCTCAAGGTGATAGCTCAATTACACGCCGTTATGGAGGCACAGGATTAGGCTTAGCAATATCGGCCAATTTAGTCTCTTTAATGGGAGGCAAACTCACCGTTAGCAGCCAAATTAAAGAAGGCAGTTGCTTTAGCTTTAGTATTCCGATGGAACTAGGCAAAGAGCAAGAGCTTACCCCTGCAACACCAGAAGCGATTAGTCAGTTAGCTGTTTTAGTTGTTGATGACCATCCCACTAATCGTCGTTTAATGCACGATATGTTATATAGTTTTGGCATGAAACCGTTTGTGGTACATGATGCACGTCATGCGATGATTAAATTAGTTGACCAAGCACTAGAAGGAGAGCCATTTAAGCTCGTGTTACTTGATGCTCAAATGCCCGACTGTGATGGTTTTACCTTAGCGCAAGATATTTTAAAAAATACCAAATTAGGCAAACCTTGCGTCATTATGCTCAGCTCTATTGCCAACCCACCCGACTCTGCCCATCTTAGACAAATGGGCATTAGTGATTTTTTAACCAAACCGATAGACCAATCCGAATTATATAACTGTATTTTAGACGTTTTAGGTAGCAGCGCCTTATCATCATTAAATAAAGATGAACCTACGACGGAGTTATTCCCTGCCTCAAAACCACACACCGCCAACAAACACCAATACAAACTAAATATCTTGCTAGCCGAAGACAATACCATTAATCAGCGTTTAGCTATGCGCTTACTCGACAACATGGGACATCACGTTACCTTAAGCAAAGATGGCTTAGAAGCGTTAAATGCGGCAATGACTCATAGCTATGATTTGATTTTAATGGATATTCAAATGCCAACAATGGGTGGCATTATGGCAACACAACGCATTCGTGAGTGGTATCAAGAAAAAAATAAAAAATATTTGCCAATCATTGCAATGACGGCTCACGCGATGCAAGGAGACAAAGAAAAATTCTTAGCCTCTGGTATGGACGGCTATGTGAGTAAACCAATTTCTGTTGAAGAGTTAGCCTCCGAAATAGCGCGTGTATGTCAGGCACACGCATCCCAAAACAACCATAAATTAACTTCTGAACCTGTAGAGCATACTCCTATGGATTTCAATAATTCCAACACGCCACCTATTTGTTTTGATTATGAACTTGCCTTAGAAAATATGGGCGGTGACCCCTCTTTTGTGCATGAACTTGCCGATATTTTTATTCAAGAAAATCCCGAACGTATGGCCTTATTAAAACAAGCCGTGATAAATCATAATGCAGAACAAATTTATTTAGTGGCACATAAACTCAAAGGCGAATCTGCTAATTTTGGTCGTCCGAC
>Ga0209599_10001274_pt1 | contig 12412 bp, 9 predicted proteins | sample Shrwel_input2_FT_FD_187534 | JGI IMG/M metagenome (GOLD analysis project Ga0209599, IMG submission 187534) | Subsurface microbial communities from deep shales in Ohio, USA - Utica-3 well 1 S input2 FT (SPAdes) (version 2) ... | reverse complement strand
GTATCGGGACGTGTGAAAATCGGAATCCAATTAATAACCGTGCACGTCAAAAAATGTGGCGCACTGGGTTCATATATTTTATAACGGCTACGTCCCATGATTTTATTTATAATTTACGCGCCGCTAGAGCGACGCAATAGGCATTCCCACGCTGGAGCGTGGGAACGAGAAAAAAACCGCACAAGTTCTCGTCATTGGCGATGTCATGCTCGACCGTTATTGGCAAGGCTCAACCTCCCGCATTTCCCCAGAAGCCCCCGTGCCCGTGGTACACATCAAACAACAAACGGAACGCGCAGGCGGCGCAGGCAATGTCGCCCTTAATATCAGTGCCTTAGGCGGAAAAACCACTTTACTAGGTGTCACAGGACAAGACGAAGCCGCCGATAAAATTCAGCAACAATTAGCGCAAGACAACGTCGATTGCTGTTTTGTGCGCCTTGCTGACGCGCCCACGATTTCCCTCGTTCCCAAGTGCCACTTGGGAATGCCGTCTTGACCGCGTTGCGGTCTATATTTATACAAGATGCGGCTCATCCAATAATGTATTCCCAAGCAACGCTTGGGAACAAGGATTAGAGACTTCGCCCAAAGCACTGCCAGTCCTAAATCGCGATGGACTCAAGACCTGCTAGGTTTTAAAAACCTAGCAGGTCTAATGCTCGACTCCCTCATTCCCAAACGCCGTTAATAATTATGAGCAGGATGCTTACCAAATGAAAACTCGACATTTAGCCAAACGGCTTGCGCTTTTTTCTCTAAATTCTCGACATCGTCATAATTATATTGTAAGCGTATCCGTGAAAATTCTGAGGGATAATAAGCCAATAACGGCGAAATGCGTTGCCGATTATTACGTAATGGATCATTAGCTCTGCCACCGTCGCCTAAACTTTCACCACTGCCCCCGACTTTTTCATAGCGCAAACCCGCCGCCCATTGTGGTCTAAAGCCGACCAATGCCTGTGTATAAAATCCCCAATCTTTTAAAGTGCTTGCCTCTGCCACCTGCGTATCGCCATTGCGCACAGCATCTACGCCATAATTGCGACGCATCACTTCCGTTTCCCAACTCACAAAGGGATAGCCACGGAAATTATTTTCAGGTCGCCATTTCATCACCAAATCAGCACCATAAAGTTGCGTGCTGGTGTTCATACCACCGCGATTTGCACCCCATAATGCCGACACCCCAAATTTTGCTGAGGTTTGCGGACTGAAATCCCAGCCATTTTCCAAGCGTGCTAAATACAGTAAACCCGAGCCACGCACTTCCCGATTATCCACGGTGGGGCGTTGCCCAATACTGGTATTGCTTTCGCCATGCTCTGAAGAATTGCCTAAGAAACTGCTGGCGGTACTGCTATTCGGGTTTTGGGCACTAAAATAAAAGGCAGAATACCACGGCGTTGGTGCAACCCAACTGACCCGCGCCCCGCTGCTGCGCAAACCTTCGCCCCCTAATAAACGAGTATTTACAATAGATTGGTCAACCCATTGCCACGCGTGCGGATGGGTTTGATTCATGCGCCCAAATTCGGTTAAAAAATAGCCGCCTTTGACTTGTAAACCATAGGGCAAGCGTGTGGTGCTCGCAAAGGCTTCTTCTAATTCTATGCCGTCTTCACGCATTAATAAGTACGCCACCCCCCTCAAATAAGGGTCGATTTCGCCAGTTAAACTTAATTCCGCTTGTTGCAAATTAAAACCACATTTTGTGGGATCATGTCCGCCGCCTTGTAACTCGCCTAAGGTGCTATCGTTGACATTGGCGCAGCCCGCGCTAAGCATAGTGTTGAGTGAAACATCTATCAGGCGAAGTTGTCCAGTGCTGCCGAGCGGCTGTGACCATAAACTAGTTTTAGAGGTATTCGCGGCTGAAGTTGTATTCATGCTGGGCTTATTGCTTGATTCTGCAACCGCTTGATCTAAGGCAGCATGGGAAACTTGGGGCGTGGCGATTTTGGGCGCGGGTTTTGCGGCAACAGTTTCTTTAGGCGGGGTTTTCTCTAAACTAAGTAAACGCTGTTCAATGTGATTTAATTGTTGTTGTTTTTCAAGCATGTTCTGCCGCAATGTTTCTAATTGTTTTTTTAAATTGGCAACATCGTCAGCAGCAAATGCGGGAAACGCTAATAATGCACTGATGCTCAAAGTGAGTGTTTTTCTTAACATTTCAGAATGTTCCTAGAATTTTATTAAAGACTTAAAGCTATAAAATGATATGTTATATTGTAACATTAATAGCGTCAAACTTAACAGTATTCCCAAGACCCACTAGATTTTAAAAACCCAGCAGGTCTGAGTTAGGATTTTTGGAGAGCAGCATGAAGGCGTGTCAGAATCAGGATTCACAGGATTAAACAGTTGTAGGAGTTACGCAGTTGAATTTACAAGCAGTTCGTAGGGTGTATAAGGCGTAGCCGCCATACACCTTGCGATTTTAAACTTTATACGGTTAAAGGTGTATGGCGGCTACGCCTTATACACCCTACGCTTGATAAAACTTTCTGAATTAATTAGCTTATTAATTCAACTGCGTAACTTCTAAGTTGTTTTGAATATCAGGCATTCATCCTGATGAATTTGGATAATCCTGTCAATTCTGATTCTGAAAATCAACAGGCTACCCTCATCATTGATTGCTGCCTAAAAACTTTTCTTATCTCGGCTGCACTTTGCCAAACCTCATAAAAAAAGCCCCCCTGCTTCAAAAATAGGGGGGCTTTTTTAAACAAGCGCGTTTATTTCAAATCAAAAATTAACGCTTGTTATCTTTGACTTCTTCATACTCAGCATCAACCACCGTGCCGTCTTTCGCATCTTTGGTGGATTTTTGTGCCGCTGCTTCAGCCGCTTGAGTGAAGCCTTCAGGCGCAGCACCGCCTTCTTGTGCGTATAACTTTTCAGCCAACTTGCCAGACAATTCGCTTAACACTTGGCTCTTGGCTTCGATTTCGTCCTTGTTATCGCTGCTCAAAGCTTGCTTAAGTTCAGTAATCGCGGCTTCAATCGCGGTTTTTTCTTCTGCACTGACCTTGTCACCCAATTCAGTGAGTGATTTTTGGCTGGCATGCACTAAATTGTCGGCACGATTGCGCACTTCCACAAATTCATGGAATTTACGATCTTCTTCCGCATGGGCTTCTGCATCTTCAACCATGCGTTGCACTTCTGCATCGCTCAAGCCGCTAGAGGCTTTAATATTAATCGATTGTTGCTTGCCCGTGGCTTTGTCTTTGGCAGAAACGTGCAAAATGCCGTTTGCGTCGATGTCAAAGCTCACTTCGATTTGTGGCATACCGCGAGGAGCGGGAGGAATCCCAGTTAAATCAAAGCGTTCCAAAGACTTGTTGTCAGAAGCACGTTCACGTTCACCTTGCAACACATGCACGGTTACGGCAGTTTGATTGTCATCGGCGGTGGAGAACACTTGTGCCGTCTTGGTGGGAATCGTGGTGTTCTTAGGAATCAATTTGGTCATCACGCCGCCCATGGTTTCAATCCCTAAGGATAAAGGCGTTACGTCTAATAACAACACGTCTTTCACATCGCCAGAGAGCACGCCGCCTTGAATCGATGCACCAATAGCCACGGCTTCATCAGGATTCACGTCTTTGCGGGGTTCTTTGCCGAATAATTGCTTCACCATTTCTTGCACTTTGGGCATACGGCTTTGACCGCCAACCAAAATCACTTCATTGATTTGGCTTGCGTTTAAACCTGCGTCGGCCAACGCGGTTTTGCAAGGTCCAACCGTGCGTTGAATCAAATCTTCAACCAAAGATTCTAATTTTGCGCGTGACAGCTTGATGTTTAAATGCTTAGGGCCTGAAGCGTCAGCGGTGATGTAAGGTAAGTTCACATCAGTTTGTTGGCTGGAAGATAATTCAATCTTGGCTTTTTCAGCGGCTTCTTTCAAACGTTGTAAGGCTAAAGGATCATTTTTCAGGTTGATGCCGCTTTCATTTTTGAATTCTTCCACTAAGAAATCAATAATTTTCATATCGAAATCTTCGCCACCTAAGAAGGTGTCGCCGTTGGTGGATAATACTTCAAATTGATGTTCGCCATCGACATCGGCAATTTCAATAATGGACACGTCAAACGTGCCACCGCCTAAGTCGTATACCACAATCTTAGAGTCGCCGGGTTGTTTGTCCATGCCATAAGCCAGGGCTGCGGCAGTGGGTTCGTTAATAATACGTTTTACATCTAAGCCTGCAATGCGCCCTGCGTCTTTGGTGGCTTGACGTTGTGAGTCGTTAAAATAAGCAGGGACGGTAATCACGGCTTCGGTCACGGTTTCGCCTAAGTAATCTTCGGCGGTTTTTTTCATTTTCATCAAAACCCGTGCGGAGATTTCAGGCGGTGCCATTTTCTTGCCTGAGACTTCGACCCATGCGTCGCCATTGTCCGCGCTCGCAATTTTGTAAGGAACCATATTAATGTCGCGTTGTACCACGCCGTCGGTGAATTTACGTCCGATTAAGCGTTTAATCGCAAACAAAGTATTGCTTGGATTGGTGACGGCTTGACGTTTGGCGGATTGTCCGACTAAAACTTCACCGTCATTGGCGAAGGCAACGATTGAGGGCGTGGTGCGCGCGCCTTCTGCATTTTCAATGACGCGCGGCGTTTTGCCTTCCATCACGGAAACGCAGGAATTTGTCGTGCCTAAGTCAATACCAATAATCTTTCCCATAAGAGATAACCTCCAATTTTAAGTGTTCGTTTCTAGTTGATTGTAATAGATAATATGGGCTGAATTTTAGCTTTCAAGAGCTTTCGCAACAATAACTCGTGCAGGACGTAATAAACGCTCGTTAAGTTGGTAGCCTTTTTGGGCTACGAATAACACTGTGCCACTTTCTACATTGGGCACTGCTTGCATTGCCATCGCTTCATGAAATTGTGGGTCAAATTTTTGATTCGCTGGATTAATTTCCAAAATCCCAAATTTTTCTAAAATATTCTGTAATTGCTTCAGGGTTAAACTCATCCCTTCTTGAACGCTTTCGAGACTCGCGTTTTCCTTGGCTGCGGCTTCTACGCCGAGTTCTAAGCTGTCATTGACACTCAATAATTCGGTGGCGATTTTTTCTAAAGCAAATTTGCGGGCGTTGTCTAAATCACGTTCCATGCGTTTACGGGCATTTTCTGTTTCGGCGCGTACCCGTAATAAGTTATCTTTATAACTTTCTGCTTGATGTTCTGCGGCTTGCAATTGTTGAGTTAAGGTCGCAATGGTTAATTCTGCATTGCTGATAGCGTCTTCTGTGGCTTCCACAATGGCGGCAGTTTCATCAAGAACTTCAACATTCGTTGCATTTTCTGGGGTGACTACAGTTTTTTCATTGTTATCTGTAGGGGATGTATTGTTTTCTGTACTCATGATGCTCCAGTCAAATTTACCATGTAAAAATCGTCTTTAATCCCTGTGCGATAAGATGCTTAGCTTAAAATCATCGCAAGTAATGGGGACAGTGGGGATAGGCTTCAAGAGGGTTTTGTGATTTATTCCTCAAGCAATTTATCCTTAAAATGCTGTTCTATAAAATAAGGCAACAATTATACAGTTCAAGTCCTAAAACATCGTAATTTAATTACATTTAAATTGTTTGAGGCTGATTTTCTCGTTCCCAAACTCTGTTTCACTGCCATTAAGTTAAGCCGATAGCAATGTGTTAGGTCGTGAAATCTGGGGGTTAAGGACTGGCAGTGCTATGAGCACTGCCAGTCCTCATTGTGCTGGATTCAAGACCTTCTAGGTTTTAAAAACCTAGAAGGTCTTATCTCGTTCCTGAACTCTGTTTGGGAACGAGGGAATATGTTAATGCAGTCATTCGTACTGCCTTGCAATTTTCTTAGAAGAAAGCTCAGTTATTGGTCGTGTACTCATTACAACCTTAACACAGCTTCGCTATAATCATTCAAATACTTAAATACCGAGTTACCAAGGAGGCACAGTGACTCATAAGTCGACAATGATACCTATTCAGGCAAGTAATGATCAGATGTTACGCGCTATATACTTATTTGCCCGTCTGAGTGAAACCCAACTGGCACGCATTAAATGCAATATGCACCATCTTCATCTCGACGAAGGCGAGTATTTATTTGAACATGGGCAAGCCGCAGAACGCTTTTTTCTGGTGCTCAATGGACACATCAAATTGTCACGACTTTCCCCCGAAGGCATCGAGAAAGTTTTTGAAATTATTAAACCCCATGAAACTTTTGCAGAAGCGATGATGTTCATGCCCGACGCGCTCTATCCTGTCAGTGCGCAAGCGATTGGAACGACCGAATTACTTTCATTCGACAGCAAAACTTTTGTAAGCTTACTGAAAGAATCAATGGATACCTGTTTTTTCCTGATGTTTGAAATGAGCAAACGGCTACGCATGTGGATTAATGAAATTGATAATCTCACTTTGCAAAACGCAACCTATCGTTTAGTCAATTACCTGCTTTACCAATTACCCGAAGATACGCCCAATCAAGGCGAAGTCAGCTTTCAAATTCCAAAACATGTGATTGCTTCACGGCTTTCCATTAAACCTGAAACCCTTTCTCGTATCTTGAACACTTTGACCACCGAAGGATTGATTTCGGTACAAGGGCGAACCATCATGCTACATGACTTAAAAAAATTGCGGGCTTTCAGCCATTCAGAAATGAACACACGTTACAAGTAGATAAGACAGTTCCGTGCGTAATCAATCATTACACTTCATATCGGTGTGAGAATTGCATCTTTTTAAGAAATATTATCTGTCTCCTTGCGCTAAAAACAATAATATCAAAATCTTAGCCTTGAAAGATGCCAACTATTAGGAAGTTCAAAGCTCATGTCGACCAAACCTACTGAACAGCAATTACGGGTTCGTTACGAACAAACTCAAGCCCTGTACGCCTCACAATTTGTGCTCAATGCCTCTGAAGAAGAAATTATTATTAATTTTTCTTCAGGCAGCCTGCCCGATCCACAAACGGGGGAAACCCATTTGCCAATTCATTCCCGCGTTGCCTTGTCTACCGAGGGTGCGCGGCGTTTATTGAATTTATTGAATCAAGCCTTATCTGCCACCCAACAAGTCAGCAATATCGCTTCTTCTGCGGCAAAACTTCCGCCTTTGAAACCCTGATTGCGATTTGGCAATGTCTAATACCAATACCGCCGTTAATATTCCGCAAATTAATTTGGCAGTGCTGCACCAACATTTGCAACAACTGCTTAGCGCACGCCAATTGCCGCGTGACCAATGGTTATTACAGCTTTTGCAACTGTTAATTGCCGTGACCAACAGCGCGGGCGCAGCTTACGTTCAGCAGCAGGAAGGCGCGTGGCAATTAGGAGAGCGTGTGCTTTCGACGCAGGCTTTAAAGTGGCATCCTGATTTAGCAGGCGTGCTTACCCAATGCGTCGCGAAAGCCTGTGAACAAGACCGTTTGCAACTTGAATTACTCGATGAAGCGCATCAAGTTTGGGTCATTGCCACGCCCTTGGTACAAATGCCCGAACAAGCAGGCATCGCGATGATTTTATTATTGGGTGAACAAGCGATTGAAACTTTTGCCACGATTCTGCAATTGTTTGCAAATTATGCCTTGTTGCCAATCACGCCCGCGCCGCCGCCCCAAGTTGCCTTAAGTTTACTGACAGGTTTACTTGCCGCGCCCGATTTACCCAAAGCTTACAGTTTATTAATTAACAGCTTACAACGTGCCTTAGGCTGTCAGCGCGTGTTTATTGGCGAAGTGCGCGGGCTACATTGTCGGATGCAAGCGGTTTCAGAAATGAAAACCGTGCAACATCATGCCGAAAGCATTCGCGCCCTTGAAAATTTGATGGATGTCACCCGCGTTTCTGGCAAAGTTTTGGATCACACCGCGCCCGAAATTCAGCGGGTTTGCCAATTATTGAATGCCTCTCAAGCGTTTAGTATTCCTTTGATGTATCAAGAAAAAGTCGGGCAGGTGTTAATTTTAATTTGGACTGAGCCGATGAGCAGCCCTTTGCCGACGTGGTTGCCGCAAATTTTACCGAGTTTGGGTTTGAGTTTTGCGGTGATTCGTCGCGCCCAACCCAATTTATTACAACGCATTCGCCATAATCTTTGGAGCAGTCACGGCAAACTTCAGCGCGGCTTCATTTTATTAATTCCAATCAGTTTAATCGCCCTTGCCTTCCTTCCTGTACCGCACAATATCACCGTTAAAACCACGATAGAACCGCAAGTGCGCCGTTTTGTCACCGCGCCATTTGAAGGGATTTTAAAAAATACCCTGCATGAAGCGGGCGACATTGTCAAAGAAGGTGAAATTTTGGCGCGTTTGGACGAGCGCGAAATTGAATGGACAGTTACGGGTGTTAAAGCGGATCGCGGGCGGGCGCAAAAGCAAAAAGATGTCAGCAGCGCGAGCCGTGACACCGCCGCCGCACAAATTGCCCAGCTCGAAATGGATCGTTTAGATGTGCAACTCGCCTTATTAGAATATAAATCACAGCATTTAGATATTAAAAGCCCCTTGCAAGGCATTGTTATTAAAGGCGATTTGAAACGGGTCGCGGGTAGTCCTGTGAACAAGGGTCAAAGTTTATTTGAAATCGCGCCGCTGCAAAGCATGGTAGTTGAGGTTGCCATCGCGATGGATGATATTAGTTATGTGCGCCCCGAGATGGCAATGACTTTGAGTTTAGATGCCTATCCGCAGCAACAATGGGCATTAAATCTGCGCAGCATTCACCCGCGCGCGGTGCAACGTGATACGCAATATGTGTTCACGGGCGAGGCGCAACTGGAAAATGCTGACGGCAAATTGCGCCCCGGCATGAAAGGACAAGCCAAAATTCATGCAGACCATGCGGCTCTGGGCTGGGTGTTGCTGCATAAAGTCTGGGAACAAGTGTGGCGGTGGCTATAAATGGAAGCTGAAAAACCCCTCCCCAAAGTGCCGTTGCTCAAACTGCGTGAAGATTTACAATTTACTTATCAAAGCTATGGCAATCGTCCTTGTTATTTGCTGGTTGATCCTGTCAACGAACATTATTATCAAATTGGCGAAGCGGAATACGCGCTGTTGCATTGTTTAAATGGCGAAACCAGCTTAGAACAAGCAATTACTTATCCCGACGCAGAGCAATTAAGCCTAGAGCAGGCGATGCAAATTCAGCAATGGCTGATTTTTTCACAACTGGCGTATGTGGAAAGTGAAAAAGGCTGGCAATTATTGCACCCGAAAACCGGGCTTTCCCAAAAATTAGCGCAACACAGTAACTTATTGTTTTTAAAGTTACCTTTAGGCAGCCCCGATGCGGTATTAGGGAAATTACTGCCGTATTTTCGCTGGCTGTATACGCCTTATTTTTGGCTGCTGTGGTTTGCGGTCTGTGGCAGCGGCTTATATCAATTAGTTTCGCAACATGAACGGGTTATCAGTGCCAGCAGCCAAATTTTCGCGCTGCATAATGCATTTTGGTTATTCATTGCGTGGGTGCTTATCAAAACCGTGCACGAAATTTCACACGGCTTGGTGTGCAAATATTACGGCGGTTATGTGCATCAGGCGGGCTTATTTTTCATTTTATTTGCCCCGATTGGCGGCTACGTCAACGCCACCGCCAGCTGGAAATTCACTTCAAAATGGCAACGCATTCATGTCTCTGCGGCGGGAATGTTCATCGAATTATTTCTAGCAGGAATAGCGGCGTGGGTGTGGACGTATACTGACACAGGCATTGCAAACTACCTGAGTTATAACGTAATTCTGCTCGCCAGCGTCGCCACTTTATTGTTTAACGCCAATCCCTTAATGCGTTTTGATGGTTATTATATTCTCATCGACTTGCTGAATATTCCCAATTTGTACGGCGCGGGACAACGTTATATTCGCTATTTGAATCGTCGCTATTTGCAAGGTAGGGTTGAAACGCCGCTGATGGCTACGCCTGTGAAGTTATTGATTATTAAAATTTACGGCTTGGCGGCTTGGGTGTGGCGATGGTTAATTGTGATCGGGATTAGTATTGCGGCGATGTATTTGTGGGCGGGCGCAGGGGTAATTCTGGCGGCAATTGCTTGTATTAGTTGGTTTATTGTGCCCTTGGCGCGATTTTTCACTGGTTTGTTGAAAGACCCGCAACGTGGGCAGGTGTTGCGCCATTTGAGTTTGGTATTGGGCGGGCTTGCGCTGGGTTTAAGTTTGCTATTTTCTCAAGTATTTTGGGCGCAACAACTTCGCGTGCCTGCGGTGTTTGATTATGCACAGGCTGCGATTATTCATAATGAAAGCGCGGGTTTTGTGAAAAAAGTGGCGGTGCAAGCGGGCGATTATGTGCAGGCGGGACAACTGTTAATTGAATTAGAAAATACTGAATTGCAAGCAGAAACGCGGGATATTGAAATTCAAATTGCTATTCATGAAGCCAAACGCCAAAAGTATTTTAAAGAGCAAGCCTTTGGAAAATATCAGGAAGAATTAGAAAAGCTCAATGAATTAGAAAATAAGTTCCGTGAAAAAGCAAAGCAGGTGCAGGGTTTGATTTTAGTCGCGCCTGTGGCGGGTTATGTGATTGCAGAACGCTTGCGCGAATTGCCCGATGCGTATTTGAAGCGCGGCACGGAATTATTAACCATTGCAGACCCGCATCAATTGGAAATCAAGCTTTCAATTCCACAGCAAGATATTGAAGCATTTCGGGCGCGGGTCGGGGTAGAAGTGCAACTATTCCGCAGTGCTGTGCCTTTGCAAGCTTTGGCGGCGCAGTTGGTGAAAATTAATCCCAGCGCGTCCCAAGAAATTATTCACCCTGCCTTAACTGCCACCGCTGGCGGTGAAATTCCTGTGAAAGCTAAACCCCAACAAGAAGAATCTGGCGCGACGGGCGAACTCAATCAAGCCGAACAGCCTAGCCGTTATGAATATTTAGAACCGCGTTTTGTGGGCGTGGTGAATGTGTTGGACAGCGCGGTTTTAGAGAAAGTGCGGGCGGGGGAAACGGCGCAGGTGGTTTTAAGTTCGCCGCCTCAAAGCTTGTGGAGTTTGTTCAGCGTGGCAATTCAACGTTATGTGCAGCGTTTGATGGATCAGAATGCGGGGAGTTAATTCTCTGAAGAAGCTTAATGCTTAAATAACAAGTTGTGGCATGTGGGGAATTTTAGGACTGGCAGTGCTTAAAGCACTGCCAGTCCTTATCAGGCTTAACTCAAGACCTTCTAGGTTTTAAAAACCTAGAAGGTCTCACGCACGATTTAAACTGCATAATTCTTCATCTGATACTTAATGTTTTTTGAAAAAAACGATAATCACCGCCGCCCAATCTGAGAAATCGGAATTGTCACTTCGCCTTGTGGCGCAAGTCGTTCACGTTTTGGCAACGCGCCCAAGGCGTGTCCATAAATCACTTCATAACTCACAGGCAAACCTTCTGCATCGCGATAAGTTTCATAAGCTTGAATTACCGCTTGTAATTTGCCTTTGCCCGTCAAACCCTGCGCTCGTCCTGCGGTCACATTGTGCGCCCCGATTTGTTTTAAATCCTTCATTAAATCTTTCACCGTGGGAAAATGATAAGTCAACCAATCCACATCCATCACGGGATTATGCAAACCTGCGTGCAATAAGGCATCGCCAATATCGTGCATGTCAATAAATTGATTCACATGGCTATCCGTGTCCACAGTCGCCCAACTTTGCCGCAATTCTTTCAAAGTATCGGGGCCCAGCGTCGAAAATAATAAAATCCCATCGGGTTTTAAAATCCGCACGAATTCCACCGCAACTGCTTGAAAATCATTGCACCATTGCAGCATCAAATTAGACACGATAATGTCCATGCTGTGCGTGGCAAATGGCAATTGGGTCGCGTCGGCTTGCACAAAATGCTGGCGACTGCGGCGTAATAAGCGTTGATGCCACAGCAGTTGTTGACGTGCTTGTTGCAACATGCCGCGTGCAATATCCGCTGCATACACCTGCGCTTTGGGGTAACGTTGTGCCAACAGCCGCGTTATTCTGCCCGTGCCCGCGCCTACGTCTAAAATCTGTTGCGGTGGGGCGAGTAAATTCACAATCTCCAAACGTTCCAGCAAGCCATCACCGACTGCATTTTGCAAAGTTGCTAACGGTTCATAATGCGCCGCCGCACGGCTAAACGCTTCAGAAACTTTGAACTTATCGAGATAGGCGGCTGAGTCGGTACTCATCAAAAAATCCTTGTAAAATTTGCAGAAATAATTCGGGATGCGATAAAAATGGCAAATGCGCCGCTTGTTTGATGCAGACTTTACGCAAACCTTTCCAATAGCGTTGGCAATCTTCGCCCACCCCGACGGGCACGAGCGCATCTTTCGCCCCTAAACATAATAAAGCAGGGCATTGAATTTTATGCAGTTCGCTGCGTAAA
>Ga0209599_10001272_pt1 | contig 12420 bp, 10 predicted proteins | sample Shrwel_input2_FT_FD_187534 | JGI IMG/M metagenome (GOLD analysis project Ga0209599, IMG submission 187534) | Subsurface microbial communities from deep shales in Ohio, USA - Utica-3 well 1 S input2 FT (SPAdes) (version 2) ... | reverse complement strand
GTGCTCATCGTTGGGGAAGGGAATGAAGCCGTTAAAAAAGAGGTGAGTCAACCAGTCAGTGCCAGATTTTGGGTCTATCGGCTGCGGTCGTGCTTACGCAGAAGTTCCGCGACTTCCCGTGGGTCCGCCTCTTGCAGGTTTCGGCCTTTCCGGCTGAGGTCTTCGGTCGTTTTGATCACGGTTTCGGTCATGCGCTCGTGGGTCTCCTGGGAGCCGCCCACGAGCGAAAAACCTTCGCCTTGGGTGATGCGCTTGTGCTGGTCGGAATTATCCAAGCCTAAGCCCAGCAGGTGGTTCGGTGCGCGCGTCTTGCGGGCCATGGTGAAAAGGTAGCGATGGTTGCCCTCGCCGCAAGTCCGGGCCTCAGTTTGCCTCGGGCGACGGGGTGTCGAATTCCGAGCCGCCTTCGGCCGCTTCCCCGGCGAACGGCGCTTCGGCTTTCTCGCGCTTGGAGCAGACGATGTCCTCGAAGTTCTGGGCTTGTTCCAGCTGCAGCGCGCCCAGGCGGGCGAGTTCCAGGCAGGCCAGGAAGTTGGCCACGAGGAAGGCGACGGTCGGGCGCTCCGGGAGCAATGAGGTGAAGATGAACTTCGGTTCCGTCTCGAGGCGCTTGAGGATGAACTCCATGCGGTCGGAGACGGTGACGTTCTCGACGGAAAGATTGCCCGGCTGGATCCGTTCGGCGAGCCGACGGAGGACGTTGTTGAAGGTGTTCCAGAGCTCGATGCGCTCGGTCGGGGCGACGGGGCGCACGACCGCGTCCTCGCCTTCATTCTGCACCACGTAACGCGAGAGCAGGCCTTGGCGATCGTCGACGAGACCGCGGATGATGGCGGCGGTTTCCTTGACGCGCTTGTATTGGATGAGCTGTTGGACCAGGGCCCAGCGGGGGTCTTGGCCTTCCTGGGTTGGGAGCACTTCCTCCTCGGGCCGGCTTTCGACCGGCAGGAGCATGCGGCTCTTGATGTACATCAGCGTCGCCGCCATGACGAAGAAGTCACCGGCGAGTTCCAGGTTGTCCTTTTCCTGCGTCCGGAGCACTTCGAGGTACTGCTGCGTGACCTTCTCGATCGGGATATCGTAGATATCGATCTCGTTCTTGCGGATCAGGAAGAGCAGGAGGTCGAGCGGGCCTTCGAAGACGTCCAGCCGGATGGGCAGGTCCGCCGGAGGCAAGATGCCGTCGGTCGGGATGGAGGAGGGGGCTGCGGCTTGGTCCGTCACGGTTCAGAACTTGAACAAACGGGCCCGCAGGTGGAAGCCCAATGCACTATCCCCGAAAGTGGAGACCTTCTTCTGGAAGCCATATTCCAATTCCCAAGAGTTGCCGATGCGCTGGACCAACCCGACGGACTGATAGATGGATTGGTTGGTCAGGGCGTCATAATTGACCGCCAGGACCCCGGAATAGACCGAATTAAGGCGGATTTCGCCGGTCACCCAGAGCTGGTTGGCGGCTTCGGCCTGTCGCAACCGATACCAGCCAAAGGACGCCTTCCAGAAATCACCGGAATTGAAGGAAATCGAGTTGAGCGACTCGGCGGCCGCCCCCCCTCCGTTCGGCAGGCGCTGGTAGGTGTCGATGTTGACCCAAGGCGCCGGCGTGAGGCTGAGGTGGGCTTGGACGTCCGACTTATTGCCGACGCCGGTGACGGCGTCTTGTTCCCAATGGGTGAAGACGTCGAAGCGCAGGAGGTCGCGGGTGCCGTTGACGCCATCGCGGGTCGCCAAGGTGTTGCGCAGGCCGAGGCGAGCCGCTTGTCGCGCCGTGACGCTCGCGGCGTCGGGGCGGTCGGCCAGGTCGAGCTCCTGGAAGGCCGCCAAGGCGACGGCCCGGTCAGCCAGCGGGAGTTCGCCGCTGCCCTGTTCGGCGCCCGGTAGGTAGCGGTACTGTAGGACGGGACGCAAACTATGGCGCATCCCATCGATCGACCACTTCTTGGCCACGAGGGCCCAGGATCCCGTGACGAGCCCTTCGACGTCGAAGCCGACTTGTCCCATGACCTTGGTGCGGTTGCCCAGCCCATTGAGCGCGGAGGACCAGTCGGTGGCGCGGGCGCCGACGACGGGCTTGAACGTGAGCCAATCTCCCGTGGAGAACGGATAGGAGAGGCCGTAATAAAGGTCGAGGCGGGCCGTGGACCACGCGTTGGTCGGGGAGACGCCGGCGGCGGGCTGCGCGTTCAGGTAGGCCAGCGCGGCGAACCCGCGATGCCGGAGGCCGTGTTCCCCGATTGCCGTCTCGGCGAGGTCGAAGCGGAGCTCGGGGAGCTTCTGCGTGGTTTCCTGATAGTTGTCGGCCTTGGCGACGAGGTTGGCCGAAAGCAGGCCGCCATTCCAAGGCTTCGTGACTTCTAGGTTGAACTGCGGCGTGCCGGTGCGGTCGCTGAGGTTGGGGCGGAAGTCGCGAACGAAGTCGGGGTCGCTCGTGGCGAAAAGCTGGCCGGCGACTTGCACGCCGTCGGCGGTCTGTCCGTTGATCTCGCCGTATTCGAAGGCCCGGGTCCGACCTGGGAGACGGCCAAAGCCGTCCGCCAACAAGTCCCCGCGGTCGTTGATGTAGCCGGCTTGGAAGAAGCCTTTCCAGCGCGTCGTGGCCTGCTTGTCCTTGGCGTTGTCGTATTTGAGGTAAGGCCCGACGAGGAAGCCGGACCGGCTGTAGAAATCGAGGAGGGCGCCGACCCAGAGCGACGGCGTCTGGCGGGCGAGCGTCGTGGTGCGCAGGTAGGTGCCTTGGCGGTCCTTGGACCCCGTGTTGAGGTAGACTTCGTAAGGGATGTCCTGATACCCTTCTTGCCCGTAGTAAGGGATGTAGAAGAAGGGCAGGCCGGCGAGCTGGGGGCGGACGTCGCGGAGGGCCAGCCAATCGTCCTGTTCCGTGTAGCGGGCGGAACCGATGTTCAGGGACATGCCGCTGGCCGCGGGTTCGTTGTGCCACATGCGCAGGCCCTTGATGGTCTTGTCGCCGTTCTCGATGCGGAGCTCGTCGGCCGTCAGGTACACCGGGTTGCGTCCGAAGCGGACCTTGGTCGCGACGACGACGTCGTTCTTGGGGTCGAGTTGGGCTTTCTCGCCCAAGATGCGGAGGTTCCGCGTGGCGTAGACGACATCGCCATCCGCCGTGATGAGGCCGGTGCGGGTGTCGAGTTTGATCAGGCGGGCGGAAAGGAACGCGCCGTTCGAACTGAAGCTAGCGTTGACGGCGACGAGGACCTTGCCGTTTTCCTCGTAGCTGAAGCTTTGCCCCGAGAGGCCGGGGACGTCGGGCTTGGCGGCTTGTCCGGCCGCGGGCACGGGCGCAGGCGCGGAATCCGCGGCGACGCCGCCGAGGGTGAGGCCGATGGTTGCGGCAAGAATCCAGAATCGACGGCCAGGCATTCGTCCCAGACTTGTCGCTCCAGCCTGCGTCTCAAGTATTTTCGGGCATTGCACGCTTGCGACCAGGGAGCGGGCGTGGATTGTCCGAGGATGCGCCTCAGTCCCGCAGAGTTGGCCGCCCTCGTGGAGGGTACGGAGACCTGTCCGCACCGCTTCTTGGGTTCACATCCCCTGGCGGATGGGGGGCTGGTCATCCGGGCGTTGTTCCCCGGGGCGTCGAGTTGTCGCGTGCTCCAGGATGAGGCCGAGCGGGGCAAGGAAATGGCCAAACTCACGGACCGGGGGGTCTTCGAGCTGGTTTACCCTAAGTCCACAGCCTTCCGTTACCGCTTTGCGGTCACTTATGCCGACGGGACCACGCAGGTGCACGAAGACCCCTACCGTTTTCTGCCGACGATTTCCGAGCAGGACTTGTTCCTGATCGGCAAGGGGGACGACCACAAGGTCTTCCACAAGCTCGGGTCCCAGGTCCGCACCTTGGACGGAGTCGCGGGGGTCTCTTTCGCGGTTTGGGCCCCTTCCGCCCGGCGGGTTTCCGTGGTGGGCGATCACAACCTGTGGAACGGTCGGGCCCATCCGATGCGCTCGCTCGGCGCTTCGGGCATCTGGGAGCTCTTCCTGCCCGGCCTCGGCGTGGGGGCCCGCTATAAGTACGAGATCGTCGGCGCGCACGACCAGACCCCGTTCATCAAGACGGATCCTTGCGCCCTGCATTTCGAGCCGTCGCCGAACCACGCGGCCATCGTCTGCGACCTGTCCGGCTTCACCTGGAACGACCGGGCTTGGCTGGAGCAGCGCCGACAGGCCGATGCGCGCGCCCGCCCGATGTCCGTCTACGAAGTCCATCCGGCTTCCTGGCGCCGCGTCCCCGAAGAAGGCAACCGCGTCCTCAACTACCGCGAACTCGGGACGCAGCTCGCCGAATACTGCACGCGGTTGGGCTTCACGCACGTCGAACTCATGCCGCCCTCGGAGCACCCCTTCGACGGCTCGTGGGGCTACCAGGTCACCGGCTTCTACGCCCCGACGCATCGTTTCGGCACGCCGCTCGATTTCATGGCGATGGTCGACACGTTGCATCGCGCCAACATCGGCGTGATCGCCGACTGGGTGCCCGCGCATTTCCCGCGCGACTTCTTCGCTTTGGCCCGCTTCGACGGCACGCACCTCTACGAGCATGCCGACCCCCGCCTCGGTGAGCACCAGGATTGGGGTACGTTGATCTTCAACTATGGTCGCCACGAGGTCCGCGGTTTCCTCGTCGGCGCCGCGCTTTCGTGGTTGGAGCGCTTCCACATCGACGGCCTGCGCGTCGACGCGGTGGCGTCCATGCTTTACCTGGATTATTCGCGCAAGGCCGGCGAATGGGTCCCCAACCGTCATGGGGGCCGCGAAAACCTCGAAGCCGTCGAGTTCCTCCGGCAGGTCAACGCGCTCGTGCATCTTTACCATCCCGGCGTCGTCACGATCGCCGAGGAGTCGACGTCCTATCCGGGCGTGACGAAGCCCGTGGCCGAAGGCGGTCTCGGCTTCGACTACAAGTGGAACATGGGCTGGATGCACGACAGCCTCGACTACTTCAAGCAGGACCCGTTGTTCCGGAAATTCCACCACGACAAGCTGACCTTCGGGATGCTGTACCAGTGGTCCGAGGCTTTCGTGCAGGCGTTCTCCCACGATGAAGTCGTCCACGGCAAGGGGTCGCTCATCGGCAAGATGTCCGGCGGCGACGATGCGACCAAGGCCGCCAACCTGCGGTGCCTCTTGGCGATGCAATGGGCCTGGCCGGGCAAGAAGACGCTCTTCATGGGCTGCGAGTTCGGGCAGTTCGCGGAATGGAAGTTCGACGCGTCGCTCGATTGGCACATGCTCCGGTATCCGCTGCACGAAGGCCTCCAGCGCCTCGTGACCGACCTCAACCACCTGTATCGCCAAGATGGTTCGGTGGCGGCCAAGGACCTCGATTCGCGGGCCTTCGCGTGGATCAACCCGAACGACGGCGACCAGAGCGTGCTGACCTTCGAGCGCCATGGCGATGACTGCGCCTGGGTCGTGGTCGGCAACTTCACGCCGGTGGAGCGGACATATCGCCTGGGCGTGCCGTTCGCGGGGAAGTGGGAAGAGGCCGTGAACACGGACTCCTTACACTATGCCGGCAAGGGCCTCGGCAACCTCGGCGGCGTGCAGGCCGAAGCCAAGCCGACCCATGGGCGCAGCCATTCGATCGAAGTCCGCCTGCCCGGTCTGTCCGTCGTGATCTTCCGCCAAAAACGCTAAGCATGGCTCCCCGTTCCGACCTTTTCCGTCCGCTGGTCGCCCAAGACCCGGCGAATCCCTTGTTCCGTTTCTCCTTGGGGCAGGAACTGCTGAAGGAAGCGGCGGCCGCCGAGGCCATCGCACATCTCCGGCTCGCGGCGAACTCCAAGGCGGATTGGATGATGCCCCGGATCTTGTTGGGCAAAGCCCACCTGGCGCTCGGGGAGCGGGCGGCGGCGCGGGTCGCCTTCGACGAGGCCTTGCGCCTCGCCGTGGCCCAAGGCCACGAAGAGCCCGAGGAGGAATTGCGGGCGCTGTTGGCCGCGCTCTAAGTCACTCGACGCGTTCCAGCGTCACGCGGCGCAGGTCCATCACCGCCGCGCCCTTCTTCTTCAGCGGCCGGACGGTGAGGGTGTTTTCGCCCGCGGTCAGGTCGACGTGGCCGACTTCGCGCACGATGAAGCGTTGGAAGTGTCCGGTCTCGGCGACGGTGAACTCGGCTTTCGCCGTCCCGACCTCGAGCGCGACGGTCGAGCCGCCGCTGCCCTTGCCGCAGCCTTGCAGGACGCTGACGCGATACTTGCCCGGCTTGGCGACCGGGAAGGTCCACGACGCGGTGTCGGTCGGGTCGACCCAGAAACCGAGGGTGTCCTTCTGGGGCGGGTCTTCGTATTTCAGTTTCTTCGCCTGCACCTTGGCGTCGCGGGCTTCGAGGAAGATCAGGGCGTTGGGGCCGGCCGGCGTGGCGTCGTTCATGGCCTCGCGCCAAGCGGCCATGAGTGGGCGCATGGCCTCGGACGTCGGGAGCGCCTGCACGCGGCTGGCGTCGAACTTCACGAAGCAGTTTTCCCAGCGCGCCCGGTCGAAGTTCGGATTGGCCTTGGTGGGCTCCGCCCCGACCGAGCGGCGCCACGCTTCCAGCTTTCCGCGCAGCGCGGCCACGCGGGCCGGTTCGGCGGCGGCGAGGTCGGTCTTTTCGCTGGGGTCCTTCGCCAGGTTGTAGAGCTCCAAGCTGCCGTCCTCGTATTGTTCGATGAGTTTCCAGTCGCCTTCGCGGACTACCCCGGCGGGCTTGCCGCCTTGGTTCATGTAATGCGGCTGATGCCAGTAGAGGGCGCGCGGCGTGGGCCCCATCGGCTTGCCGTCGAAGAGCAGGGGGGACAGGTCCTTGAAGTCCTGGATCGCCGGAGGGCTTACCTTGGCCAGCGCGCAGATGGTCGGGCAGATGTCCCCGAGCACGACGGGTTCGGCGATTTCGCGCACGGCGAGGCGACCGGGCCAGCGCATGATGAGCGGCGTGCGGATGCCGCCTTCGTAGACGAAGCCTTTGCCCGCGCGACATGGTTCATTGTGCGTGGGCGGCGTTTCCCGGAGTTCCGAGACATGGAGCCCGCCATTGTCCGAAGCGAAGACGACGAGGGTGTTCTGGGCGAGGCCTTGATCGTCGAGGGCCTTGAGGATGCGCCCCACGGCGCTGTCGAGGGATTCGACGAGCGCCGCGTAGGTGGGGTGGAAGGACTGCGCGTTCGCGGCGATGCCTTTGGCCGGCGCCGCGAGGGGGATGTGCGGGTTGTCGAAGGCGACGTACAGCAGGAAAGGCTTGGCCTTGCGGCGCTCGATGAACTGCACGGCCGCCTCGGCTTGACCGAGCTCGCCCTTGCCGCCTTGCGGTGCTTCGGCGCCCGGGAAGGATTTGCCGGGGAAGTATTCGTCAAAGCCATGGTCGGTCGGTGGGTGGGCGCCCTTCATCCCGAGGTGCCATTTGCCCACGGCACCGGTCGCATAGCCTTTGGCCTTCAGTAGCTGCGCGATGGTTTGGACGCCTTCGGGTAGGTGGTCGCGTTGCGGGGCGCTGAGGAGGCGATGCGAGGCGCGGTCACCACGACCGAGCAGGAAACTCGTGATCTTCAGGCGAGCCGGATTTTGCCCGGTGAGCAAGGCGGCCCGAGAAGCGGAGCAGACCGAAGCGGCCGCATAGCCTTGGGTGAAGCGCGCCCCTTGGGCGGCGAGTTGGTCCAGGTTCGGGGTGCGCTGATCCTTTCGGCCAAAGCAGCCGAGGTCGTTGATGCCGAGGTCGTCGGCCAGGAGGATGACGAAGTTGGGCGGCGACTCGGCGGCGTGGGTGGTGGCGGTACTGGTCAGGAGAACCAGCAGGAGGCAGGACAGCAGGCGGGGCATGGAACCTTTTTAGCGGCCGTTCGGATTGTGCAAAGGGCAAAACCTCCTTGGTTGGGCGCATGGATCTCCCTTGGCTCAAGTTGGCTCTAGCCTGCGTCGACGCCGCGATGGCCGGCGTGGCTTGGCTGATCCTGCTTTGCACGTATCCCGATTTCGCGCGCTGGCGGACGGAAGGCTTCGCGGCGGCGCACGAGGCGTACACGCGTAGGGTCGGCTGGGTCGTCGGACCGCTGCTTCTCGCGCAGTTGGCTGGCCACGGGCTGGGTGCTTGGCAGAGCGGCGAACGCCTCGGCATCTCGCTGGTCGCCGTCGCCTGGGGCCTCACGGGCCTCTGGTCGGTGCCTTGCCACCGGCAACTTCAGCAGCAAGGACCGACCTCGCCGGCCTTGGCGAGTTTGCTGCGTTCGCACGCTTGGCGAACCGCTGTCTGGTCGGCTTTAGCCGTCTACTCGGTTTGGCGGGCGGCGGGTTGACAGCCACGGACGGGCCGTAATGCTCAAAACTGATGAGGACAGCCGAACCGAATCCCGCCCGTACGGCCTCCCGCTGGGGGGCCTTCCGGCGCTTCCTTGGGTTCGTCGGGCCGGGGTTCCTGGTGTCGGTCGGTTACATGGATCCGGGTAATTGGGCGACCGACCTCGCGGGCGGTTCGCAGTTCGGCTATGCTTTGCTCTGGGTGATTTTGCTGTCGAACCTGATGGCGATCCTCTTCCAGCACCTCTGCGTCCGCCTCAACGTCGCCACCGGCCTGGACCTCGCGCAGGCTTGTCGGGAGCGCTATGCGCCGTGGGTGGCCAAGGGCCTATGGTTCTTCGCGCAGGTGGGCATCGTCGCGATGGACCTCGCCGAGCTGCTCGGTTCGGCCATCGCCCTCCAGATCCTCTTCGGCGTCCCACTGTTCTTCGGTGCGATCATCACCGCCCTTGACGTGCTGGTCCTCCTGGCCTTGACCCGCCTTGGTTACCGCTGGCTCGAAGCCTTGGTGGCCGTCCTCGTGCTGACGATCGCCGCTTGCATAGGGGTGGAACTCCTTTTGGCCAAGCCGGCGATCGCCGAGTTGGTCAAGGGCTTCGTGCCGACCACGGAGGTCTTGACCCGTCCTGGCATGCTCTTCGTCGCGCTTGGCATCGTCGGCGCGACCGTGATGCCGCACAACCTTTACCTCCACTCGTCGATCGTCGGGCAGCGGGCCCAAGGTTCGACCGAAGCGGAGCGTCGGGAGGCGATGCGCTTTGCGACCTATGACTCCACGCTGGCGCTGACCTTCGCGTTCTTCGTGAACGCGGGTCTCCTCGTGCTCAGCGCCGCCGTCTTCCATCAATCCGGTCAGACGGACGTCACGGACATCCGCGAGGCGCATCGCCTGCTGGACGGTGCTTTGGGTTCGACCATCGCCGGGACGCTTTTCGCGGTGGCGCTGCTCGCTTCGGGGCAGAACGCCACCATCACCGGCACCATGGCTGGGCAGATCGTATTGGAGGGATTCCTCCAGGTGAAGGGGACCGGCTGGATCGTGCGTATCGCGACGCGTCTCGCGGCGCTGGCCCCGGCGTTGCTCGTCATCGGCTTGGCCGGGGAGGGCAGGGTGGAAAGCCTGCTCATCTGGAGCCAGGTCATCCTCAGCCTCCAGCTGGGTTTTGCCTGCTGGCCATTGGTCCGCATGACGGGTGACGCCGATTTCATGGGAGTGTTCGTCGCCCCGCGTTGGATTCGGGTGCTCGGCTGGATCGCCACGGCCCTGGTCGTGGGGGCTAGTCTTTGGTTTGTCGCCGGAGCCATCTGATTATAGGTTTGAGGACTGCTGAGGGAAGCCGTCTGATGATGGCGGATGAAGTTATCCCGCAAAGGCGAGTATGCGCTCCGTGCCCTGATTTGTCTTGGACTCGGGGAAGCCTTTGGCCGCAAGCGGTTGCAGGTGGCGGAGATCGCCGCTTCCGACAACATCCCCGAGAAGTTCCTGGAGCAGATCATGAACGAGCTGCGTGACGGCGGCTTCGTGGAAGGCCAACGCGGCCGCAACGGTGGCTATCGCCTGTCGCGTCCGGCCGAGCAGATTTCCTTGGGGCAGATCATCCGGCACATCGAAGGCCCGTTGGCTCCGGTGGCCTGCGCGTCGCATACGGCCTACGAGCGTTGTTCTTGCCCGGACGAGGCGAACTGCGGCCTCCGGATGCTCATGCTCGATGTGCGTAATGCGATTTCGGATATCTTGGATCGACACACCCTCGGGGCGGTGGTCTTGGTCGCGCATCGAAAGTTCGTGGGCTCCGGCCGCCGTCCGGCTTTTGCCGGTGGCACGGAAAACTTTGAGAACGAGGGGGCAGGGCGTTTGACCGACGGGTTGATTGCCAACTTGCTTCCGGACTACTTCATCTGACTTTCTTGCGGGCCTATTCCCCGCCTACAGGTTAGTTGTTTGTGTCATAATTTACACAAACCATTACTAATTAATGGTTTAGTTAAACATATCAATTTGGTATTCTTTTGTTGACCTTAATCATTAAATCATAACTAATGATGTCATCTTAAAACAAGGAACCTCCCCTTCACCAAACCAAACCTAAGCAAAAACCCATGAAATCCACATTCTCCTCTAAGTTCCTCCCGCTCGCCGCCCTTGTGGCGTTCGCTTCGGTGGCCCCCGCCGCCGAGCTGACCGTCCAGGAACAGATCGATATCCTGAAGGCTCGCATCGCCGAGCTCGACTCCAAGGTGCGTCCCCTGCAGCGCGCCGAGACGACCGCCGGCGATAAGGGCTTCATCCTCGCCTCGCCCGACGCCGCAACCTCCCTGCGCATCCGCAGCCTCATCCAGGTCGACTCCCGTTGGTTCGGCGACGGCAACGTCAATAATAACGACGCGCTCCTCCTCCGTCGCGGCCGCATCGGCCTCGAAGGCAAGCTGAACAAGACCACGGAGTATCAGATCACCGGGGAATACGCCGGTAGCAGCGCCTCCATCCTGGACGCCAACGTCACGCTGACCTACTCCCCTGAGTTTCAGGTCAAGCTCGGCCGCTTCAAGACTCCGGTCGGTCTCGAACAGCTGCAGAGCGACGCCGCGGCCCTCTTCATCGAGCGTTCCCTCGTCTCGCAGATCGCTCCGAACCGCGACATCGGCGTCCAATTCGGCGGCGAACTCCGCAAGGGTGAGATCTCCTACGCCATCGGTCTCTTCAACGGCATCCAGGACGGCGGCAACAACGCCGACCAGAAGGACGCCAACGACGGCAAGGACCTCGCCGCCCGCGTCGCCTTCCAGCCTTGGATCAACGAAGAAGGCTCCGCGCTTGCCGGTCTGAGCTTGGGCCTCGGCGCTTCCTACGGCCTGCAGGACACCAACGCCGCGATCGGCACCAGCTACAAGAGCGATGGTCAGCAGACCTTCTTCGCCTACCGTAATACGGCCCTCTCGACCGGTCGCGTCACGCGCCTTTCCCCGCAGGTGTCGTATTACAACGGCGGCCTGAGCGTGCTCGGCGAGTACATCTCCTCTTCCTCGGAAGTCGGCCTTGCCGCCGGCTCCAAGACCAAGCTCAAGAACAGCGCCTGGCAGCTGGCGGCTGGCTATGTGCTCACCGGTGAGAAGGCATCCTATAAGGGCGTGACTCCGGCCAATGATTTCGACCGCGCCGCTGGTTCCTGGGGTGCCTTCGAGGTCGTGGCCCGCGTCGCGGTCCTCGATGTCGATGACGCCGCCTTCAATACCTTCGCCGATCCCGCCACGAGCGCCACGAAGGCCACGTCCTTCGCGGTCGGTGCGAACTGGTACCTCAGCAAGGTCTCCCGCGTTTCGGTCGACTTCGCCCACACGAAGTTCGATCTCGCCCCCGGCGGCGTCCCGTCGGCCACTTCCCCGATCAAGGATTCGGAGAACGCCATCCTGGCTCGCTACCAGCTGAACTTCTGAACAATTGAACCGAACCAAAACCCTTCCCGACAACCAAGACCATGCGTCTCCTCCCTGTCCTCGCCGCCCTCCTCGCCGTGCCCTTCCTGGGCGCGGCCGAGGAGCAGCCGGTCACCCTCCGCGTCGGGTTCTTCCCGAACCTCACGCACTCGCCGGCCCTCGCCGCCCGTCAGCTGGAGCGTGAAGGTGCCGACTGGCACCTCGCCCACCTGCCCAAGGGCTCGAAGATCGAGTGGCGCTCGTTCAATGCCGGTCCGTCCGCGATGGAAGCCTTGTTGGCCGGTGCCATCGACCTCACCTATGTCGGCCCGTCGCCGGTGATTAACGCGCACGTCCGTACGAAGGGTAACGAGTTGCGCATCCTGGCTCCTGTCGCCCGCGGCGGCAACGCCTTGGTCGTCCGTAAGGGCCTGGGTCTGAAGTCGCCGAAGGATTTCATCGGTCGTCGTCTCGCCACCCCTCAACTCGGCAACACGCAGGACATCGACGCCCGCGTGTGGCTGCGCGAAGGTGGTCTCAAGGTCACCCTCAATGGCGGTGATGCCCAAGTCATCCCCGCGCAGAACGCCGAGCTGGTGCTGCTGTTCTCTCGCGGCGATGTCGATGCAGCTTGGACCGTCGAGCCTTGGGTGACCCGCCTGACGAGCGAGTTCGGGGGTGAGATTCTCCTGGAGAAGAAGGAATCCATCATCACCGTCC
>Ga0209599_10001270_pt1 | contig 12442 bp, 15 predicted proteins | sample Shrwel_input2_FT_FD_187534 | JGI IMG/M metagenome (GOLD analysis project Ga0209599, IMG submission 187534) | Subsurface microbial communities from deep shales in Ohio, USA - Utica-3 well 1 S input2 FT (SPAdes) (version 2) ... | reverse complement strand
TGCGACGCGAGGTTGAGGCCAATGTGCGTGAACGCAACGCCAACGCCATCCCCGTCAAGTGGAAGTTCTCCACTCAGGATGCCCGGCGTAAGCTTGCTCGTCTTTATCCTCGCGTTTCAACGTGACTGGCTACTAGCGTCTGGGCGGCAAGCTTACGCTCGCGGGGCTGCCCCAGCCGAATGGCGTCAACCAGCGCCAGAAATGCATAGAGGGTGGGGTCTTGCTTGACCGCCATGGGCGCGGTCCTGAACAAGGGCTCGACCGCAACCCCTTTTGTGTCTCCACGCGCATCCGCCCACACCGGCACAAGCTCACCGGCGCTTATCAGCCTGCCTTGCAACACCGGTGCGACGAAGCCGGTGGCAATGCCCCGCGTCACCTCTCCGGGCTTGGCCGGAAAGACGTAACGCAAACCATGGACGATAAACTCGCACAAAGACTTTGTATTGACGCGTGGCGCACCGCTGTGGCGATCTCGTCTTGCCAGACCATTAGCATAGCAACGCTTCAGTGCCATGCTCACCTCGGATTTGCTGATGCCCGTCGATGAAGAGAGCGCTCGCACGCTATAAGGATCATATGGCGGCTGATCTGCTGCCGCATTCGAGAACGCCCCGTCTTGTTCGTCCACCGCCTCGTGGGCGAAATCCGCTTCCTGGGTGACAGCCTCATCCAGCAAAGCCGGGTGATTCCAGTCTTTCCAATTTTCGGGAAACTGGGCGGCGATATGATTTGCTTGCTCGGACAGGCTCACCACTTTTAACAGCAGCAGTATGTCTTGACTTTTCATTTTTGCACGCAACACGGCGTCCTTTGTCCTCGAACAAAGGACGATTGTTTTTATGAATCTATCGACTGTCAATAGAAATCTTGCCCGTCCGGTGGGTTCGCTTACCTATGAATGCGTTGCCACAGCGACTCGGCCAGGATGTTGCCCCTGAAACTGGCCTCACACAAAGGGCGCGCTTGGGTGAAAGCACCGGGCAGGATAGCCCGGTGTATGGGCATTGCGATCGAGGGTGGGCAATGTCGTTTGCGTTCAAGACCGCGCCCCCGGCGTCTGCCGATACTGGCGGCCTGTTCATGTCTGTGGCGAGGTCATCATGTCGAAATTTTCCCGTTGTCCGTGGCGCGCTGGCGCCGCCCTGCCGGCGTCTGCCGCCTGGCCGCCCGGCCCGCGCGCCGGGCTGGGCGGCTGGGGTTTGCTGGCCGATTTGTCGCGCGATGCGCTGGGAACCCTGGCGCGATGGCGCGCCGAGTATGGCGAGGTGGTGCATTTGCGCGTGTGGCCGCTGCATCAGGTGGTGATCAGCGATCCAGCCTTGCTGCACGAGGTGCTGGTCAAACAGCATGACTCGCTGACGCGCTGGCCGCGCGGCATGCAGGTGTTTGGCCAGTTGTATGGCCATAGCGTATTCATTGCCGAAGGCCAGGCCTGGCGCGATAAGCGGCGGGCGCTGGCGGCAGGGTTTTCCCGACAGGCGGCGCAGGATGCTGTGCCGGCAATGGCGCAGGCTGCCGAACAGGCGCTGGCCGGCTGGCCCAGCGCCCATCCCGCCTGGCGTGCCGACCACGCACTGGCCACGCTGACGCTGGAGGTGATGGCCCGCTTGTTGTTCTCGCTGGAATTGGGCGAGGCAGCGCCCACTGCCGCGCAGGCGGTGCGCACGGTGCTGGCCGCCAGCCATGCGGAATTGTTCTGGCCGGCCAGTTGGCCGGACTGGCTGCCACACAAGCGCGGCAAGCGCCAGGCCCGGCGGTGGCTGGATGGGTGGATTCAGCGCCAGTTGCACGCCCGGCTGGCGCTGGCCGACGATGTCTGGCCAGACGATCTGCTCAGCCGCTGGCTGCGCCTGCACCGCGCCGATCCAGCCGCCTGGCCGCTGCGCGCCGTGCGCGACGAATGCATGACCGCCTTGCTGGCCGGGCACGAAACCACTGGCGCGACATTGGCCTGGTGGATGTGGGAGCTGGCGCGCCAGCCCGAGATTCAGGCCGAGGTCAGCGCCGAAGCCTGCCGCATCCTGCGCGGGCGGGTGCCCACTGCGGCGGATGCGCCAGCGCTGACCGCGCTGCGCCGCTCACTGGAAGAAACCCTGCGCCTGCACCCGGCTGCACCGCTGTTAAGCACCCGCCGCGCCATCCGCCCGGTTACAGTAGGCCCGTGGCAACTGCCGGCTGGCACGCTGCTGCTGTTGCCGGTGCAATTGGCACAACACGACGCGCAGGCGTTTGCCCAGCCAGACACGTTCTGTCCGGTGCGCTTTGCCGAGCACGACGCCAGTACGCATCCACACTGGCTGCCGTTTGGTCTGGGCCCGCGCGTGTGCCTGGGCCAGCACCAGGCGATGATGACGCTTACCGTACTGGCCGCCTTGCTGGCGCAACGCTTTAGCTGGCGCGCTGCTGCTAACCAGCCCGCGCCGCAGCCACTGCTGCAGGTGTCGTGCCGGCCAGACGTGCTGTGGCTGGATATCATTCAACGCGCCAGTTGAGCACCTCGGCAGGCGGGTTTGCCATGCACAACGCCCTGGCGAATCCGCCAGGGCGTTGTCTTTTGCCACGCTAAAAACAGCGCTTAGCCCTGCAGCTTCCAGCCCAGCGTTTCGCCGGCGCGCAGCGGCACCAGCGGGGCGTCATCCAGATACGCCAGGGTGGCCGGTACGGTCCAGCTTTCGCGGCGCAGGGTCACCGTATCGGTGTTGCGCGGCAGGCGGTAGAAATCCGGGCCGTTGAAGCTGGCGAAGGCTTCCAGCTGGTCCAGCGCGCCCACCGAGTCAAACGCCTCGGCGTACAGCTCCAGCGCGGTGTGCGCGGTGTACATGCCAGCGCAACCACAGGCGGCTTCTTTGGTATGGCGGGCGTGCGGGGCGCTGTCGGTGCCGAGGAAAAACTTGGCCGAGCCGCTGGTGGCGGCCTTGAGCAGTGCCTGGCGATGGGTTTCGCGCTTGAGCACCGGCAGGCAGTAGTGGTGTGGGCGGATGCCGCCCACCAGCATGGCGTTGCGGTTCATCAGCAGGTGGTGCGCGGTCAGCGTGGCGGCCACATTGGCCGACGCGCCGGCAACAAATTCTGCCGCCTGGGCGGTGGTGATGTGCTCCAGCACCACGCGCAGTTCGGGCAGGCGGGCAATCAGCGGGGCCAGGGTGCGTTCGATGAACACGGCTTCGCGGTCGAAGATGTCGATGTCCGGGTCGGTGACTTCACCGTGCAGCAGAAAGGGCAGGCCGACTTCGGCCATTTTTTCCAGCACCGGCAGACAGTGTTCCAGCGCGCTGACGCCAGCGTCGGAATTGGTGGTGGCACCCAGCGGGTAGAGCTTGACGCCATGCACGATGCCGCTGGCCTTGGCGCGGACGATGTCATCCGGGGTGGTGCGGTCGGTCAGGTACAGCGTCATCAGCGGTTCGAAGGTCATGCCCGCCGGCAGCGCGGCCAGGATGCGGGCGCGGTAGGCTTCGGCGTCGGCCACGGAGGTGACCGGCGGCTTGAGGTTGGGCATGACGATGGCGCGGGCAAACTGGCGGGCGGTGTCGGGCAGCACGGCGGCCAGCGCCGCGCCGTCGCGCAGGTGCAGATGCCAGTCGTCCGGGCGGGTGAGAGTCAGGGTTTGGGTCATGGCAACAGGCTCGTGCAAGGTAAAAACGTTATATTATAACACTTTTTCGGGCAGATTATTTGCGGCGCAGCACCATCACAAATTTGCCGTCCGCTGTGGTCTGGCTGTCTTCCAGCACATTGCCGGTTTGCCGGCAAAAGGCGGCAAAATCCCCCGGCGCGCCAGGGTCGGTGGCGGTCACCCGCAATACCTGGCCACTGGCCAGCTCGGCCAGGGCCTTTTTGGCGCGCAGAATGGGCAGGGGGCAGTTCAGCCCGGAGAGGTCGATGTCTTTGTCAGCGGTCATGGCGCGCAGGGTCAGGTAGAATGCAGGAACCTTATTTTAGCCCACGCTGCCTGCCATGTGCCTGATTGGAATTGCCTACCAACAGATTGCCGGAGTGCCGCTGCTGGTGCTGGCCAATCGCGATGAATACTACGCCCGGCCCGCGCAGCCGATTGCCCGCTGGGACGACGTGCCACAGCTGCTGGGTGGCCGCGACACGCAAGCGGGCGGCAGCTGGCTGGCGGTCAGCGAAAATGGCCGGGTGGCAGCAGTCACCAATGTGCGTACCGGCAGCCGGGCCAGCGGGCGTCTCTCGCGTGGCGCTTTGGTGCCCGCCTGGCTGACCAGCCCCCTGTCCGCTGCCGAGTTTGCCGCCGAGCTTACCCGCCAGCGCGGTGACTACGCGCCCTTTAATCTGCTGTTTGGCAGCATGGGCGATCTGTACTGTTTTCATAGCCCGCGCGCGCTGCTCACGCGGCTGCGCCCCGGCGTGCACATTCTGTGCAACGGCCTGCCCGATGCGCCCTGGCCCAAAAGCGAGCGGCTGCGCGGCTGGCTGTCGGCCACCACCACCTTGCCTGGCGAAGAGGTGCTGTTTGACTGGCTGGCCGACCGCACCCCGGCACCGGTCGAGGCGCTGCCCAATACCGGTGTGGGCCTGGCGCTGGAAAAATTCCTGTCGCCGGTTTTCATTGCTGGCGATGACTACGGCACCCGCGCCTCTACCCTGCTGACGCTGACCAGCCGGGGGCGCGGCACGCTGGTGGAGCGCAGTTTTCATGCTGGCCGGCCACAAGGTGCCCGCCGGCTCACTTTTACTGTTCAGCCCCGCTGAGCGCCGATTCGACAAAGGATTCCAACCCCGTGATCCGCCTTACCCTGCTGGCCGCCCTGGGCGCGGCCTGCCTGAGCCCGCTGGCGCAGGCCGAATACCATAACGAACGCTTTAACCAGAACTATGTCTGGGAAGCCGACAAACCCTGGGAAGAAAAACCCATCCCCTTGCCAGCCTACCCGGATGGCGCGCACTGGCAATCATTTGAGGTGGGACCCACCACCCGTAACCAGCATGCCATTGATACGCACACCCTGAGCATCGGCGAAGACGGCGTGGTGCGCTTTGCCCTGCGCGTGCAAAGCCCGGATGGTGCCGAAACCCTCACCTTTGACGGCCTGCGCTGCGAAACCCGCGAGCACAAACGCTACGCCATTGGCCGCAGCGACACCCAAACCTGGTCACCATCCCGCCTGGCGCAGTGGCGTCGGCTGGAACAAGGTCAGGCGGTGTTGCGCACGGTGGAAGAAGACTATCTGTGCCCGGACCGCAGCCCGGCGCGCAATGTGGCAGAAGTGATCAAACGGATGAAGCAACGTTAAGCATGCGCGGCCCCGGCCTGGCCACTCAGCACGTGTTCAAAATCTAGCGACGACGGGTCAGCCAAGGCGAAATGACCCCAAAAAGCGCCGTTGACACGCGGTCAATGCGCATTTTGGGGGGCATTTCAACGCAGGATCACCCGAGTCTCGCAGACTTTGAACGCGTTCTCAGGGCAAAACCTGCCCCCGACAGGCGATATAATCCAGTTTTTCGTGCAACCCCACTGCCCGTCTGAGCACAGACAGGCCGACCCACACACCTTCAGGACACCTTTACCATGCAAGACGCGCACGCCTGGTCTGGCCGATTCTCCGAACCGGTTTCCGAACTGGTCAAAAAATACACCGCCTCGGTTGACTTCGATAAGCGCATGGCCGCATTCGACATCCAGGGCTCGCTGGCCCACGCCGCCATGCTTACCCGTGCCGGCGTGCTGTCCGAGGCGGATCTGCACGCCATCGAAGCCGGCATGGCCGAGATTCTGCACGACATCCAGGCAGGCCGCTTTGAATGGAGCGTGGACCTGGAAGACGTGCACATGAACGTGGAAAAGCGTCTGACCGACAAAATCGGCGACGCCGGCAAGCGCCTGCACACGGGCCGCAGCCGCAACGACCAGGTGGCCACCGATATCCGCCTGTATCTGCGCGACGCCATCGACCATATCGTTACCCTGATTGCCGCGCTGCAAACCAGCCTGCTGGACCTGGCCGAACAGCACGCCGACACGGTGATGCCGGGCTTCACCCATTTGCAGGTGGCGCAGCCGGTCACCTTTGGCCACCATATGCTGGCCTATGTGGAAATGCTGGGCCGCGACGGCGAGCGCATGGTGGATTGCCGCAAGCGCGTCAACCGTCTGCCGCTGGGTGCCGCCGCGCTGGCCGGGACAACGTTTCCGATCGACCGCTTTTACACCGCCCAGTTGCTGGGCTTTGAAGACGTGTGCCACAACTCGCTGGATGCGGTGTCCGACCGCGACTTTGCCATCGAATTTACCGCTGCGGCCTCGCTGGTGATGACCCACCTGTCGCGCCTGTCGGAAGAGCTGATTCTGTGGATGAGCCCACGCGTGGGCTTTATCGACATTGCCGACCGCTTCTGCACCGGCAGCTCGATCATGCCGCAAAAGAAAAATCCCGACGTACCCGAGCTGGTGCGCGGCAAGAGTGGCCGCGTCACCGGCCACCTGATGGCGCTGCTGATGCTGATGAAGTCGCAGCCACTGGCCTACAACAAGGACAATCAGGAAGACAAAGAACCGCTGTTCGACACGGTGGACACCCTGATCGACACGCTGCGCATTTACGCCGACATGATGCGCGGCATCACCGTCAAGCCCGAAGCCATGCGCGCCGCCGTGCTGCAAGGCTTTGCCACCGCCACCGACCTGGCCGACTATCTGGTGAAGAAGGGCGTGCCCTTCCGCGACAGCCACGAAGTGGTGGCCCGCGCCGTGCGCCACGCCGAGCTGCAAGGCGTGGACATCGCCGAGCTGTCGCTGGACGTGCTGCGCCAGTTCAGCGCACTGATCGACGATGACGTGTACGCCGTGCTCACCCCGGAAGGCTCGCTGGCCCAGCGCAACCATATCGGCGGCACCGCACCGGCGCAGGTGCGTGCGCAGATTGCCCGTCACCGGGCACGCCTGCAGGGCTAACCCCCTCAGCGCACCCGCTCTGCCCAGCGCCTGATTCACGCCCCCTGGCTGCCTGCCGGCCTGGGGGCGTGCTGCTGTTCTCCTCCCCCATACTGATGCACAGCACGCCCACATGGCAGATGTCCGACAATCGTTGTATATTTTGTTATATATCGAACAGCCACACTGGAAGCACAAGGGTAATATCTGTTGATTTATAAGCAAAAACCTTCTGGCACGCTGTCTGCTCAGCCATTCATCACACAGCACGCATCCACCGGGCCGGTGTGATATTACCGCTTGCCGGCTTGCACAGGCTGGCCATGCAACAACCATGCATAAAACATATTTTTTAGAGTGGGTACGGATGGGTACGGCAATCACCCACGCACCAGAATTGGGCAGGCAGTCAGCACAAGGAGCAGCACCATGAGGCTGGAGGGACGCGAAGGGCCGCAAAGTCGGCGCATCAGCCGTGAAGCAATACCGGCGCACAACTGGCGCGGCTACCTGCCGGATGCCTGGGCCGAGCGGGTGGAAGCGCCGCTATGGGTGGATGAATTTGAAGAATACCAGCTGGATGCCCAGCGCTGGATTGGCTACGACGCCGACGAGCAGCCCTGCTACACCGCCCACCACTACGCGCTGCCCGCGCAGCGCCACCCGGAAAACCCGGCAGAAGTGGCGTATTCGGAAGTGCTGGCGGCGTGGCGGCTGCGTGATGAACGCTGGCTGGTGTTCCGCCTGATTGGTACCGGCAGCACGGTGCTGCCACGGGGGTTTTACCTGATCAGCCCGGACATGCCGCGCTGATGGCGGTCGCGCTCAGGCCGGCACGCCCAGCACCACATGGCTGGCCTTGATCAAGGCGGTGGCGGTGGCCCCCACGGCCAGGCCCAGCTCCAGCACGGCTTCGTTGGTGACCACGGCGTACACCACAGCGCCCCCCGGCAGGGTAATCGCCACCTCGGTGTTCACCGCGCCCCTGGTCAGTGCCGACACCGTGCCGGACAGCTGGTTGCGTGCAGAGAAGCGCATGCCGTCCACCCCAACCAGCAGCATCACCAGCGGTGCCTTGACGTAGGCCACCACCGGCGTGCCCACCGCCAGGTCCAGCGATTTGACGCTGCCTTCAGTCACCACTGCCACCAGCTTGTCGCCGCCGGCAGTGGTGAGTTCAACTTCGGCATTCACTGCGCCGTTGACGACAGCGGTAAGCGTGCCAGTAAATACATTTCGGGCGCTGACTTGCATGATGGCTTCCTTTTTGCATGGGTAAAAATATAAATGGCCAGCTAAGCGGTATATTCTACCAACCTGACACTCAGCCTGTGCCGGCCAGTCTTGAATTGATCGCATAAGCATACGCTATGCCAGAACAACCATAACGCTGATCGGCCTGAGACGGATTTTTTCTGGCCAACCGGTCATTTTTTGCATGAAACGGAGCGCGATATGAACGCCTCTTTACCACGCTTGCGCGGCAAGCTGGAAGTGGACACCGAACTGGGGGCCTTTCTGGGCGACACCCGCATTCGCTTGCTGGAAGCGATTGCCCAGCACGGCTCCATCTCGCAAGCCGCCAAGGCCGTGCCGCTGTCGTACAAGGCAGCCTGGGACGCGATTGACACCATGAACAACCTGGCCGAGCACCCGCTGGTCACCCGCGTCACTGGCGGACGCCACGGCGGCGGCACCTCGCTGACCCCCTACGGACAAAAAGTGATTGCCCTGTACCGGGCGCTGGAAAGCGAATACCAGGCCGCACTCGACCGGCTGTCGGCCAGCATGCACAGCAGCGAGCACGGCGACTTCCAGCAGTTTCGCCAGCTGCTGCGCCGCATGTCGATGCGCAGCAGCGCGCGCAACCAGTTTGCCGGCAGCGTGTGCGCGCTGCGTGAAGGCGATGTGGACTTTGAAGTGCGCCTGCGTCTGGACGCCGACAACGAACTGGTGGCGGTGATCACCCGCGAATCGGCAGAAACCCTGGGCGTACACATGGGCCAGGAGCTATACGCGCTGGTGAAGTCGTCTTCCATCCTGCTGCTGACCGACAGCAAGATCAAGACCACGGCCCGCAACCATTTGTGGGGCGAAGTCAGCCGGATTGTCGATGGGCCGGTGAATGCCGAAGTCACCCTGGTGATGCCCAGCGGCAAAACCCTGTGCGCCGTGGTCACCCACGACAGCATCGACCGCCTCGGGCTGGTGGTGGGCGGCCAGGCCTGTGCGGTGTTCAAGGCCTCGGCGGTGATTATCTGCCTGTACCAGTAAGCCCACACGGCCAACTGCCGGCCCGGCTTGCCGATCATTTTTTTCAAGGAGCTCAACCATGCTGCAAAAAACCCCGATGCTGGCCGCACTGGCCGTGGCACTGACTCTACCAACCCTGGCGCAGGCAGACGAAGTGGCGGTGGCAGTGGCCGCCAATTTCACCGCGCCGATGCAAAAAATCGCAGCCGAATTTGAAAAAGACACCGGCCACAAGGCCATGCTGGCCTTTGGTGCTACCGGCAAGTTTTACGCCCAGATCAACAATGGCGCACCGTTTGAAGTGCTGTTGTCCGCCGATGACGAAACCCCGGCCAAGCTGGAAAAAGAACAGGCTGCCGTCGCCGGCAGCCGCTTCACCTACGCCATTGGCAAGCTGGTGCTGTGGTCGGCCAAGCCGGGTTATGTGGATGACAAGGGCGAGGTGTTGAGCAAGGGCGACTTTACCCACCTGTCGATCGCCAATCCGAAAACTGCGCCTTACGGCCAGGCCGCCATGGAAACCCTGGGCAAGCTCAAGCTGCTGCCCGCGCTGCAGCCCAAGCTGGTGCTGGGCGAAAACATCACCCAAGCCTACCAGTTTGCTGCCACCGGCAACGCCCAGCTGGGCTTTGTCGCCCTGTCGCAAGTGTACGCCGACGGCAAGCTGACTTCCGGTTCGGTCTGGCGTGTGCCGGCCAGCCTGTACAGCCCGATCCGCCAGGATGCCGTGCTGCTGAACAAGGGCCAGAACAAGCCGGCCCCGCAAGCGCTGCTGAACTACCTGAAGGGGGCCAAGGCCAAGGCCATTATCCAGTCGTATGGCTACGACCTGCCATGAGCCCCTATCGCCTGCCAGACAGCCTGCTGGAACAATTATTGCTGGAAGACACCCCGTACGGTGACGCCACCAGCTTTGCCCTCGGGCTGAGCCAGCATCAGGGCGTGATGCACTGTACCGCCCGTTACGACATGGTGCTATGCGGCAGCGAGGAGGCCCAGCGGATGGCCGAGCTGCGTGGTTTGCAGATTGTGCTGCCCGCGCAGCCCAGCGGCAGCGTGCTGAGCGCCGGCAGCCCGATCCTGTCGGTGCAAGGCGCGGCGGACGCCCTGCATGCAGTGTGGAAGCCAGCGCAAACCCTGATGGAGTACCTGTCCGGCATTGCCAGCGCCACTGCCGCGCTGGTGGCCGCCGCCCGTCAGGGGCATCCGCACGCCAGCGTGGCCTGCACCCGCAAGTCGTTTCCCGGGGCCAAAGCCGCCGCCATCAAGGCCATTCTGGCCGGCGGGGCCACGCCACACCGGCTGGGACTGTCGGAAACCTTACTGTTGTTTGCCGAACACCGGACATTTCTGGCGGAGCACAGCCCAGCCGAGGTGGTCAGCCGCCTGCAGCAAGGCTGGGGTGAACGCAAGGTGGTGGTGGAAGTCAGCAGCGTGGCCGAAGCGCTGGTGTGGATTGATGCCGGGGCAGAGGTGATCCAGCTGGAAAAATGCACCCCGGCACAACTGGCCGAGGTGGTGGCCGTGGCGCACCAGCGCAGCCCGCGCCCGCTGATTGCTGCTGCCGGCGGCGTGACCCAGGCCAACGCCGCTGCCTACGCCCAGGCCGGTGCCGATATCCTGGTCAGCAGCGCGCCGTACAGTGCTGCACCAAAAGACGTGGCCGTCAGCATCCGGGCGCTGACCGCTGGCTGAGCGCACCCGCCCGGCGGGCCGGGCGGTACCGTGCCGCGTGCATCCGCTGTTTTTTTATTTTAACCGCAGTCTGAGTCCGATCCTTTGCCGTGAGTCACCATGAAAATTGCCATCGCCACTGACAACTACACCCGGGTGACCGGCCATGCCGGCAAGGCCCGCCACTGGCTGCTGTATATGCTGGGCAACCATCGCCCCGAGCAGCTGCTGCCCGCCCCCACGCTGATCAAGCTGGCCCCGGAGCAGGTGATGCACTATTTCAAGGACGACGCCCCGCATCCGCTGGATGGGGTGGATCTGGTGGTGGCCGGCAGCGCCGGCGATGGCTTCATCCGCCATATGCGCGAACGCGGTGCCGATGTGCTGCTGACCGGCGAAGAAGACCCGGCCACCGCGCTGACCCAGATTCTGGCCGGCGAAGCGCTGACCGACCCGCGCTTTGACATCACCACCACACTGTGCAAGCTGCGCGACCTGTTTTCCCGCCATTGACCCAGCCCGGCAGGCTTTTCCGCTACAATGCCGGCATTCGCCACCCAGGGAGCCGCCCGCCATGTATCAATCTGACTACACCGATTTCATGAACCAGTTTTTGCAGGACAACCCAAGCGTTGCCGAAGACCAGCAACGCCTGCGCCTGACCTGGTGGGACAAGAAAGTGGACTGGGCCGAACAGCAGCGCTTTCTGGACGCCAAAGTGACGCAAAAGCCCTACGTTTACCAGCCGGACTGAGCCAGGCCCGCCCCGCCTGACGCCAGCCTTGCCCAATGCGGCAGCGCGCCTGGCCGGGGTCTGCTGCCGTTTTCTGCTGACCCATTGCCCCGTCCGCGCGCCCTGGTTTCCCGTATCAGGCGGCGAACTTTTTCTGTCCGCCAGCGTCGCACGGCTTTAGCCGTTGCCGGTGTATCATGACTGCCTCTTTGCCCTGCCTGTTGACACCCCATGCTTAACCGCCGCCCCCGCCGCTCCATGAGTCAGATGAATGTGGTGCCCTACATCGACGTGATGCTGGTGCTGCTGGTGATCTTCATGGTGACCACCCCGATGTTTTCCCCCGGTGTGATCAACCTGCCCAGCGTGGGCAAGGCCGCCCAGATTGAAACCGAACCGGTGCAGGTGCTGATTGACGACCAAGGCCGCTACAGCGTCAGCGACAAGGGCAGCGCCCACCCGGTGGACAGCCTGCCGGCGCTCAGCGCCCAGCTCGACAGCCTGACCGGCGGCGACCGGCAACGACCGGTGGTGATTTCCGGGGATAAAACCGTCGCCTACGAAAAAGTGATGGAAGTCATGCGCGAGCTGCAACAGCGCGGCTATGCCCGCATTGGGCTGCTGGTGAAGACGGAGTCGTAAGCCGTGGCCCCGTCGCACCCTCCGCGCACCCGGCTAGGCCTGGGGATTTCCCTGCTGCTGCACGCCCTGCTGGTGCTGGTGTTGTCGCTGTCGGTCAGCCCGGAGCCGGTGCGCGTGCAAGCCCCGGTGGGGGTTGAGCTGTGGTCGGCTCCGCCGCCGATGGCCGGTGGCGGCACGCCTGACCGCCCGGCCCCCGCTGCCACCCCGACGCCGCCCGCCGAAGCCGAGCCAGCTGAACC
>Ga0209599_10001269_pt1 | contig 12442 bp, 7 predicted proteins | sample Shrwel_input2_FT_FD_187534 | JGI IMG/M metagenome (GOLD analysis project Ga0209599, IMG submission 187534) | Subsurface microbial communities from deep shales in Ohio, USA - Utica-3 well 1 S input2 FT (SPAdes) (version 2) ... | reverse complement strand
TAATACTGGTTTATATGTTAATAATTCATTGATTGTTAGTGGAAATGGATCAACTGGTGCTACTGGATTTACTGGAAGTACTGGTGCTACTGGATTTAGAGGAGCAACAGGCGCTACAGGTGCCACTGGTGCTACCGGAAGTGGAGCCACTGGTGCTACTGGATTTACTGGAAGTACGGGAGCCACTGGAAGTACAGGTGCCACTGGATTTACTGGCAGTACTGGTGCTACTGGAGCCACTGGTAGTGGAGCCACAGGCGCCACAGGCGCTACTGGCGCTACCGGATTTAGAGGAGCCACTGGAAGTACAGGTGCCACAGGATTTACAGGTTCAACTGGTGCTACTGGAAGTGGAGCCACCGGCGCTACTGGATTTACTGGGTCTACGGGTGCTACTGGAAGTACAGGTGCTACTGGATTTACAGGAAGTACAGGCGCTACTGGATTTACAGGTGCCACTGGAAGTGGTGCCACAGGCGCCACAGGCGCTACTGGAACTATAGGTGCAACTGGTGCTAGTGGACTTGGTTCAACTGGTGCCACAGGTGCTACGGGATTCACAGGATCCACTGGAGCCACAGGTGCTACAGGTAGTGGTGCTACTGGAGCCACTGGTGCTACTGGATTTATAGGTGCTACAGGCGCTACAGGAAGTGGTGCCACAGGCGCCACAGGCGCAACTGGATTTATTGGTGCCACTGGATCAACAGGTGCCACTGGATTTAGAGGTGCTACTGGTTCAACAGGTGCCACTGGATTTACTGGTGCTACAGGTGCTACTGGCGCTGGCTCCACGGGTGCTACAGGTGCCACTGGATTTACTGGTGCTACAGGTGCTACAGGTAGCGGAGCCACGGGTTCAACAGGTGCCACTGGATTTACTGGTGCTACAGGTGCTACAGGTAGTGGTGCCACTGGTTCAACTGGTGCCACTGGTTCAACTGGTGCCACTGGATTTACTGGTGCCACTGGAAGTACAGGTGCTACCGGATTTATAGGAAGTACTGGAGCCACTGGACCAGCTGGTAGTGGAGCAACTGGAGCTACTGGACCTTCTGGAGGCTCATCTCCCGCTACACCAACTACACTAGGTAGCGTATATGCCTCAACTACTAGTAGTACTGTTAATATAGCATTAGGATATTGTAGTGGTAATACAACTCAAACTGGATTTAATAACGTTGCGTTTGGATGTGCATCTTTAGTATGTAATACTACTGGATGTAACAACTTTGCAGCTGCATATTATGCTCTTAACGGTAATACCACTGGTATCAATAATTTTGCCGTTGGACTATGTGCACTAGGAGTTAATAGTTCAGGAAATAATAACTTTGCTCAAGGTTATAAATCTCTTGTTTGCAATACTACGGGAAGTAATAACATTGCAATTGGATGTAGTTCACTTCTGAATAATTCTATTGGAATTAATAACGTTGGTATTGGAAATCAGGCTCTTTACTGTAATAATACTGGCAGTAATAACGTTGCTATTGGATTTCAGTCACTTCTGAATAATTCCAGTGGAACAAACAACGTTGCTATTGGATGTACTAGTCTTTACTGTAATACTACTGGGTCAAATAACATTGGTATTGGTCTTACTTCACTTTTTACTAATACTATTGGAACTAATAACGTTGCTATTGGTGCTGCTGCGCTTTATTGTATTACCACTGGAACAAACAATATTGGTATTGGACCATGTAGTGGATGTTTAGTCAGTACTGGAACTAACAACACTATCATCGGTACATTACCAGCGGCTGCTGGTTGTGTATGTACTGTATTGATTGGTGCTGGTACTTGTGAACGTATACGTGTTGACAATAGTGGTTTATATATTAACAATGCATTAGTTGGTGGTTTGTCATTAACGGCTCAATGTTCATTATACGTTGGTGGTGGTGGTACAAGTGCTAACACTAGTTCAGTAAGTAACATTGCCATTGGATGTTGTGCATTATTTGCGGTAACTAGTGGATGTAATAATACCGCGATTGGTCTTAATACGCTTGCCTCTAATAACACTGGAAATAACAATACCGCTATTGGATTTAATTCTCTTTGTTCTAATACTAGTGGAAGTAACAATACCGCTATTGGAATTAGAACATTATATAGTAATACTATTGGAAATAGTAATACTGCTATTGGATTTGGTGCTCTTTGTGTTAATACTAGCGGAAGTAATAACGTTGCCATTGGATGTTTGGCACTGGTAAGAAATACTACTGGAATTCATAACGTAGCTATTGGTTTGGGTTCACTGTGTAATAATACTAGTGGAACAAGTAACGTTGCTATTGGTTATGGAGCTCTTGCTCTTAGTACTAGCGGAAGTAATAATACCGCTATTGGATTTGGAGCTCTAACAAAAAATTCTACAGGATTTAGTAATACTGCAATTGGATATCTTGCACTATGTAGTAATACTAGTGGAATAGATAATATAGCTATTGGATGTTTATCTCTTGCTCTTAATACCACTGGATCAAGTAATATTGGTATTGGATTATGTAGTGGATGTGCTTTAACTACTGGTGTAAATAATACTGTAATCGGTTCATTACCAGCAGCTGCTGCTTGTGTATGTACAGTATTGATTGGTGCTGGTACATGTGAACGTCTTCGTGTTGATAATAGTGGATTATATGTAAACAACTCATTGCTTGCTGGTAATGTGGTTGGACCAGCATCGGCTACAGATAATGCTGTAGCACGTTTTGACTTAACAACAGGTAAGATTATTCAAAACTCAGTAGTCACTATTGGTGACGATGGTGCTACGATTATTGCGGCTAATAGTACGACAGACGGGTTAAGAATTACTCAGATTGGCACAGGTAACGCTCTGTTGGTAGATGATAGTGCTAATCCTGATGCTACGCCGTTTGTTGTAACTGCCGCAGGTGATGTTGGAATTGGAACTATAACTCCGACATTTAAGTTACAAGTTGTTGGTACATTTGCCGCAACAACAAAATCATTCGTAATTGATCACCCAACTAAACCAGACATGAAGTTACGTTATGGATCTTTAGAAGGTCCAGAGAACGGTGTGTATGTAAGAGGTAAAACTCAGATCAACATTATTGAACTTCCAGAGTATTGGACAAAACTTATCAATCCTGAGTCAATCACTGTACAATTAACTCCAATTGGGTACTATCAAAAGTTATATGTTGAAAAAATTGAAGACAATAAAGTATACATTTCCAGTGATGATCCGTTGAATAGTTCAATTAATTGTTATTATAATATACTCGCAGAAAGATGTGATGTTGAGAAATTAGAAGTGGAGATAAAGTAATGGCAGTAGCTTATAATCCTAAAATAGTAACTAATGGTTTAGTTCTTTATTTAGATGCTGCTAATATAAAAAGTTATGGTGGAATTAACTATGTATCCTATAGTAACTATAATTCTATTACTTGGACAAACTACTTTCCAACTAATGCAACATTAACTACTGGTATTGTGGCACCAGATGGAACCGCAACCGCAGTTAGAATAACGTGTACATCTGGTGGCAACAGTCTATTAAGAGTTGCATTTCCATCATTTACGCCCAATGGTACCAGTAACTGGACTGTTAGTTTTTACGTTAGAAAAGTATCAGGATCAATTGGTGTCACCAACTTTGATCTAGCAGATGCCACTCCGTCAGCAGATTATACTTCTAGTCTTATAACAGGAGAATGGGTTAGAGTGCAATCTTCTGCGGTATCTACCGCTGTTGCAAAATCATTTGTAGATTTATTAAGTGACGGTGCAAGAGATTATGTATTAGATTTTTGGGGACTACAAATTGAGCCAGCTTTTTCTGCTAGTCAATTGACCACAACTACCGGATCTGTTGCAACTGCCAATGTTAATCTTTGGAGAGATTTAACTTCCAATGGGTTGACTGGAACTTTTTCTAACAGTCCATTATATGATGGTTCAAATCAGGGAAACTTATCATTTAACGGAACTAATGCCAGTGTAAACTTACCAAATTCTAGTTTATTACAATTTTTAAATAGAAATCCTTACAGTTTTGAAGTCTGGGTATACCCAAGAACAGATACCAGCGCCAGTTATCCTGGTTTCATTAACAGAGAATCTAACCCTGGATCAGGCCGAGATGGATATAATATATATTATACCAAGCTTGGTCAAACAGTTGGTACTAACTTAGTTGCAACTGAAAGATTTGGAACTGGCACACAAAACAGCGTGGGAACAACACTTACCGATGCTGTTTTTTTCAATAACTGGCAATGTTACTGCACAACCTACAATGGAACTACGTTGAGTTTTTATAGAAATGGATCATTAATTGGTTCTATAGAATCAACCGGTAACGTAACCAATACTGTACAAGTAGTGACTATAGGACAACGAGGCGGAATATATTCAGATTCTAAAATAGCCACTACAAAATTTTATAACACTGCATTAACTGCTACTGAAGTTTCACAAAACTTTAATGCTCTTCGTTCAAGGTATGGAATATAATGGGATTAAATCATTCTCCATCAGTAATAACAAATAGTTTATTAGCCAACTATGATTTTGCTAATATCAAAAGTTTTGTTCCTGTTCAGAATTTATTAAAATATTCAGATCAATTTACTAATAGTCCATGGACTACAATTGGATCTAATGTATCAGTAACTCAAAATACCACATCAAATCCACTTGATTTTCAATTAAACGCCGATACATTAGCTACAAGTTCATATGTTTCTGGCGATAGTATATATCAAGATGTCAGTTTGTCAGGAACTGGTACTATTACCTTGTCTGTTTTTGTCAAAGCAACCAGCACTCCGCCAACAACTATCACTTTAGCTGCTTTTTTTCTTGGAAGCTCAACTCAACCTTTTAGTTTTAATTTTAATCCTAGTACTGGAGTAATTTCACAAGCAACTGCTACTGGTTATTCAGTATCCTATGCAGATGGATGGTATAGAATCTATACTACAGTAACAGGAACAATTGCAGCAAATAATGTATTAAGATGGCAGATATACTTAAATTCAACTGGATCAGTTTATCTATATGGATCACAACTAGAACTTAATTCGTCAATGAATGAATATACTGCAACAACAGCCACTACTACTGTTAGATCAACCAATATAATAGATACGATTGGCGGATATAACATGTCGGATAGTTATGGTAATAATGCTTATTATATTAATACTACAAATAGTTATATGCAGTTTACTCGTACTTCCGCTATACCAAAAGATGGAGGCGGATGTTTTGTAGGAACATCAGGTCCATTATCTGTTACTAACTTTTTGTATAATGATCATACTTGGGAAGTTTGGTTCAGAATAGATGATAGAAATCCTGGAGGATACGGTGATGTAACTGAAGGTTCTAGTACGTTAGCACTTTATTCTGGATATCATGCTGGATTTATGTATACTGCTACTGTAATGTCATATATAATATGGAATGGAGCAGCTGGTCCTACTTGTGCATCATGGACTCTAGGTGATACTGGGGCTCAAATAAATCAAGGATCTTGGTATCAAATAGTAGTAACCAGATCCGGTAATGTATTTACACCCTATATCAATGGATCTCCACTTGGATCAGGATCAACAACAGTAACCAGTGTCTCAGGAGTATTCACTAGTAATCAACTTTGGTTGGGAAAAACTCAAAACGTTGCTCCTGGAGCTAGTGTTTATTTGTTATACTCTAAGAATTCAGTAGCCAATATGAAAATGTATAACCGAACATTATCAGCTCCAGAAATTTCTCAGAATTTTAATGCATTAAGAGGGAGATTTGGAATATGAGTGCATTTGCGGGTCCTGAGATTTCTAATGAAGGTCTTGTATTGTGTCTAGATGCGGCAAATATTAGAAGCTATCCGGGTACAGGTACAACTTGGACTGATCTGAGTGGTAATGGAAATAATTTAACTTTAACTAATTCACCAACTTGGAACAATTCTGGATATTTTTCAACAGGTTCAACTGGATACTTTACTGGTGCTGGAAGCGCATCAATACCTACAGGAAATTCTCCTTATACTATGATTTGTTGGGTAAGAGTTACTGGATCTTGGACCGATGGTAAAGGTATTATATCCATTGGTGGATATGGTACAAATAATCAATCAAATGCATTAAGAACTTATACCAGTTCTCTTGGAAATTTTGCACATTATTGGTGGAATAATGATCTTGCTATTACAAATAATAATGCAGGATTGTCTGTGGGAACTTGGTTTATGGTGACCGCACAATTTGATGGGATCAATAGAAGAGTATGGGCAAATACTACTAATGTTGGTAGTGATACTCCAACGTCACATAATGTGACCTCAACTACAATTCAAGTTGCGAAAACATTTGGAACAGAATATCTTCAAGGAGATATTGCAACTGCGCTAATATATAATAGAGGACTGAGTTTTACAGAGATACAAACAAACTTTACAGCTCTAAGATCACGATATGGAATATGATAAATACATATGATAAATACATATGATAAATAATGTATTAGGATAAAGAATGGCAAATTCAGACAAAAATATAGTAATTACTCCAAATATAGGACAGACTGCTGATCCAACTATTGTGTTTAGTGGAGCTAATTCTACACTTGCCGCTCAAAATGTCACACTCACAACTCTTCCAGATAGTAATGGAACTTTAAGTTTTAGTGGAACCGCAGGTCAGTTATTTTCAATAACAAATAGTTTAACTGGTACTATATTTTCAGTCAACGATGTATCTGGTATACCTATCATTGAAGTATTTGCCAATAGCACGATTAGAATGACACAATATGGCGGTAATGTAGAAATTTATGGTAATCTGATTACGCCTAATCTGAATGTAGTTCTTAATGATATATCAAATCAATTTGACAATGTAACTTCAGTGTTTTCATTGAAAAATAATCAATCTAATGTAACAAATATTGTAAATAGTAAAGATGTAAGGGTCACAGTAGGTGGGCAAACTTTGGCACCATATGTAACACAATTAACTTGGCCTTGGTTTGTAGACTATGATAGTTGGAGAGGATTTAGAATTAAAAGTGATTCAGTTAGTAGTAATGTTATCATTTATAATTCGCCAGCAATTGGCGATCAATCATCTATAATTATTACTGATAATTCGTCAACAATTCAAACACGCAGGTACCCGTTTGCCCCAGAAACAATCGCACTAGGAGATGAATAAAAATGGCAAAGAACGTTATAATTGAAAGATATACTTTTACCCCAGGAACTCGTACTATACAAGTTATTGGTAAAAATATTCGCAGAGAACAACTATTGTTGATCACTAATACTACAACTGATACAGTGATCTATAATTTTTCAGATCCAAGTCTAGCAGCTACATCATATACAAATGATGTCAATACTACAACTGGATTGGAAACTACCACCATTATATTGGCGTTCAACACCACAGCAATGAATTCAACTGACAAGATTTCAATCATGGTTGAAGAAAGTTACTATGAAATCAAAGCCAGTGAAACTTATCGTGATCCTGTAGACAAGTTACGAGTCAGTACACCTCAAGCCTTGATTGATACTGACTTTGAATATGGTATTCAACCTACAAAATGGGAAAGTCAGACACTAGTAAATAATCGTCCATCATCATTTTACGATTCCAGTCAGGGTATCAGTAACGTGTCCAGTACACCTACATATCGTGGTGCTTCGGGTGCTTATCAAATTACCAACGTAACTGCCAGCACTACAACAGTCACAGTGACCATCAATAACACTACTGGTATTACAGTGGGCAGACCTATATTCATACAAGGCACTCTAGACATGGCCAATGCTGACGGCTATTGGATAGTAGAAAGTGTATCAACTAACGCCAACTTTACATACAGCACGGTTACAACCCCAGCTACTGCCTTGTTTGATGCAACTAAGACCTATTTGTTTATTGCAGATTTCTTCACAGGCGCTGCTATTCCTGCGGCTACTAATTCAATTGTATTGAATGGTACTATAGGCACAGTAACCACTACCAATCCACATGGACTACGTGTAGGAAATGGTATTTTCATAATAGGTACTACGGGTGCTACTGGTAGACTTAACTCCAGCTGGACTGTAGCCACCACACCAACTGCCAACACATTTACTTTTGCTTGTACCGCCACCGGAACAATTACAGCAGTGCTCAACGCCTCACTCTATACTAGAACACTAGGCTATATAGAGCACAGACCTTTTGATGGAGGGGTACAAAGTACTAATCAATTACCATATCACGGTGGTCAAGTCATACGTCAGTCACGACGACAGTTCCGCTATCAGTCTGGTAAAGCCATACAGTTCAGTACTGGCACTATTCTGAAACCAAATCTGACAATAAACAACATAACCAGTTCTGGTGCCACAGTAACAGTGACCACTCGTCTAAGTCATGGTCTAGGAGTTGGTGCCACAGTGATTATCACTGGAGCCGATCAAACTGCTTACAATGGTACATTTACTGTTACTGGCGTCACAAGTTTTTATGTTTTTACTTTTACAGCGTTAAGCACTCCTTCAGCATCACCTGCCACTGGCAACAATATTACTGTGGCTCCAAACTCTTGGTATGGAGGTCCAATTCGTGTAGGAATGTTTGACAGTCAGAATGGAGCATTTTTTGAATTTGATGGACAAACTCTGTGGGTAGTACGACGCAGTAGTACTCTGCAAACATCTGGAACATCATCAGTCACTCAAGACAGTCCCACTGTTACTGGCACTTCAACTAAGTTTTCTAGTGAATTTAAACCTGGTGATTTTATTGTAATACGTGGACAAAGCTATATAATACAACACATAGCATCAGATACTAGTATGACCATTTATCCAGAATATCGCGGTGCTACAGCTATTAACTGTGTACTTAGTAGAACAGTAGACACACGTTTTGCACAGACCAACTGGAACATTGATCGCTGTGATGGCACAGGAGCCAGTCTTTACAACATTAACTTAAGTCGTATTCAGATGCTTTACATGGACTATAGTTGGTATGGTGCTGGTTCTGTACGATTTGGATTTAAAAATAATCGTGGTGAAGTAATCTACTGTCATCGTATAATCAACAACAATCTCAATACAGAAGCTTATTTCCGTTCGGGTAACTTGCCGGCTAGATATGAAACCAGCAGTTTGTCTTATTACACATATTTGACAGCCACACTAACCTCAGGGATCACGGCAAGCATGAGTGTGGCCGACACTACACAGTTTTCTTCATCAGGAGTGTTAGTAGTCACTGCATCAGCCACAACTGGTGCTGTAGAATACATATCTTATACTGGTAAAACAGCCACTACATTTACTGGTCTAACGAGAAATGTCATCAACCTAACTGGTCCTGGTGGTCTTACTGGTGGTGGTGGAACAGGAGTTGCCACTACATTTACATACAGTGCAACGGCACCCGTCAAAGTAGAACAATACAGTCCGCAAGTTGCGCCTGCGATCAATCACTGGGGTAGCTCAGTGATTATGGATGGTGGGTTTGACGATGACAAACAATTTGAGTTCGTAGCAGGTATGCGAAATGCCATTGCTAACATTGGCGCTGGCGTTACTCAACCATTAATCAGTCTGCGTGTATCACCTAGCGTAGATTCTGGTCTTGTTGGTACCATGGGCATACGCGAATTGCAAAATCGTATGCAGTTGGTATTAAAACAATGTGGAGTTTTTAGTACAGGAACTGGTGTAACTTTACTGATTACTGGACGTCTTAATGGTCGTCTTAGTGCCGGCACATTTCAAAACTTAGGTGGATCTAGTTTGAGTCAGATTGCGTTTCATACTAGTGGGCAGACTATATCCGGAGGTGAAGACATTTTTGGATTCTTTACTAATACTCCAGGTGTAACTACCACAGCGTTGGATGGCGTTAGAGATTTGGGAACTAGTATTTTAGGTGGTGGTATCAACAACAACGTACCTACTGCTGATCAAGGCAAGTATCCAGATGGACCAGATGTATTGACATTGTGTGCTACCAATATTACTGCTGTTACTACCAACTCAATTAATGCTCGTTTAGGTTGGACAGAAAGTCAGGCTTAATGTTTCAGTTTAGGAGAGTTTCGTGAGTAGCAGACCGTATATTGTACATAAAGTTTCCGATATTCAGCCCGCTGGGCTACAGGTCGGAGACGAATATTATAATCCGATAATAAATCGTCTTTATAAAGTACTGGCTATAAATGGAACAACTGTCACTGCCAGTCAAATTTGGCCATTTATTTCAGATGATGATACTACAACTAATGCCACATACTATCCAGTTGTGGTTACTACAGTTGGTGGCAGTACTGCCAAAACTAGTAGCGGTAAACTGTACTTTAATCCAAGTACTGGTACATTAAGTGCTACAGTGTTTACTTCACTGTCTGATATTACTGTTAAAGATAATGTAGAAACAATTGTTAACAGTACTGACATAATATCTAAACTACGTGGAGTATCATTCATTTGGAAAGATACTGGTGATAAATCTTATGGTGTTGTTGCTCAAGAAATTGAACAAGTACTTCCAGAATTGGTAAATACCAGTGAAATGGGTGAGAAGAGTGTTAACTATTCATCAATTATTGCATTCTTGATTGAATCTAATAAAGAATTGGTGGCTAGAATAGAGAAATTAGAGAAACGATAATGGCTGGTCAATTTATTAGTCCTGAGGGTGATTTAGAAACAATCTTCGTCAGTGATTATGCTATTATAGATCAATTTGCCAAGACTGGTAGTTTGTGGTTGGTTGGACGAAATATTTATGGACAATTAGGTAATAATAGTTCTGGTAACAGGTATTCAAGTCCAATACAAACTGTATCTGGTGGTACTAATTGGAAACAGATTACAGTTACAGATAATCACTCAGCAGCAATCAAAACTGATGGTACATTATGGTTATGGGGGAAAAATACAGTAGGTGGATTAGGTGACAACACTACAACAAATAGATCAAGTCCAGTACAAACAGTTTCTAGTGGCACTAATTGGCTATTAGTATCAACAGCAGGGTATTTCTCAGCAGCAATTAAAACTGACGGTACATTGTGGACTTGGGGATCTAATGGTAATGGGGGGCTAGGTGATAATACTATAGTTTCTAAATCAAGTCCAGTACAAACTATTGCTAGTGGTAATAATTGGAAACAAGTTGCTATCGGTGGTCAATCTTCTACCGCAATTAAAACTGATGGTACATTGTGGTTATGGGGTTTTAATGTATATGGCCAGTTAGGTAATAATAGTACTACTGATGTATTAAGCCCAGTACAAACCGTTAGTGGTGGTACTAATTGGAAACAAGTTAGTGCTGGTGACCGGAATGTCGCTGCAATCAAAACTGATGGTACACTATGGATCTGGGGAGATAATAGTTTTGGAGGTCTTGGAAATAATACTGGAGGAGCCGGCACTAACAAATCAAGTCCAATACAAACAGTTAGTGGTGGTACTAATTGGAAACAAGTTAGTGTGGGTGGATCGGCGACCGTGGTCGGTGCAATTAAAACTGATGGTACATTGTGGTTATGGGGTGCAGCTGAGGGGGGCCAATTAGGTAATAATAGTGTCTCTCCTACAAAAATTTCAAGTCCAATACAAACTGTTAGTGGTGGTACTAATTGGAAACAAGTTGCTGTCAGTAATGGAAATTCTTCCGCAATTAAAACTGACGGTACATTATGGGCTTGGGGTTATAATATACTTCAAGGCCAATTAGGTGATAATACTGTAGTTAGCAAATCAAGTCCAATACAAACTGTAGCAGGGGGTACTAATTGGAAACAATGTTCAATTACTGGAAACGGGGCACTTGGTGCAATCTACTTCTATGATGCCTTCAACTTGTATCCAAGCGCATAAATACAACAAGGAAATATAAAATGTTTGTAATAGTCTATAACAATTCAGTAATTCTTGGTCCAATGCGTTGGAATAGATATCGTTTTGAAAATCAAATTCAAGAAGAATGTGAAGTATCATCTACTCTACCAGATCGCAATGATAACTTTGATGCAATCATTGTATCAGAACAAGTAAAAATTCTTCCAATTCAAGGTACATCAGATCCAGTATTTAATTCAAGAATTGAATATCTACATGGACCATTTTGGGAATTCACCGATAAAGTGGCAATTCAATCATATACAGTAGAAAAATATAATATTGATGCTGTCAAGAATTTTTTAAAAGCAGAAACATCAAATCAACGTTGGATTAAACAAAATCAATTAACTAGTGTTACTGTTGGAATTAATAATGATAGTCATGTTTTTTCAACTGATGAAAAGACTCGTACAGCGTTGCAACAGGCATTATTATCTGGACTAGAATCATTAAATTGGAAATTCAACACTGACAAGTGGGTAACACTGTCATCCGCCGATGTTCAAAGTGCTCTAAATC
>Ga0209599_10001265_pt1 | contig 12462 bp, 13 predicted proteins | sample Shrwel_input2_FT_FD_187534 | JGI IMG/M metagenome (GOLD analysis project Ga0209599, IMG submission 187534) | Subsurface microbial communities from deep shales in Ohio, USA - Utica-3 well 1 S input2 FT (SPAdes) (version 2) ... | reverse complement strand
CTGAAGTGTTGTTGCTGGACGAGCCGGCCTCCGCACTGGACCCGATTTCAACGTTAAAAATTGAAGAGCTGATTTACGAACTGAAAGACCGCTACACTATTGTCATTGTTACCCACAATATGCAACAGGCAGCACGGGTCTCTGACTATACTGCTTTCATGTATATGGGCGATCTGATTGAATTTGACGCTACCAATAAAATGTTTACCACGCCATCGAAACAGCAAACCGAAGATTACATCACAGGTCGGTTTGGTTAAGGCCGGTCGGGCCACAAGGGTGAATATGCCGCAGCAGTGCGCTGCTGCGGAGCGGGACAATAGAGGCACCTGGTGCCGGCTAAGCGAATACACAGGAGTCCACGATGGATAAGCTGAATTTAACAAAACATATTTCCAGTCAGTTTAATGAAGAAATTGAACAGATCCGCAACCATGTGATGGCAATGGGGGGCTTGATCGAACAGCAGTTGTCGGATGCTCTGACAGCTATTGCGCAAAGTGATGCTGATTTAGCGCGGCAGGTGATTGCCACCGATTTAAAAGTTAATGAGTGGGAAATCCGCATCGATGGCGAATGTACCCGTATCATTGCCAAACGCCAGCCTGCAGCCAGTGATTTACGCTTAATTATGGCCATTATTAAGGCGATTTCTGATCTGGAACGGATTGGCGATGAAGCGGAACGGATTGCTAAAGTGGCGCTGGAGTCTTTTAACAGTGCCCAGCAGGATTTGCTGGTCAGCCTGGAGAATATGGGACGTCATGTCGCGCAAATGTTGCATGATGTGCTTGATGCCTTCGCCCGGATGGATGTGGAAGCGGCGTTAGCAGTTTACAAAGAAGATAAAAAAGTCGACCGTGAATATGAAGCTATCACCCGGCAGTTGATGACTTATATGATGGAAGATCCGCGTTCTATCCCAAAAATTATGAATGTGTTGTGGTCGGCCAGAGCCTTAGAGCGGATTGGCGATCGTTGCAAAAATATTTCTGAGTATGTGATTTCTTTTGTCAAAGGCAAAGATGTACGACACAGCGATGAAGACAGCCTGGAGCAAAATGCGCGCAGCTGATAGCTGAAGCGGCAAAAAAACACGGCAAAAGCGCCTGGACTGACTAAATTTCAGCCAGGTTTTGTCATTTTACTGCCAGAATCCGTTTTTATTCATAGGGGATTGCAGTACAATGCGCGCCGACTTTCGTCCACTTAAAACCAAGAGGCAAACTTATGCCAAGTGCATTTTTGGCTGTATTCGCAAAATCACCGATCAAGCCGATTGAAGAGCATATACGCAAAGTATTAACCGCAAGTGAACAGCTGCTGCCGTTTTTCGCTGCTGTGTACAACAAAGACTGGGATACCGCAGCGGAAGTCAGGAAGACGATTGTGGCGCTGGAAAAAGACGCCGATAAGTTAAAACGTGATATCCGGATCCATTTACCACGCGGGATATTTTTACCGGTAGACCGCACTGATATCCTGGAGCTGGTATCGCAGCAGGATAAAATTGCCAACAAAGCCAAAGATATTACCGGTCGGGTACTGGGGCGTGAGTTAGAAATTCCGGCACCTATTCAGGCGGAGTTTCATACCTATTTGCAGCGTTGTATCGATGCTGTCACGCTGGCTTGTGAAGCGATTAATGAATTAGATGAATTACTGGAAACCGGCTTCCGTGGTCGTGAAGTCGATCTGGTGATCAAAATGGTGGAAAAAATCGATGAAATCGAATATGACACCGATCAGATGCAGATCAGTCTGCGCAAGTATGTTCGTAAAGCAGAAACTGAGTTAAACCCGGTTGATGTGATGTTCCTGTATCGTACGTTGGAATGGGTTGGCGATTTAGCTGACACGGCCCTGCGGGTCGGTTCGCGTCTTGAAATCATGTTAGCTCGTTAATTCTCAGGGTAGTTAAATCATGGAAATTTTGTCTCAATACGGCTTTTATTTGCTGGTCGTAGCTGCAGTGTTTGGCTTTATTATGGCCTATGGTGTTGGTGCAAATGACGTCGCCAATGCGATGGGGACCTCAGTAGGTTCAAAAGCGCTGACCATTAAACAAGCGATTATTATCGCTGCTATTTTCGAATTTACCGGTGCATTTTTTGCCGGTGGTGAAGTGACATCAACGATCCGCAGCGGCATTGTCGATGCTCAGATTTTCGCTGCAGTGCCTGAACTGCTGGCATACGGCATGATTGCCTCACTGATGGCCGCTGGTACCTGGTTACTGGTGGCAACCTACTTTGGCTGGCCGGTGTCGACCACCCATTCGATCGTGGGTGCCATCATTGGTTTTGGCGCTGTTGGTGTGGGTATGCATGCTGTGCACTGGGACGAAGTTGGCGGTATCGTTGGTAGTTGGGTCGTGACCCCAATGCTGTCAGGTATTCTGGCTTACCTGATTTTTATGAGTGCGCAAAAGCTGATTTTTGATACCGATAATCCGTTGGCAAATGCGAAAAAGTTCGTGCCATTTTATATGGTGTTTGCGGCTTTTATGATGTCTTTTGTCACTGTGACCAAAGGTCTGAAACACGTTGGTATTGGTTTGACGGACACTGAAGGTTTACTGTTATGTGTCGCTATTGCATTGTCCGTTGGTGCTATTGGTAAAATTGCCATCAGCCGGTTGAACATTGACCCGAATGCCGATAAAGAAATGCATTTTAACAATGTAGAAAAAATCTTCGGTATCCTGATGATTTTCACTGCTTGTTGTATGGCATTTGCGCATGGTTCAAATGATGTGGCGAATGCGATTGGCCCATTGGCTGCTGTGGTTGGTGTGATCCAGTCTGGTGGTCAGGTGCTGGATAAGGTGGCATTGGACTGGTGGATCCTGCCGTTAGGTGCTGTCGGTATTGTGATTGGTTTAATGACCTTTGGTGCCCGTGTTATCCAGACCATTGGTTCTAATATTACTCACTTAACGCCGAGTCGTGGTTTTGCAGCTGAGATAGCAGCTGCCAGTACGGTGGTGATTTCATCTGGTTTAGGTCTGCCGATTTCAACCACGCAGACGCTGGTGGGCGCAGTACTCGGTGTGGGTATGGCACGTGGTATTGCCGCACTGAATCTGGGTGTGATCCGCAATATCTTTATTTCCTGGGTGGTCACCTTACCTATTGGTGCATTCTTATCAATCATCTTCTTCTATATCATCAAAGGTATTATGGAGATGCTGTAAAGCTGCTTGGATAGCTGTTGAGCACAGGCGCAACAGACCATCTGCAATAAAAACACCCGCATCAGCGGGTGTTTTTTTGCCCGTAGCCACAGCAACAATGCTGTTGCGCTGAGGGCTGGTCAGATCTCGGTTGGTCGTGACCAGTGATGCGACTATGGTCTCCTCCCATCGCAAAAAACAACTTTTTTCTTGCCGCGGATGCGCTTCTCCATTAGCATCAATTCATCGCTAATACAGGTAGAAACCAGAATTTTTAACGGAAATAATGATGAAAAGACTGCCAAGTATTAAACAACTACAGTATCTGCTGGCGCTGCATGAACATCAACATTTTGGCCGGGCGGCCGATGCCTGTTACATAGGTCAGTCCACTCTGAGTGCCGCTATTGCCAATCTGGAAGACACGATGAATGCGCAATTGCTGGAGCGTGATCATAAAACCTTTATCTTTACTCCGCTGGGCGAGGATGTGGTGCGGCAGGCGCGTTACATCATCGAGCAATGTGAAGAGCTGACCGACTTTGCCCGGCATCAGGGCAAACCAATGACCGGCCCCTTCCGGCTGGGTTGTATTCCAACCATTGCGCCTTTTGTGCTGAGTGAAGTGATGGCGTCTTGTCGTCAGATGTATCCGGAATTGCAGTTATTGCTGCGGGAAGATACCTCAGACAACTCGTTACATGCCCTCGCCGAGGGTCGGCTGGATATGGTGTTATTAGCGCTGCCTTATGAAACCGGCGCCTTCCATACTGAAGTGCTGGCACAGGATGGCTTTAAGCTGGTGTTGCACCAGGATTGGTTGGATCGGGGTTTTGGCCAGGATATCAGCCAGTGGCCGGATGAAAGTATCTTTTTACTGGAGCGCGAGCATTGTCTGACCAATCATGCGGTGAAAGCCTGTGAGCTGGAAGACTCCCGCAAGGTGAATCCATTTTTTGCCACCAGCTTGCATACTTTAACGCAAATGGTGAACAACAAACTGGGGGTCACTTTTATGCCGCAGATGGCAATCAATAGTGGTTTGCTGGATGGGACGCAATTGGTCAGCCAGGCGCCAAGCAGCGCAGGTGCTTACCGCGATATCGGGGTGGCCTGGCGGCCAACCTCAACCAAGGCGCGCAGCTATCGTTTGATGGCAGATTTGATTGCTGCGGTGTTACAACAAAAATGTCTGGAACCGGTGAACAACTAACAGCTTTGCAGCTAAGCCGGTGCGAGTCTCTGGTGTGCACTGCTGCGCCTTGCCGCAGTTGCGCACCAAACGCTTCACCAACGGCCTTGTCTGTATTTGCTGAAATAGAGTTGGTGTTCAGCGGCAAACTTATCCGGCAGTAAATACAGCAGCAATACTGAAAAGAAATTGATGACAGGGAGTAAGCCCAACAGGGCAAACAACCAGGGTTGATAACCTTTTTCCTGTGCCAGTTGGTAACAATACCAACTCAGAATCATCAGACTGACCGTAAAAATACCGACCGCAAACCAAAGCTCCATTTGTACTCCTTTGCACTGACGTCCTGCCAGTGTTGTGGCTTGAGTATAATTCAGATTGCGTGAAAGTGAATAACAGTTTTTTCTTAATTACAGCTGGTCGGAGCAATTTGCCTTTGAGTCTGGGGTTGGTTGGCTGATGTTTTTGAGTTCGCAGCCTAATACCTTTACAATGCCGCTCCCATTAGTTTGTCAGTAAAGCGGACTTGATTATGCTACGTACCGATTTTTCTTTTGAGCTGCCAGAGCAGTTGATTGCCCGTTATCCTCAGCCTGAGCGTTCCGCCAGTCGCTTATTAAAGCTCAACCGCCGCAATGGTGAGCTGCAACATCAACATTTCACCGATGTATTACAGGCACTTCAGCCTGGCGATTTGCTGGTATTTAACAATACCCGGGTTATTCCGGCCCGGTTATTTGGCCAGAAAGCTTCCGGCGGCAAAGTAGAAGTGCTGGTCGAACGGTTGTTGGATGAACAGCGGTTTCTGGCGCATGTACGGGCCAGCAAAGCACCAAAACCAGGTGCACTGCTGCTGCTGGAAAACGATGCTGAAGTTGAAATGATGCAGCGTCATGGTGAATTGTTTGAACTCAGAGTGACTGGCAGCGAACCCGTGCTGGCCATGCTGGAACGACTGGGTCATATGCCACTGCCACCTTATATCGACCGGCCTGATGCCGCATCCGATCGCGAACGTTATCAGACCGTCTATAACCAGAAACCTGGTGCAGTGGCAGCGCCAACTGCAGGTTTGCATTTTGATCAGCCACTGTTAGCTGCCTTAACCGCCAAAGGGGTCGAGTTTGCCTTTGTCACCTTGCATGTGGGTGCAGGCACCTTTCAGCCGGTACGGGTCGATAATGTGCTGGAACATCAGATGCACGCTGAATATATTGAGGTGCCATCTGAGGTAGTGGCTGCTGTGCATGCCTGCAAAGCCAGAGGCAACAGAGTGATTGCGGTGGGTACGACCTCAGTACGCTCGCTGGAGTCGGCTGCGCAATTTGCTAAAACACAGGGTCAGCCGTTACAGCCTTATGCCGGCGATACCCGTATTTTTATCTATCCTGGTTATCAGTTTGAGGTGGTGGATGGCTTGATCACCAATTTTCATTTGCCGGAATCGACCCTGATTATGCTGGTATCAGCGTTCAGCAGCCGGGATTTTGTGATGAACGCCTATCAAACCGCTATTGCAGAGCAATACCGCTTTTACTCTTATGGCGATGCCATGCTGATCCTCTGAGTTTCTGCCTGCCAGCCGCCAGGGTGTCGGCTGGCAAAGGGTAGGGTTCCTGCTATTTCTCTGCTACAATCGGGCCGGTTTTTTTATCAGGCTGGACTGTTTTTCCGGCAACGAGGTTTTTGTGAAATTTGAATTATTAACCACAGATGGGAAGGCCCGCCGTGGCCGGATGATCTTTGACCGTGGCGTGGTGGAAACACCGGCTTTTATGCCAGTGGGCACTTATGGCACTGTCAAAGGCATGACGCCGGAAGAATTGGCTGCCACCGGGGCCGAAATTTGTTTGGGCAACACCTTTCATTTGATGTTACGCCCTGGCACGGAAATCATCAAAAAACACGGTGATTTGCATGATTTTATGCAGTGGCATAAACCAATCCTGACCGACTCCGGTGGTTTTCAGGTGTTTAGCTTGGGTGAACTGCGCAAAATAAAAGAAGAAGGTGTGACCTTCCGCTCGCCGCTGAATGGCGAAAAAATCTTTTTAACGCCGGAACGTTCGATGGAAGTTCAGGCGGCTTTGGGATCGGATATCGTGATGATTTTCGACGAATGTACACCTTATCCTGCGACTGAAAAACAAGCGAAAAAGTCGATGGAAATGTCGCTGCGCTGGGCAAAGCGCAGTAAAGATGCGCATGGGGATAACCCATCAGCGCTATTTGGCATTATACAGGGCGGCATGTTTCCAAATCTGCGTGATGTGTCACTGCAAGGCTTGGAAGATATTGGCTTTGACGGTTATGCCATTGGTGGTTTATCGGTCGGCGAGCCAAAGCATGAGATGATCAAAATTCTCAACCACACCACAGATCAGATGCCGGTGCATAAACCGCGTTATCTGATGGGCGTGGGTAAACCAGAAGATCTGGTGGAAGGCGTCCGTCGTGGTATTGATATGTTCGACTGCGTGATGCCAACCCGTAATGCCAGAAATGGTCATTTATTCGTCAATGACGGTGTGGTGAAGATCCGCAACGCTAAATACAAAGACGATATTGCGCCTTTAGACGCAGAATGTGACTGTTACACTTGTAAAAATTATACCAGGTCATATCTACACCATCTGGACCGCTGCAACGAGATCCTGGGTGCAAGGCTGAACACCATCCATAACCTGCATCATTACCAGAAATTGATGCAAGGTTTACGGACTGCTATCGCAGCAGGTAAGCTGGATGAATTTGTGGCTGATTTTTATCAGCGTCGTGGTAAAGAAGTGCCGGCTCTGGATGCCTTACCGCCGTTGACCAGCACTGAACAAGCATAATATTTTGATTTATTAATTTAAGGGGACAACCATGAGTTTATTTATTTCGCAAGCGCACGCCCAAACAGCTCCGGCCGCAGGTCAACCAGGCGGTGGTCTGGATATGATCATTATGCTGGTGGCTTTTGGTCTGATTTTTTATTTCCTGATCTACCGGCCGCAAGCCAAACGGATGAAAGAGCATAAAAACCTGATGTCAGCACTGGCCAAAGGTGATGAAGTGCTGACTGGTGGTGGCTTGGTCGGTCGCATCAGCAAAATTGCCGATGATAAAGACTTCGTGGTGATTGCGCTGAACGATACAACTGAAGTCACAGTGCAAAAGGGTTCAATCAGTGCTGTGTTGCCTAAAGGCACACTGAAATCACTGTAAGCGCAGTAGCGACGAAAGGGAATCAAAAGTGTTAAACCAGAATTCAATCTGGCGGTACCTGATGGTCGTGGTGGTGCTTACGGTCTCAATGATCTATGCACTGCCCAATATCTATCCGGAAGATCCGTCGTTACAAATCAGTGCGACTCGTGGTGCTGAAGTTTCCGCTGATAAAGTCGCTGTGCTGGAACAAGCACTGCAGAAAAATCAGTTGGCAGTGAAAAGTGTGGTACTGGAAAAAGGTCAGATCCTGGCTCGTTTCAGTAGTGCTGAAGATCAACTTAAAGCCCGTGAAGTCATTGCGGCCGAGCTTGGTCAGGATTATGTTACGGCGCTGAACATGGCACCTGCGACGCCGGCTTGGCTGGCAGGTATTGGTGCTTCACCGATGAAATTGGGTTTGGACTTACGTGGTGGTGTGCACTTTTTGATGGAAGTGGACATGAAAACCGCGATGGAAAAAAACGTCAACGATTTGGTGCAGATTTACCGCACTGATTTGCGTGAAGCGAAAATCCGCTACAGTGGTGTGACGGCTGATTTGCTGAAGCAACAAGTCGTCATCCGTTTCCGGACTGCTGAAGATGTTGCTGCCGCGAAGGCCGCACTGAGCAAAAAAGATCAGGATATGACCTTTAATGAAGGTGATGACAATACCCTGATTGCCTCTTTCAGCGAGCAGCGGTTAAAAGCATTGCGCGAAGATGCGGTCGCACAAAACATCACTATTATCCGTAACCGGGTCAACGCCATTGGTGTTGCTGAGCCTTTGGTTCAACGCCAGGGGGCTGAGCGCATTGTGGTGCAGTTGCCAGGTGTGCAGGATACCGCGCGTGCTAAAGAAATCCTTGGCGCAACCGCCACCCTGGAGTTCCGGTTATTAGATGAAACTGCTGATGTGCAAAGTGCTTTAGCTGGCAGGGTTCCACCTTCTGCCGAGCTGTTTTATGACCGCAACGGCAACCCGGTGGTGCTGCAAAAGCGTGTCATGTTAACCGGTAATCATATTGTTGGTGCTAATGCCGGTTATGATGAAAATGGTCGGCCACGCGTCAGTATTGATTTGGATGCTAAAGGCGGCAATTCGATGTCGGCTGGCACCAAAGATGCGATTGGTAAACCAATGGCGACGGTATTTATCGAGTACAAACCCACCGATAAAAAAGATGCCAACGGTAAAACCATCATGGAGAAGAAGCAGGAAGTGGTCAGTGTGGCCACTATTCAGGCTCGTCTTGGTCGTAGCTTCCAGATCACGGGCTTAGATGCGCCGGGCGAAGCACAGAATCTGGCGGTGTTATTACGTGCCGGTGCGCTGATTGCGCCTATTCTGATTGTGGAAGAACGCACTATAGGTCCTAGCCTGGGTCAGGAAAATATTGACCTTGGTTTGTCTGCCATTATGTGGGGCATGATCGCGGTCTTGGTCTTTATGGTGATTTACTATAAATGGTTTGGTGTGATTGCCAATATTGCGCTGGCAGCCAACCTTGTCATGCTGATTGGTATTATGTCGATGGTGCCTGGTGCAACTCTGACGTTGCCTGGCATGGCCGGTATCGTGTTGACAGTGGGGATGGCAGTTGATGCCAACGTGTTGATTTTCGAACGGATCCGGGAAGAACTGGCGGAAGGGCGTTCAGCAATACATGCGATCCACGAAGGTTATGATCGGGCTTTTGCTACTATTGCCGACTCGAACGTGACCACTTTACTGGTCGCCCTTATCCTGTTTGGTGTTGGTACTGGTCCGGTTAAAGGCTTTGCTGTTACACTGGCGTTGGGTATTTGTACCTCAATTTTCACCGCGGTACTGGTTTCCAGGGTACTGGTTAATCTGATTTGGGGCCAGCGTCGCGGCTCTGAACTGCCGGTCTGAGGAGAGCATAATGAGACTATTTAAGTTCACCAAAGCCGTTGATTTCATGAAAGTGAAAATTCCGGCCATTCTGTTGTCGACCGTACTCGTCCTGGGTTCATTATTCAGCCTGTTTACGCAAGGGCTGAATCTTGGCCTGGATTTTACCGGCGGGACAGTGATCGAAGTTAAATTTGAACAGCAAGCCGATTTAAGCAAAGTGCGCAATGCCTTGGCGGAGAATGGCTTTGCCGATGCGCAGGTTGCTTATTTCGGCACTAGCCAAGACGTGATGATCCGGATTGCACCACGTCAGGAGCTGGATCAAAAAGCGATTGGCGAGCAGGTGCTGACAACACTGAACACTGTTGCTGAAACCCCTGTCACAGTTCGTAAAGTCGATATCGTCGGTTCTTCAGTCGGTGACGAACTGAAGGAAGATGGTTTTCTGGCGGTACTGGCGGCGCTGGTCGTTATTTTGCTTTATGTAGCAGCCCGGTTTGAATGGCGTTTTTCTGTCGGTGCAGTGGCGTCATTATTACATGACGTCATTATTACCATGGGTCTGTTTTCCGTGTTCCGGCTGGAATTTGACCTGACAGTGCTCGCTGCGATTCTGGCGCTGATCGGTTATTCCATCAACGATACCATCGTTGTGTTTGACCGTATCCGCGAGATGTTCCGTAAAATGCGCGATGCGACTGTCGATGAAACCGTCAATGAAGCTATCACTTCAACTTTAAGCCGGACGACTATGACGTCATTTACCACGGCGTTAACGCTGATTGTGCTATTCTTTATGGGCGGCACCATGATCCATGGTTTTGCCACGGCGCTGTTATTTGGTATTGCCATTGGTACTTATTCATCGATTTATATCGCCAGCTCAATCGCCGTATTGTTGGGAGCAAGTCGTGAAGATTTAATGCCAACCGTGATTGAAAAAGAAGGCGAAGGTACCCCTTCGGTCTAAGTGTCTACCAGCCAGTCAAATGACTGGCTTTTTTTTAGCTGTCGCTAGCCAGACAGATTGAATTTTAAGGAGAACCTTATGAGCAAAGTACATACTGCAGGCTTTCTGGCTGTGGTGAATGACGCTAAAAGCCGGGTGCGTGAAATCAGTATTGCTGAGTTTGCCCGGCATCAGGTGCCCTCTGTGCTGATAGATGTGCGGGAAGATCGGGAATGGCAGGCAGGCCATTTACCGCAGGCCATGCACCTGGGCAAAGGTATTATCGAGCGGGACATCGAAAACGCGGTGCAAGACAAGCAGCAAACGCTGGTGTTGTATTGTGGTGGTGGCTATCGCTCGGCACTGGCTGCCGATATGCTGCAAAAAATGGGCTATACCGATGTCTGGAGTCTGGCCGGTGGTTACACCGCCTGGCTGGAAGCCGGTTTTTTGGTTGAAAAACCTTAAGCGGATAAAAAAGCCCTGCGGTTGCCGGCAGGGCTTGTCTCTGTCAGCAGACAGCTTATTTCATTAAAGAGTCAGTCAGATGCGGGCGCATGCCTTTGAGCATGGCTTGCAACACTTTCGGGCTGGCTGCCACGATATTGCCGCTCTTCATATGGTTGTTACCACCAACAAAGTCGCTGACCAGACCACCGGCTTCGCGCACCAGCAGTTCGCCTGCGGCGGTATCCCATGGTTTTAAACCAATTTCCCAGAAACCATCAAAACGGCCGGCCGCGACATAAGCCAGATCCAGCGCGGCTGAACCGGTGCGGCGGATATCCGCGGCTTCGGTGAAAAAGGTTTTAAAAGTTTCAGTGTAAGCATCTAAATGGTGCTTGTGTTTAAACGGAAAACCGGTAGCCAGCACAGTGCCGCCTAAATCCGGCATTGAGGTCACGCGAATACGACGACCATTCAGCTGGGCACCAGCACCACGGCTGGCGGTAAACACTTCACCGCGTAATGGGTCAAAAATAACTGCCTGGTCTAACTTGCCGCGGTAGCGCAGTGCGATAGACACGGCAAAATGAGGAATGCCTTTGATAAAGTTGGTGGTGCCATCGAGCGGGTCGATGATCCACTGGTAATCACTGCCATTATTGCTGTATTCACCACCTTCTTCTGCGATGATGTCATGATCAGGATATGACTTGCGCAGAATATTGACGATGGCCTGTTCGGCTTCTTTGTCAACGTTGGTGACAAAGTCGTTGGTGCCTTTTTGAATTGACTGGACCATATCCAGTTGACCACAAGCACGGGCGATAATATTGCCTGCGCCACGCGCAGCACGAACAGCGATGTTTAACATCGGATGCATAGAGGGATTACCTTATTGTATAAAGAACAGTCAAAAGAGCGGCGCGTATTGTAGCGGTTGAGCAAAAAAAGTAAAGGTTATTTCGTGATCAGCCAGTGCTGAAGCTGACAAAAGCTGAAATTGGCCGTAACGCAACTGAAACTTAGCTGTCGGTTTTAACTGGCGCTGCAGCTTTGCGGCCAAACCAGTATAGCGGCCAATTCTGGCCTGAGCTGAGGTTGTTACAGACGGCTGCAATCAGCACCAAGGCCAGGCTGCCTGATAACACCGGGGTCAGGATAAATTCATAACCAACAGTGCCGGGGGTGGTCAGTGTCAGCAATAAGGCGGTGGCACCTGCCGGCGGATGCACGGCGCGCCAGGCTTGCATCAGCACTATGCTCAGGCTGACGGCCAGTGCCATAGTCAATGCTGAGTGGCCAAGCAATTGAATACATAGCAAAGCTGTGATTGCAGCAATCAGATGGCCGGCGATGACGTTCCGCGGCTGGGCAAAAGGTGACTGCGGACTGGCGAACAGCAAGACGCAAGTTGCACCAAATGGTGCGATGAGCCAGTTATTGCTGGTGTAACTGCTTAGCCATTGCAGCAGAAGAATGCTGAGAAAACTTCCCAGTAAACCTAAATAAGTGATCCTATTAATGCTACACCCGCTTGGTCCCGTGGCCGCTGCCAGGAAACGGTGATGCGGTATCCATAAAGTGTTCAACTCTTTCCATCAGTTCCTCCATCGACTTACAGTTGTGGT
>Ga0209599_10001264_pt1 | contig 12466 bp, 30 predicted proteins | sample Shrwel_input2_FT_FD_187534 | JGI IMG/M metagenome (GOLD analysis project Ga0209599, IMG submission 187534) | Subsurface microbial communities from deep shales in Ohio, USA - Utica-3 well 1 S input2 FT (SPAdes) (version 2) ... | reverse complement strand
AGGATTAACAATACAATAACCTTTGTAAGTTAGACCTGATATTTTCTCCCATCCTTTAATCTTCATTACTAAATTGTTTTATCAGTAAAGGTACGAAATTTTCCGCACTTTACCAAATCTAATTAAATTGATTCTTTAAGTGCCGAACCAAATGTGTTCATAGCATTTTCCCAATCTTCAAACCATTTAGCTGTTACAAAATGTTGTGATTTTAAGTTTGGGTAATTTAAAGAATATACCCATTCACTATTTTGCCTATCCCAATGACCAATCCTACTTACCTCAATCCAAATAACTCTAACATTAAGATTTCGAGTATCTTCAAATTGGAAACGATAATTAGTATCAGTTTCGTGGGCATATCTAAATACGAAATACCCATTCCAAAATTGAGTACCAATTAATCTATCGGTATTTTTTATCTTCAATATCATTATCTAAATTTTTCGTTAAAAGTATAAGTTACTTCATGTAGTAATCTATTTGGGTCTTTACATACACCTACATCCATAATCTCTGTCCTACCTTCACAATAAACACTAACTCTATGAGAATCGTACATATCGCCGTAAATAGAAAATGTAACACTCTTAGTCATACCACCAGTTTGTAATGTAAATTCATAACTTGATGCATGGAATGCCTGAACCACAATCCATCTTCTACCAAATACCATAACAGCCATACCAGCTAACCTATCCCAATTTTGTATCACTAATGGTTTACCTATATGATTAAGTGGTGGTACATTTAAAGATGAAGTATTGAATCCTTTTGGGGCAGCCTTCTTAGCAGTTAATGTTCTTACCGGCGGTGGTGGTATAGATTGAAAGGATGGTATTGGTGCCTGTTTAGCTTTCTTTTTTTCACCAAACAACTTTCTCCATCCCCAACCTAGCATAGTATCATCCCAAAGTATTCTTCGTATAGTATCACCATCGGTAATTATAATACCATACACCCATAATCCAACAATGCCGCTCATCACCAAAGCGAATACGATTTCTCCAAAGCTCATATTATTTTATTTTAATAGTTTTTTATTTTGTCTATTTTGTACTTTAGTTATCATATTTTGTATGAATTTTATAAACTTATCTTTGTTTTGTAAATCATTAATTGATATGTATGAACCACTACCATCCTCCTGATTATCAACAAAATATTTTAATTTACCTTCTTCTAATTTTCTATAAATTCGTATTATCATACCAGCTTCCCATGTAAGTTCTTTATCTTCTGGTTGTTCTTTTGGAAATGTATTAATTTCATATGTAGGGTCATCAAAAATACTATCATCATCACATTGGCTGATATATCCAATATACCATTCTTTTCCGTTTACTATAAATGTACTTCTACTTAATCCCTCATAATTTTCTATTGTTAGCATATTATTTTATTTTAAATTCATCATATTTTCAATATTCTTAATTACATACAAAGGCCCTAATTCAAAATCACACTTTCTTAATAACCTTCTAATTGGTTTCCCATCATCCCAAAACCATAATTCATAAAGAGAAGTATCACCTTCACCAATTGGAGTTCGTTCTATATTAACTTGCTTAGTTTCCATACTATTATATTTGTACAATTGCATTAAGTAAGAAGTATTCAATGTTTCTACTTTACCTATTCGCCAATTACCTACATTAAGTTTGTAAAGTTTTTCTATATTCTTTATTGTTAGCATATTAACTATTTCTATAATTTTCACTAGCTTCGTTTTCCCACCACCAGTTTGCTTTACTCAATGATTGGGATATTAGATGCACCAATGTATCCATACTCTTTAAATCCTTTGGCTCAACCCACACTCTAGTTGTTGCCGCCAATCCCATAACAAATAGTTCGTATTCACCTCTACCTTCGTGAATGTTTCTAATCAATCGTACTTCGGTTTCTTTGTTATATCCTTTACCATTTTCAATTGCTTTGAAACGAAATGAATAGTATGGTTGGCCTGTTTCGTTTTGGTTTTCGGTTACTATCCATACTTGCCTATCTTGGCATTTAACATTTTGTAACTTTAGTATTCCTTTTATTGTTAGCATAATTCATTTATTATTTCATTAAACGTATATCTTACTTGTACCACATTTGAAATTAGATGGTAACTCATAGTATGTATATTACTATACGTTCCATCCATAGTTCTACCTCTTATAGAATATCTTCCATTAACGTTAGGTATTCTACTTATGTTAATGGTTAGTTTAGGGGCATTATCTTTATCAACAAATACATATTGATAACCACCACCAAATCTTCCAGTATCAACCATAGGCATTGCAATCCGTAAATCTTTATAGTAACTCCAATTCATTATTCTATCGGAGGTATTCCAATTTTTTATATCTAATCGTTTCATTATAATTTTTCTTTGTTCATTAAAATATATTCCAATTGGTCAACCATATTATCTTTATCGGCTATGAAATCTGCGGAAACGGATACATTAGTTCTCATTGAATTGTATATGAAGAAGTATGATAGACCGGGTTGACCGAATACCTTATGACCGGTTCGTTCCAACATAATCTTACAATATTTGGGTCTAAAATGCCACGGGTCATCTTGGGCTAATTCAAATATGTAGGTATCGTTATGAGTACCCTCAATTACGCTTTTGATTTCCCAACCATCCACAAGCGGGTGACCATTCAATTTTGTTATGTTTCGTATTGTAAGCATATAATTCAGTTCATCTATATCATCCACTCCCCATCGGGTCGAATTTAAGATTTTTTTTGTTTTGATTTAATTGATAGTTCTAACCAAATAGTTCTTCTATAAGAGCATTTACTTTTACTTCATCGGAAGCATTTACCAATACAAAGAATCTCCTAAACTTATAAGGTATTCCTAACTTCTTCATCCTTCTTCTTAGTAGGGCATTGTCTTTAATGTTACTTCCTACTCCAATTGCAATTGTTTCCATATTATTTTTTATTTCGTAATGTATGTTCTGCCTTTATATATCCCATCATAGAAGCTAAGAAGTGTCCTTTATCCATAATCACCCTCTTAGAAAACGCACCTTCGTATATCTTATTAGTAAAATCATCATAACATACATCGACATGGTATTGTTTCGTTAAGGGGTTTATGTTTCTCCAAATTAGGATAGCAGCAGCCTCACCATCTCTATGTAATCTAATACAATAGTGTTCGGTCATACACCACTTAGTAGGCCTACTAGCTTCCGCATCATTCACTTTCCAATAACCTAGCTTAGTCAAATTCAATGATTCTATGTTTCGTATCGTTAGCATTTCCTATTGTTTATTATGATATTTCTTAATAATGTATTCCATTTGGGCTATAAAGTTTCCTATATCCCCTAACCACTCAGCTCCTCCACATACATTGGTTTGCTCTCCGTTGTAGTTAAAGAAGTAGACCGTTTCTGCCGGCTTCCCATCAGGGTGTAATACCATTGGGATTCGGTTAAGGGATATTGTACATCTATCAATTGTATTTCCCAACGGGCCCATACAATGTACATCGAACATATACTTTCGTTGTGTAGGGTGGTTATTGATACCCTTAACTACCCAACCGCCGAATACTATACGATTTTCTATCTTCCTTATATTGTGTATGTGTAGCATTGTTATACTCGGTTTATATGTGTGTGAAGCATTGAAGCAATTGAACGAAGTAGTGCATCCTTTTGAGCAATTGTTGATTTGGGTAACCACTCCTGCCATATTACATTATCGGTAGTTCCGTAGAATAACTTACAAAAGTATCTACCCACATAATCGGAATCTGCTCCTATCGTTAAACATGCGGGTTTAGCATTACCAGTAAATGGTGGGCGTTTATCGAATTGGATTTGATAGTGGGCATCCCTTTCTAAGTTAGAGCCGTTCTCCAAAAAATCACAATGTGAAAGATTGAATCCTCCACATACTTCTCCATTGAGTTCTCTTATGTTCTTTATGTTTAGCATTGTTATGTTAATTCATCTATTAAAAATCTTACAAACTCATCCCTATCCCTTATACACTCTATTGGTATGTGGTGTTCCTTATTAGTATCATAGCAACAAATAGTATAATCACCATGCGATGTGCGTTGCCTTTCAATCATAAGGTTAAAGTTATCAAAGGGTGAACCATTGTGGACTACCTTTATAATGTAGTAATCATCCTCTATACCAATAGCACGAATCTTCCAATGACCAACGTATGTATCCTTAAGGGAGTCTATGTTCTTTATTGTTAGCATGTTCGGACAGGTTTACTTATTTCAGTATAGATAGTATAGAAGATACTGAAAACTTAGGTGATTTATTTTTACCTAATGTAGAGTACTCATATTGCCTATTTAGTTCGTTTGCCCTTATGATACCCTCTCTATCTGAATAAGAGGAGGATACGCCTAACTCACTCATCCATTGTTGGTATAGTGGGTCCGCAATTGTATTATTACGTTCCAACTCTAACTGCTCATACTTTTCTAAATCTAATCTTTCTAAATTCATATCTTTAATTTTTATTGTTTATTACTTAAGTGTTATTTTACATCCCTTCTCTCCTTCAAAATCTCCTCTATCTGCTAATTGTAGTATATTGGTAAGGTATCTACTAAATTCCTCCGTATTACTCAAATTGTGCTTCCATATACCCATAGGATAGGATACATTACGTTCCATATCCCATAGCCATACTTGATAGGAATTCAAATCATCTTTAATTCCCTTATGTATAGCCATCTTATAGTGTCTATTACCTAATGGCTTAAAGGATACTACATCACGTGTATCAATGCCCATTACATACTTATCGCCCATATCCGTACTATACTTAATCTCAAAGTAGTCCGAATAGATATCCATAACGGAATTAGTAAAGTTTTTAATGTTTAATGCTTTCATATCTTAATACTTGCTTATCTTTTTTGAATACTCCCGTAAAATCTCTATCTTTTGACAAGAGGGGTTATCGTTTGCTATCTTCATCATCATCGAATAGGATACTCCGTTAATGAATAGAGAATCACCCGAATAGGATAGTATGTGTATATCGTAGTACGTTTTCATAGTATAGATTATTTAATGATGGTTGAATATTCACAACTACCCGTCCTCATAATGAACCAACTCCAATCTTCATCACTTACGAACCTATCCCAATTTCTACCTTTAACCATACAACGTTTAGTAGTATCGAATGAACATACACCGATTTCTTTTAAACATCTACGAACTGATGAATAGTATCCGCTAGGGTTACAATTGTTGGGGTTATCACCTAACATCTTTCTCATAATACCCGTCCACGTAGGAGCTGGGTTAGTATTCATTTCAAACACTAATAAATCATATACCCTAATAAGGTACATTTTGTTTTGTGAATCATAACCGATTTTCTCACTAAACAAATCATAATCGAAGTTTACTTTACTCATATCTTTAAGTTTTATTACATAATAAAGGTAGTAAGAATATTCCATATATCCAAGCTTTAGGGTAAAAATCTTCAAAAATTGTTTATTGAGAATCAACACGTTACCCGGCATGTCCCAAAACCCCACGTAACTGATTGATTTTCAACCTACTATATATTAGCCACTTTATAGGGGTTTTAAGCGATTCATCCCTAAAATAAGGTACTTATACCACCCAGCCCCTTAAGTGTTTCCAAATCACTTAATTTGATACCCTATTAGGGGTATTTTAACCTATTAATATTACCCCAGTGAAAAAACCCGGCTCGGGGCGAAAACCGGTCAGCGTGGGACAGGACATAAATCTTTTTTTCTGAGTTACAAGAAACCAGTCCCCCCGTGCTATGCAACCTATGCTATCACAAGCTTTCAGCCGCCTCCTCTGCAACCCCTACTACCACTCACTCTCCTGTTATAGGGTATGTTCACATATGTAACAATATGTAACATCGGGTGTGTACATATGTAAATTTAGGGTTTTATTTTTAAGCTCGGGAATTGGGGATTTTGTGGAGGTGATTTTGGGGGTGGTCCAGTGGGGGGGGTCTACGGAAAACAAAAACCCCACCAAGCAGGGTGCCGGGTGGGGGAAAAATGAAAATATAAAAAAAATGAAAACAAAAAATGTATTTTATATACTATACAGGGTATTTAGCTATTTTAAAAACTACTCACCTATATAGGGTTTAAACCAACTATGTATTGTTCTATACTTTAAACCAAAGCCATCTTCATTGTAGTCCGTATAATCGGGACCAGCTATATCTTTTATTTCATCACATAGGCCTATACCATCCTCCCTATGTATTCCTACTAAGGCATGTATCTTAGCTCTAATACCGGCTTCGTGTCTCATACCTACCTCCCACACACTATGGGAATCTGACATCATATAGGACCAATCATGTGTTTTAACCATATCTATTAGGTCCTGTTTAATTACTTTACTTATACTCATATACTTAATTTTTATTGTTATTAATACTGTCCAGCCGCCTCCGCCAGTTTATACTCAGCCACTCCTACACGTCCAGCTTTGGGTACTACCTCCACAGCGTTCATATAGTTGGCCACCAATAGGGCATCTACTATCTTATTGAATGCTACTACCTCTATACCGGTGGACCTTCTTTGTTTACTCTTTGTATTGATATACCCTCCCATAGCGGTCATAAGGGCGGCAAGTTCGTCTTGATTGAAGATACTCACCAATTTTTCAGTTGTTTGATTCATAGTAGGGGTTATTACTTAATTAAAAAATTAGATACCGTAGAGAAACCAGCATTAGCCAATTCCTTCTTAATTTCCGAATGGTACTTCTTAGGGAACTTACCTAATACTACCGGATACTCAGCCAATATCTTATTGATGGCTACTGATTCGGTTTTGAACATCTTAAGGAATTCATTAGCCCTTTTTAATGCCGGGCGGCTGTTACACACTATATTGTGGGTTTTGCCTAAGAAGTCCGTATAGGATACGATTACCTCAAAACGGGGGTTATTACTCATTTTACTAGCGGCGAAGTTGTTGTATTGTGTCATATTCTTAATCTTTATATAGTAAAGATAGGTGGTCTTTACCATATAAACAAGCCTTTACCCAATTATTTTTAAAAGTTTTTTATAGAGAATCAACACGTTACACATATACTATACCCTTATACATAACTGATTGATTATCAGTACTTTACAGTTTTTCCAGATTTTCCAGATTTTCTGGTCCTGATAACTTATAGTTTAGGGGTTATTCTATAAGTTATTTAGTATAGGGGTAATATAAACTATAAGTTATCTATACTATTAGCCGCCTCCGCACACGTCTTCCGCAATGTGGGAACGACCGGAACATTGGGTACTTAGGGAACAAGGGGAACATATCGCCGGTACAAGGGGAACATTGGGAACAAGGGGAACATCACATAGGGAACATTGGGTACTTAGGGAACATCTGGGACATGGGCACAAAAAAGCCGGACACTTAGGACCGGCTCAATTCGATTTACTAACCTATCTAATTACTTAGCGATTGTAGTATCTGCTACTGGAGCTGCTGTTGTATCAGCATTTACCACTGCTGAATCCACTACTACTGCAGTTGAATCAGTTGTTGCTTCAGATGTACCTTTACCTCCACATGCTACCATTGTAGTTGCGATTGCGAAAATTGCGATTACTTTTTTCATTTGTTTGTTTGTTTTATTGTTTAAATTAAATTGTACTCATTGTTGTAACCTTTATTAAATATAAGGTTATTGGGTTTTTATATAGTATAGGGACCGGCTGAACACCAGTCCCCGTACTTAATGGATTACCCTACCCAGCTATTGCGTAATGCTTTAGCTTTCTTTAATGATGTCTCATATTGAGAATACATTACACCATCTTCACTTACACGTACTCTATAAGAAGTAGTGCCCGATGGACGGGTGATTTTTTGGATGTTGTTACTTACTGTTTCGTAGATGTTACCACGCTTTGCTGCTGCTTTTGACTTATTAGCCATAATCTATACGGTTGACCTCTCTCACCGCCAGGTTTTTGTTAATGTTGAACCAACTTTATTATAGGGGTGGTCCTACCCTTTATTTACATAAAGATACGAAATATTCCTGATATAGCAAAATATTTCTTTAAATACTTTCTACGTCCAATGGAATGATACCAGCCGCATCCATTTCCTTAAGGACCGATTTAGCTCCCTTATCAATAGCCGCCTCCGCACGTTCACTCTCAATGAATGTAATAAAACGTTCCCTACTCACATACTTCTTACCTACCAACTTACTATATGCTGCCGGAGCCTTATCGATAATAACCATTTCGGGGTATTTTTCGGTGAACGCATCCAATATAGTAAATTTACCATATTTGTTTGGGTCAACCTCTTTAGGGGCCCTAGCCTTTCTAACGGTTGGTGTCTTAGCTACCGCCTTCTTTGGGGCCGCTTTCTTAACTACCTTACCTTTACCTTTTGCTGTACTCACTTTTTTTGTTGTTTTTGTTGCTGTCTTAGCCATATACTTAATTATTTATTGTTATTACTATACTATACCTACTCTTGTCCACTCACCATTCCATTCGTTACCATTCAGATACCACTGCCAATTCTTTTGATTGACGTGTACATGCGGTAAGCCATTCAAACGTTCCTTAGTAGTATTGGACCTCCATCCGGCGTTACTGATGGATAACATATTGAATTCATCTATACTAGCGATAGTGTTATTGTGTAGCTTCAATCTGAATGTACTACCAACCTGCTCTACCTGCATATTGGACTTCTTAAAGGGTGTCTTACTTAAAAACTTATCTACTGCTTCTGATGTGATTTTTCTCATATTAAAGGGGTTTTTTATTTAATCCATAAATCGTACACATAATCGTACTTAACGTTTAGCTCCTCAGCAAGACCTTCGAACAAACGCTCTCTTATTATACTATCGTACACATATAGGTAAGCATATACATCGCCACCTACAATCAATTGATTCAGTAAGCCGGCAAATGTGGCTGTTGGGTTAATACCAGCACCCATGTCATCGGACGGGTACTTATTTACATAATATTCTCTTAGGGTCATAATAGGGGTTATTTAGACGATTTAAAATAATGTTCATAAACTGTCTTACCGAACACATATCCGATAAGGGTAACGCCACTCACAATGATGGCTTCGAAAATGGTAATTGTTGTATTCATATCTCTTAATCTTATATAGTAAAACTACACATAATTCCCGAATAAAACAAGCCTTTTGCCATTTATTTTGGGACCGGCCGGGTAACGTGTTGATACTCAATGAACTATTTTATAACTCATTGATTACCAATAGGTTAGGCAGCTTGGTTAAAAACGAATGATTTACAACTATGAAATTTAGTATTCATAGCTTTCCAAATATTCCAGTCAATCATCTTAGGGAACGCTCGGTGCATATCGCCAACCTCTAAGCTCTCTAATAAGTTCTTATCTATACTATTCCACTTGCCACTTTTGGTAGTTAGGATATTAAACCAATATGGCTTACCTTCGATTAACCTTTCCATCTGAACTATGGTAGTGTTCTTACTTAGGTAGTAAGGTAACGCCTCCACCGTACATTCAACATCACCAATAACTGGGAATCCAGCTTTCGCTTTGGCTGTGTAACGGAATCGGTGAGTCTTACCTAATTCGGTTAGATTACTTACTCCAATGGTATCGCCATTGATTCTCATTGAACCATAAAATACATCACCACTAAGGTGACCTGTATTAACATTGATTAAGGGGTTATTCATATATCTTATCTTTTATTACAGTGTAAACATACACATAATTCCTGAATAAAACAAGCCTTTTAAGGATTATTTTCACATCCGCCGGGTAACGTGTTGATACTCAATAAACTATTTTATAACTCATTGATTATGAACACCTTACGATAGGGATAAGGATTTGGGTAAAACTCTTATCCATTGGGTGTCTCTTAGTTTCATCTAAGTACTTACTCAAATCGTGAAGTTTAGCATATGTCATACTGATATAGTTAAGGATTTCACCCTTAGCGTTCTTAAGTACCTTTGAATGTTTTGTAGGTACTTCAATAGTATCCTTACTCTCACCCATAACCACATTGGTTCTAAGGTTTAACGATTTCAAATCCGTAGCGGCTAAGGTATCCTTAATCACAATCGCTTCCGTTGTTGGACCTTCAAATACGATTTCGCACTTTGTAGTACTTAATTCAGCGTGAACCCTACGTTCAACTTCGGTAGTCATATTCACCCTAATTGGGTTATTGGCATTGATGATAACTCTACCAGCCATATCATTCAGATACGTTTTGGCTGAATAGTTTTTGGTTAATACTACTCTACCATAGTGGGTATCCCCATTAAGGAAGGTAACTTTGTAAACTCTGGATGATTCTGATTTTGTCATATTTTAATGTTTTATTACATAGTAAAGTTAGGGGAATCTCCCGATATAACCAAATGCCTGATAAACTATTTTAAAAATTCTTTATTGAGAATCAACACGTTAGGCTAACCCACTGGGTATCAATGAGTTACGTCAGCCGTCAGGCCCGATGAGGAGGGCTATAACCCGCCCTCCTCTCCCTAAAGTTACAACCTTTTACTGAGAATTCCAAATAAAAAGCCTGACAATTTGCCATATTCACTATGACGATTTGTCAGGCCCTAACTCGTTGATAACCAATAACTTATAGTTTATTGTATTATAACAAGCTCCTTTTGTTATATAATTTACATTATGTTAAGTAGGTTGGATTAATTTAAGATATCGGCATCCCATTCGTTTACCTTATCTAAGCAGGCTTGAAGCTTGGACAGCTCCGCTTTTGTATCTTCTAATACTTTTATCTTATCAGCTATACGGGTTTCTAATAGTATAGTAGCACCACGCTTTTTTCCCCAATTGCGTGGATACTGAAATCTATTCCCTATTGGTATATACTCACCTCTTATATTCGTATGCTTATCCATCCTATTAACAACTGGATAGTATTCACCGGATTCATTCTCATGCAGCTCTACGTTACAATGCTCGCACTTATTATACGCTACTTGCTCTCCCATAATTATTTTCGTTTCTTATAAGCCCTCTTAACGAGCTTCTCATTTTCTCGGGCTTCGATTTCGTAAGGATTGTTCTTATACCCTACTTTCAAATTGTAATGGTTATACCAACGGAACGTTTGCTGAGCATGTGTCCATTCGTGCAACAGGGTTTTTTGGACCGATATCATTCGTTTACATTGGGCTAGGTTAATCCAAATCGTTTCATCCCAATTATACCAACCCAAAGACTCCTCTTCTGTATCCCACGTGAAAGCAATCGCCTTACACTTAGAAGGTCCTAATAGCTCCTCTGCCCAATTCATTAATTTTGTACAATCGAACTTCATACCTCTTTTGTTGGTTACTCTCATAAATATAATTTTCCTGAATAACAAAGATACGAATAAAAACTCATATATCCAAATCTTTTTTAAAACCGTATAGTATAGGAGGGAACGCATAACCCGCCCTCCTCTCCCTAAAGTTACGGAAAATCCCTGAGAATTCCAAGCTTTCCCCCAATTATTTATCCACCCCTTTTCCACATTCATAACACGTTGATTCTCAGAGCCTAATCGTTTATCCGAATTAACAAATGTAAACCGAATGGCTTAAACCTTTACTTCAATCAGCCTCCATAACCGGTTGAGTATGAGGGGCTTATGTGGTGCTAATTAATGCCGGGCTTGATGTTTACAAATGTGAATTCGGATGTGGATAACTATGTGGATAACTTTATGGCAAATGTGTATAAAAATCCTATCAAAATATACCAAGAAAAATTTTGCCGTATGGCTAAGAATCCGTATGTGCCCTCTTAATGATATACTATACTATCATTCCCGGTCCTCTATGTCTATAAAGTGGTAAAATGTGTTTAAAAGTGGTAAAAGAAAATCCATTGACACCCGATACGAATTTAACCTCCATAACTATCAATATATAGGGATATAGGAATACAAGTAAATATGTATTATTTTAGGGGTAAACTTTTAGGGTATCATATTAGCCATTTTGGATAGGCCGGGTGAGCATGAAAAAAGGGATTTGATTCCCTATACAATTGCGGACCCAAACCCCTTAAAAGTGAACGTAGTGAACAAGAACCCAAGCTCCCAGCGTAGGGTTCGTTCGTCCCTATACTACCTATACTATACTATTCCTTTGTATTCCTTTTTACCCTTTCTTTTTGTAATTCCCTTTCAGCTACCTTTATGGTTTCTCTTATGGTTCGGGTTATATGAAATTCCCCTACTCTTATAGATAGGGTCAGTAATTCCTCCAGTCCCTCTATACGTTTTTGTATTGTATCGATTCTACTCATTCCCTTTTATCTTCTGCCATTCCCTCCATAAATACCAACTCATACCTATTGGATACAGTATACCTATTAGGATACTATACGCTAATACTACGTTATCGTCTATACTATACATTTAC
>Ga0209599_10001262_pt1 | contig 12479 bp, 32 predicted proteins | sample Shrwel_input2_FT_FD_187534 | JGI IMG/M metagenome (GOLD analysis project Ga0209599, IMG submission 187534) | Subsurface microbial communities from deep shales in Ohio, USA - Utica-3 well 1 S input2 FT (SPAdes) (version 2) ... | reverse complement strand
GTACAACAGTTTATCATTTGTATGCCCCGACCCCCCACCCAGCCCCACCACCTCAGTCCGGTGCCTCGAGCCAAAAAAAATCCTAGGAACAAGCCGGGAGCGAATCGGACTTATAGGTTCCTAGGATCCAAACGAAGATACGCTTCGTTTCGGTTTGATCAGCGTTCGGGAGCGAATCTACTTGCTGATCTACTACACACAGCTCTAGCTCTTAGGGGCTAGTTGCTGTGCTTACTGTACCCGCTAGCCCTTAGGCGTTGCGCATACAGGTTACTTCTACTACACTGGTCCACTTAGCTGGCATGCTAACACGAATGTCTGCTACCTTAAGCACCATACGCAAGCTCAGCTCACGCATACGATTGGCATTGGCTATGATGAAGTCCACTACTTCTGTCTTAGCTTCTTCTGTAAGATCGTATGCACCCAGCATGTCTGCATCACGTACTACTTGCTTAATACGTAGTAGCTTCTCACGTTCAGTATCAATGGTCAAGTCCAAGTAGTGACAGCGTGACTCTAAGGCTTCCAAGTGATCACGTAGCTTCTTTGAGCGCACATGATCGAACTTGATGTTGGTAATGAAGATTGCACCGCCCTTGAACTCGAATGAGTTGGGCACACCTTCTTGGCTAAGACTACGGCTGTCCGTGTTCCAATGGATCATTCGCTTCTTGCCTGAGTCCAATGCTGCCTTAAGAATGTTCAGGGATAGGTCATCAAGCAAGACACTATCACAGTCATCGAACACTAGGATTGACTTCTTGTCAGCAAACTCGTAGAGCTTCTTGTACAGGCCAATAGCACTCATTGCGCCTTTGACAACTTCGTACTTCTTCAGCTTTGAATCATTGGCTACATCAGCGAACACATCGTGCTTTGATAGTACTTTCTCAACACCAAAGCTCTTGCCCACACCCGGAGGGCCTGTAACGATCATGCTTCGAACATCGCCCTTCTTTACAGCACGAGTCATGTCTTCCAAGATCTCAAAGCGGTTGGCCAATCGAGCCATGATCTCTTCATCTGTTTCTGTCAGTGTCTTCTTAATGGGTTCTTGCGCTAGACTCTTGGTCTCTTGTGTAGCCTGTGCTAGCATTGCGCTGGTCATTACTCTTGCCATAGGGTTCGCTCCTGTGTGTTGTTTAAGTAGTTATTATACTAGTATTTCGAGTCTTTGTCAACTGCGTCTAAGCTCAAAGCCCAAAGGCCTGCTTGGATGGCTATGGCCAAAGGTGTAAAGAATCCTGTTAGCATGGCCGCCACGCCTGCTATACTGGCAATGATGAATAAGGCTGTTTGCATTAGTCCATCCTCGATCCGGCATAGGCTTTCAAGCCCAGTGCCTGTAGGTAACCAGCCATTGCATACGCACCCGCTTCTTTGATGTCCATGTTCTGTACACCAAGTCCACCTGGGTTCCACATGCTAAGGCATTTGGGTTTGTAGTCCTTCTTGAAGCCTGCTTTGATCAGCTCCTGTGCCTGCTTGGAGTTGGTACGGTCCACGTAGACCTCAACCCAGGCAAAGCCACATGCTCCGCGGTCCGTGCCCCATTTTTGGTATTCTTGTTGGCTAGCCTGTTCTGCTAGTTGTTTGCCTGCTTGGATTGCCTGTGCTAGAATCATAAGTTTCGCTCCTTATTGTTTAAGCTGTTAGTATAACAGGATTTGGAGATCCTGTCAACTGGTTAGACCCAACCTTCTACCACCATAACGGGCTTCTTTAGCACCCGCTTAACGAAGTCTTCTGGCTCGTCATCTACACGGGTAAGCAGGAAGCCCATGCCCTCGCCCAGGTCTGTTTCTTTAATCTCAAGTTCTACTCCTGCCGCTTCAAAGGCCATGTTCATCTTGGTCATTGCGTACTGTACACCTTTCATGAAGGCTTCAAACTCGGAGTCTGTAGTTTCTTCGAAGTCGAACTCGGTCTCCATAATGTGCAGATATTCTTGGCTGTCGCCTACCACAAACTTGTTAATCTTCTTCCAGGCTTTCTGGTCTGAAGGTTCAAAGAAGTCGCAAGCATCGTTCATGTCAAAACTGTTGAACTGATCGTAATTTACTTTAGCCATTTGGTTCGCTCCTAATGTTTGTTGCTATGTGTCTATTATACAACTACTTTGGCTAGTTGTCAACCTAACTACAAGTTGAACTGTAGGACTCATTAACTTGACTGCTCGGCCCTACTGTTCTGTATGTATGTATTATATTACCAAAGCGTAGGATTGTCAACCAATTTCCGCTTGTTATAGGCCACAATTCCTTCTTCTACAAACAAGGCAACCATCAAGATTCCCATGAAGATCCACAGTTCCATGGTCATGTAGAATGCGTATAGGATCTCGTTGATCATGCAGTCACCTGCTCTTGAGCCAACTCGTCCTGCACCATCTGTGAGCACACGTTCATCATCATGATAGCGTAGGTATAGGCCACAGTCTTCTCGCTACCAGTGAGTTGCTCGATTTGATCGCAGAGTGCTTCGATGCTCTTAGGAGTTGCGAACATGTTCATCTTGCTAATTGGATTCCTCATCTTGCTTTCCTTTTGTGTCTGTATGTATGTATTATACGGCCTTTTGGGCCGTATGTCAACCAATCAACCTTCTACGCAGGTGTAATCTTTGTTCCACTGACCAATGCTCAAGTGTGTATAGAAGGCAGTGTGGAAGTAGTCAGTCATTGCATCGGACTCATCAAAGAACACCTTGCCGCCTGCACGACCCGGCGCATTGTGCATGATCTCGTTGATCATCTCAATAGCCTGACGCTCACTAGAGTCCTTAAAATGGTCTGCGATCCAGTACTGGTTAACCTGTGCATAACGACGTCCATTATGGAAATGATCATCAAAGCTCGCAGTGCCCTGCATGATGTTGACATCTACTGACAGGCTACCTGAACCCTTGCGAACTGCAAACTTCCACTTGGGGAACTTCTGCTTGAGTTCTGTACGGATTGCCTTGACGTCTTCTGCGGAAATATAAGCCATTTGGTTCGCTCCTAATTGCTGTGTGTAAGTGTTAATTATACTGGACTTCTGTGGTTTCGTCAACCAGAATCTGTTGCGTTATAACAACACCACCGTTGATGTTTTGATACAGTTCAGCAACCGCTAGGATGTAGAATTGCATGATCTTGCCCTGCTTGGTGATCAGTGTATACATCATTTGGCAAACTCCTGGTACTCATCATACGAAAGGAACATGTCTGTCTGCGGGTTCAAGTATCGGCCTTCTTGTGGGCAATAGTACAGAACGCGGTTGCCATCGTAGAAGAAAGGCCCTTCTAGGCCATTTCGGCCTTCCCACTGGGCGCGGAACTCTGGTGTAAGATTGATGATCCTGTAGCCCATTTGCCGCTCCTTGTTTGCTAGTGTATGTGTTAATTATACGATCAAACTGCCAGACTGTCAACCAAAACAATCTCTTGCGTAGGGTAGTAGATCTGGCCTTCATACTCTAGCTGGCTCTGCTCGTACTCTGTGAGGTAGTCATCAGCTACCACTTCCCAGCCAATGATGTACTCGCGGAAGCCTTGGTTATCGACTTCGATCTGTGTGCGAGCACGATCCACTATCACATCGATCATATCGCACTGATCGACGTTCTTGATCGAGTAGTCGGAACCGCCTTTGAACTTCCAATACTGGGGGCACTCACCAACTCCGTCCCAATCATGGGCACCGTAGTTTTCCTGGACCTGCGTAGTGATTAGTAGTTTCAAGTTTCGCTCCTTGTTTGCTAGTGTATGTGTATATTATACAGGTTTTGGGCAAACCTGTCAACCAAAGACCCTTACAGTTGGCCGGACTCTAGCAGATCGGTTAGGTCGGCTTCCAGACTGGAAATTGTAGCTTGTACAGCATTGTAGTCTGACAGGCGAATGTCGAGCGGGTACAATAGGCGGGCCGCTTGGTCGAGCAGGTGGATGGCTTGTTTAAGATCGGCTGCTCGGCTGTGTGGTGTTTGTTTGTTCATGTGTAGATTATAGCGCACTCTAGCCAAAATGTCAAGTGCGCTATAATAGCCCTTATGCTTGTAGGGTTATTGCATCCACATTGTATACAAACTCGTTGTCGTCATCTGCGTCTTGTGCTTGCAAGTCCGCAATGTGTGCGTCTGCCAGAGCCAGTGTACTAAACGCCGCAATGTTATAAAACTCGTCCTCGTCATCTCCAAAGCCCTGCCCCTGCACTACAAAAACTGTTTTCATATCCGCTCCTTAGTTGCTGTTAAACACACGCACACGCACATAATGTCCGCCTTCAGTGTGTGTTATCCAATTGCTGTTTACATCTGTGCGCTTTACCTTATTTGTATAGCCACACGCTGTAATTGTGTCCTGCAACCGCTTTGCCACAGTGTCTGCTTCCTTAGTATCCCAAAATCTAAATGTAAGCAAGCGTTCCTCACTACTAACTTTAGTCTTGTCGCACCACTGTCGCTTGTATATACTATTACCCTGCATGTCTGCAATGCTGTTTACAATACTCCGCACAAAACTTTTATTTGCTAACATTTTCGCTCCTTGTTTGTGTAAGTGTTAATTATAGCGCAGATCGCCCAAAACGTCAACCAAAAGAAAAGGTGTTGTATTTCTACAACACCTTGTCCCCACGTCCACCAGTGACTAAACGAATGGCTGTGTGTGATGGTCCGGCGTAGAGGAATCGAACCTCTATAATGACTTTAGAAGAATCATGTCCTATCCGTTGAACGAACGCCAGGGTTGGTGGGCCCTCCGTGAGTCGAACACGGCACCAATGGATTATGAGTCCACTGCTCTAACCAACATGAGCTAAGGGCCCGGGTAATCATTTACTTATTCGTTCCAACTCAGTGAGTTCACCTTCTTCGTCTTCCTGATAGATGATGCACTCAATGATGCCTTCGTCTTCTTCAAGAGACAGTGTTGCCAATTGTCGTAGCTTTTTAACGCTACCGTCCGTATCAATCAACTCTTCGTTACCATCTTCATCGATGGAGTAGAGCTCATAGTGTTCCCAGGTCATTTTATTGAGATGTGTTGTTTAGTAGATCGCAGATTTGTTGAGCGATTTGCTCCGCTTCGGATTGATTGTCTCGGGCGATGATCAGTAGAACTCGCCCCGGGGGTGTGCTTTCAAAGTCGCGAACCACGACCCTGTTGGGGCCGTAATCCGCACTCGTTGACTGAGCAAAACGCATTAGAAAGGTGCGTCTTCCATATCAACGGTTGATGTTGCAGGAGCTTTGGTTTTAGGAGCAGCCTTGACCTTGACAGTCTTGGCAACTGGAGCAGCCTTGACCTTAGGTGCTGTAGCTGTCTTAGGAGCCTTCTCGTCCAAGTACTCTGCAATCGCAGACTGAGCAGCCGCATCTTGGAACTCGTCCATAGAAGCCAGTTGCTTGATACCTTCATACTTGGTGCACTCTGCATCAAGTTCGCAGAGACGGATGTCTTCATGACCATGCTTGGCCAATACCTTGATGCGCATAATGTCATTGGCAAAGCGAACCTTGTACTCGCCGTTGAGTTTAGAAACACCAAAAACTTTGAACTGTTTATCTGTAGCCATTTTAATTTACCTTTGTGTGTGTGTTAAAAATATGAACGCCTTGTTCATGTTCTAATTATACAACTATTTCGGTTAGTTGTCAACCGTTTTCTTTCTCTTTTGGCGAACCAAAGGAGTAGGAACCTTCTTGTTTTCGAACTCTTTAGTCACATAGAACTCAACCAAACTGCGCTGAATCATAGTAACCAAATCGCCGTGATCCTCGGGGACTACGAATCTCACTGGGCAACTGCCCCAGCTGTTGGATTGGACGTATTCAAAATAATATCTTCGATGATTCTTATCTTTTGGGTCAAACACGGTCCACGGCCTACCGAAGAGCGAAAGTCTACTCATTTGTTGTTAACCACCCATTGTCTAATCACATCTTCCAGGGGCTTATAATTATACTGCGGTTCCTTGGGGCGAATCTTTGCCAATTCCTTGGCATCGTGTTCTTGATTCTTTTCTCTATTAGTTTTCATTAACTGTACTCATAAAATGTAACGGAAGGATCGTAGGCTTTGAGCTCACGTGCAACGGTAGTCAGTTCCCGGTAACGAGATCTAACTTGACCTGCACTCAACTCGCCGTCACAAGTTAAGTTTTCTGGGCTCAACGCAGAGTCGATAATGTCTGCAATCTTTTGGCGATCAGCGGAGCTGGACAAGCTGAGTTCAGGTGACTTGAACAGTTTGTTGAATGCGTTGCGCTGTTTGACAAATGCTTCTAGTGCTTTCATAAGTTCCTCTGTGTGCTGTGTAAGTAGTAATTATACTGGATCTGCCCTATTTCGTCAACCGGAACTGATCAATAACCCTACTAGCATCAGGGGTACCTTTTAGGTCCATAGTAGCTTCGATCTCTAGAGCTTCTGCCCGTAGCTTGAGTTCCCTAGAGTAGGCATCCATAAGCTCTTGGGCATAGATCTTGTCGTCTTCATCGCTCTGGGCATACCAGGCTTGGAAGTCATCACCTCTAGTATTGAGCAAGAAGTTTAGATTATCCCTGTCCCAATCGTTAGTAATAAGACCTTTCATTCGTCCCGTCCTTTGTGCTTAGGGTTGCGTTTAAATTGCTTCTTGCTTTGGACTACCTTCTGTTTGAAGGGTGTGTCCTTGCAGAACAGAACAATGTGTGCCCTAATCTGCTTTGGTACTTTGATTGTAATCTTCACTTGGTGCTCCTGTCTGTATGTAAGTATTATACAACCAAAAGCGCCAAGTGTCAACCTGCTAACAGCGGGGCCAGGTCAGGAGCCGTAGTAGTTGCCCAACACGTTGTCAACCTGTTCCTGATCTCCGAAGTCCTCAGCTTCAACTCCAAAGTCCGACAGTACATCGTTCACATACTCGATCGGGATCAACAGTTCGGCCGCAATCTGTTTGGCCGACATGCCCTCGATGAACAAGGTCTCTACATCGTAATACATATCTTTGACTGCACCCATTATTGTTTCTCCATCCATTCACGTTCTTTAATCTCTGCAACCAACTCTTCATCTGTGAAGTTGGCGTAGCCTTTGAAACCATCTTCTATGTAACTCTGTAGCAGTTCAAGCCCGCTAGGATCACCGTCGATGATATATTGGAAGTCTGACTCGCAGAGGTAGTCAATAGCTTCCTCGCGGTCAAATAGCTTGTCTGCCGCACTGGCCTTCTTGCTAATATAGCCTGTCATTATTCGCACTCCTCTTGATTCATAAGTTCAGCAAAGGCTGTTTCCAGCGAGATCCACTTGCCGTCTGTAGCATAGCAACGAACGAACCATGTTGCTTGGCCCTCTACTTGACGCAGGATGTAGTCATACTCTTCTTGCTGGCAGTTGTCTTCGTAGTCCTCAAGATCCATAAAGCGGTTAATGTCACAGCTCTCACCACGCTGTGTGTAAGCTGACTCTGCAGTCTCGTCAATAGTAGGGCGCAGGGAACTGAAGCCGCCGAGCTCAACTAGCTCTTTAACTTTGAACGGGTTTGTGTAGTGCTGGGCAAGGATCTTGCCGTTGTTTTCCAAGTAGCCGTCCCAGTGACAGTAGATCTGCGAAACGCTTTGATCTGCGAACTCAATTGCGATAGTGCTTCGTGTACCCATTTCCAGCTCCTAGTGTGTTTGTGTAAGTGTTAATTATAGCGCATTACGCCAATTCTGTCAACTGGATGTCTGCAATAACCCTACTGCCTGTGTGGCTAAGGAATACCTTAGTGCTGTCAGTGCCGCCCTTGCATAGGAATACCGCTAGATAGCAGATCTGCCCACCGTTGGTAATGCCTATGAACTTGCACGAGCTAAAGGCAGGGCCTTTCCAGCCTCCGTCTTTGGCCAACTTGGTCAGCTGTGGTGCAACATAGCTGGTCATCTCTTTGAGTGTTTCTGGTGTGATCATATCAGCACTCCGTATCAAAGTCTGCCCACTCCTGGGCTTCGTCGGGCTGTCCGTCCCGTTCTTCTTGCTCCAGCTCTGCTTGAAGCTCCTCACTGAGTGACATGAAGTCCTCGCACACGCTGAACAGTGCCTGGAACGCCCGCTTCTCATCACGCGACATTTCACGCAGAAACATAGGACCTTCTTCGTTCATTGCGGTAACGATTTGGTTCATAGCTGCCAGAGTGTTCTCATTCATGCAGTATGACATATTTGGGTAGTTTGACATTTGGTTCGCTCCTAATGTGTTTGTGTAAGTGTTAATTATACTGCCTTTTGACTAAGGCGTCAACCAAAAACCCTACAGGGTCTCGGGATATACAACGTTGTCGAGCTCGATGGCCAGCGCATTAAAAGCGTCTTGTATTGGCTCGTATTCATCGAGGCCTGCTTGATCTAACAGATCTTGTACTTGTAACATTAAGCTGTCTAGTTTGCGTTTGACGTCTGTCATATAGTTCCTTTGTTGCTAAGTGTTAATTATACTAGATCTAGCTCAAACTGTCAACCAACTGCGTTGTATAACCCTACAAGTCCAATGGCTAATGCTACTAGGTTGACAACTAGTTGCGGAGTGTTGCGCACCCGATAGGACCAGGTCAAAAACAGTACTGTACCAATCGCGAACACGATAATATTGTAGGGGTACATGCTAGGGCCAATAGCGTTAAGCACATGCCCTGCAATAATGGCCACAGCCCCTGCCCACTGTAGTGATTCGTCTATGTGTCTGTAATGCATGTTTATCCTTTAAACAGTTGCCTGCATACGTGCTCGCACGTAGTCTCCTAATGCATAAGCGTCCATGCTAACATAGGTGTCGCCCTGCATGCCTTGTTCGCTATAGCAAACGTCCTCTGCTGCCTCAATGCTAATGCCTGCCTTAATAAGTGCAGTGTGTACACAGGCCAAAAATTCGCTGTCTGTGTAAATTAGCCCCAGCTCGTCTGTGTCCCAAGTGTCGTCTGTAAAGTAAGCCTGCAAGTCGCCATCGCAGTAGTCGCTGTCTATACTGCCGTCGCTAGCAATAAACATGTTAATGCTCTCCACAAACACTTCTTTAGCAATGTCGCTCCAGTAGCCGTCTCCGCATGTCTTAAACATCTTGTTAACAGTAATGTCTAACATAAAGCCGTCTTCTGTACGTGTAACGTTTTGCATTTCGTTCCTTGTTTGCTACTTAAAAAACAATTATAGCACACACTGCTCAATCTGTCAACAGTGTGTGCTAAAGACCCTACATGTTACTCTACTAATTCTATGTTAGTAGTGTTAAGCAGGCGACTAGCATTGTGCAGAACATTTAGTACTTCTGTTTGCGCAACGTCCCCGCTTACATAAGCGCATTTTGCCTGCACAGGAAACGCATTTACTAGTTCCCCATTGTTGTTATACTTTTTATGTACATTGAATGCCACTACTACTTTAACAGTACCTAGCTTTTTATTAAAAATGACCTTAGCTTTAGCAGGGGTATTGACTGCACTTACTGTAAATGTATGCAACATTTTGGGCTCCTTTTGTGTCTGTATGTAAGTATTATACTACAGAGGGCCCAAACTGTCAACCAAAGCCCCTAGGGGCTCTAGGGTTATGCCGCTTCTAGCATGTTAGCAGGCACCTTGTAACCACCAAGCGGAGTGTCTACAATGATGTTCTTAATGGCGATCTTGCGCACCGTGCCCACTACAACCATACCGCTACGGCTAGAAGTGAACTTGACCTTGGCACCTACGCTAAAGGATCGCTTGACCTGCTTGGCCAACTGGGCCCTGTTATACTTGACAGCATCGATGATCGATGTAAGTTGATCATTGGTAAAGTTACCCTGGATGATGGCAGTGTTGATTGCTTGAATATTCATCTTCGCTCCTGTGTGTGTTTAAGTAGTAATTATACTGCCAAAATCAATTGTCGTCAACCTCTTTGTTCTCTTCTTCCCATTCAGCCACGCTTTCGCTGATACAGAATGCTTCGTCCAGGGCTTCTGGCAGTGTCTCAGCGATCTGTTCGCTGTTCATGCCGCCGTATTCGTAGAAGTCATCACTGCCATCTTCCCATATGCCAGCAAACGCCATACCGGGTTCGTAATACATGGCACGGATTGAGAAGCCTTGCTCTACGAGCTTCTCGTAGGCACCAATAGGAGGGCTCCATGCTGAGTCAAAGCCCAAGAACAATCCGCCTGGAATCGTCTCTGCTGGATTGCCGTCTGCACCAATGTCCCACTTGGTTCCCCACTCGTTCACACAGAAGTCCCACCAATCTTTGTAGCCATAGAGTGCCACATTACGATCCATCTGTGCTAGATGTGCTTCTCGTCCATCTTCCCCTACGGATCCTGACACTGTATCACGCAGGTCTTGTGGCACCGGAATCAATGCTTGAAGCAGAGCACCATCGTTGAAGGCTTCGCGCACCCGCTCAATCATCTTGGGATCTGCATGAAGGATTTCTACTGTATTATTGCACCAATTAGGCATGTTCGCTCCTGTGTGTGTGTAAGTGTTAATTATAAGGCCTTAAGCCTGTTCTGTCAACCTAATGACAAAACCTGTGTAGTCCTTCTTAGCACGGCCCTTGGCCTTAAGACCTAGCATAGTACCCTTAGGGTCCAAAAAGCGCAGATCAGTTTCGTCTGCACTAGGAACACCTTCTGGGATCTGATCGTAGACCGCAACCACTGACAAGCCCTGCTTGAGCGCCTTGAGCACATCTGCATCATTGCCGTCTGCTTTAGAGAACGTCAAGTGATAGTTGGGCAGGTGTGCAATCTTGCGTCCCAGAACCTTAGTGTAGTCATAGAACTGTACCGTAGGGAACTTCTCAATGATGCCCCACTTCTCTACAGATAAGTCACTAGTACCGTTTAGGCGGAACACAGGCGTCAAACCCTTGCGCTCTGCGAATTTGATAGCCTTACGAATGTCTGCTTCTAAGGTAGCAAGGAACAGATCTCGTTGCTCAAAGTACATGACCGTCTTGCGAATGCGTGCCTGCTGAATCATATTGGTATTCTCACCCTTCTTGAACATACCACCGCGTCCGGCAGTGTTAAGGCAAGCGGCAATGCAACCCGGTGTAGCCTTAGGGCAAGTGTTCTTGCCTGACAGTGTACTGGGCGCAAGATGCAGGATAAAGCTCAAATAGCCTAGCTTGGTTCCCTTTTGGATCTTAGGGTTTGCTGTTGAAAGTAGTTTAAACATGGTTCGCTCCTTGTTGTTTACTGTAGCCACTATTATATGCTAGAACCGCTAGCCTGTCAACCATTCTTTTACATATACTGATCGTTCAACGAGGGCGCACAGATCTTAACCAACTCGCGCTCGTAGGCATAGGCTTCAGCACGACCGCGAATCACTGTGATGACCTCATGTTCCCACTCTGTCCAGTTACCTGCTCGAATGTAATTATAGATCTCCCAGTCACGAGCTTCGTGTTTAGCCCGGGAGATATGCTTGCGCCAGCGTTCTTTCACTGCCTTTGCGACTGTGACAGAGCCCTTGCGAGTGAGTCCAATGTATTCCTCACCGTTATGGCGAGCTACATATATGACAAAATTTGAGTCTTTACGGGCAGTTCGTTTTGTTTTCATCATAGTGTATTATAGCAGGGTCTAGCCATTCTGTCAACAACCCGCCAAAAGATATGTTGTTGACACTCTAGCCAAAAGGCAGTATAATTATGACATGTTCGAACATAGTGGGGGTGGACGGCGCGAGCGGCCGTGTCCTAGAGAAACCTGGTTGACAAACGGGTTATTATTAATCCAGCAGAATACCCAGGTTGACACTAGGGTCTCTCTCTAGTCGTTTTGAATGAGCAGAACCAATCAGTCCCGGATATCCACCGAATATACCATAGCAGGCAAGGGATCTAGTATATAGTCACTGCACTGATCTAGATCACTCTCGGTGAACAGTTCCCAATCACATCTAGTGCGAGTCTGTTTGAAACAACAAATGGTACCATTGGTCTGCTGATCGATCCATACCATATGAGTAGGGAATGTAATAACAGCAATGCGTCTACTATCAATCATCTAGTGCTCCCGGTTGTATATAGTACTTAGTGGTTAGACCTATTAATTACCGTGAATGTCGATAGTGTGTCAAGTTGACTCGAGTGTATATACAGTGAGTCATAGTCGATATACAGTGAGTCATAGTGTGAGTAGACTGATCACTGCTAGCGTAATGACTCCTATACGCTAGATTACTCTGTTAAAAATGTTGGAAAAGTGTGATAAAGTGCAATTTTGTGTGGCCGAACCGTTCTATCGCCTCACTAGAACGGTGGCACCACCATGCATACAGGGCTCTACAACGGTGGTTCGGGTGGGGCAGATAGGCATAGTTCTAATGGTTACTCACCATAATCCATCTAGATCCACTATTTCTCACCGTACTTGCTCACATGCACACACGTACAGCGGGGCCTATATGCATCAAACACCTAGTTCATTATACGTGCAATCAGCTACAGCGGGGCCTTATTGTATATGCACTATATACACAC
>Ga0209599_10001261_pt1 | contig 12479 bp, 10 predicted proteins | sample Shrwel_input2_FT_FD_187534 | JGI IMG/M metagenome (GOLD analysis project Ga0209599, IMG submission 187534) | Subsurface microbial communities from deep shales in Ohio, USA - Utica-3 well 1 S input2 FT (SPAdes) (version 2) ... | reverse complement strand
ATACAAACAGACATTCCAGAGTTATTGCTCGCATTAAAGCAACTAAAAGCTAATTCGTAAAAATGATGTCGGACAGAAGTTTCTTCAAAAAGAATTACCTTGAATAATACTGAGTGAGTCACTATACTGAACGATCTGTAAGGGGGCGATCCTTGGTCTCGACGTGGATTGCGAAGCCTTAGGGGCATGTCGAGGAGCAGATTTCCTCGTAAATCTTATCTGCAAATTATTTAGTTGCCAACGACGACAACTACGCCTTAGCTGCTTAAGACAGCTAACCGGTGACTGGGTTCTGTGCATATACTCCCAACTCATCGGTCGACCCATATATGATCGTGAAGTGAGAAGTCTAGGCTTAACTTCATTAAACTCTAACTAGGCCCACCGTGTTCGATCTTGCCAGTCAGAGCGAAAACGGCTAGTTAAATGACATGGCTACACATGTAGAACCGAGGGTAGAGGATTTGCGGACGCGGGTTCGATTCCCGCCGCCTCCACCAAATTGCAAAGGCTCAGAAATTGTTTCTGAGCCTTTTTTATTGCTTTTGGAACAGCGTTCAGACTTTGAAATTAAGTCCGATATTCCGCATTAATCTTGACGTAATCGTATGAAAAATCACAAGTCCACACATCTTCCGCAACATCGCCGCGCGCCAACAACACGCGAATCGTGATTTCTTTTTCCGACATCACCGCTTGCCCTTGGGCTTCAGTGTAACTTTGAGCACGCCCGCCATTTTCCACAATGCAGACATCGCCTAAATAAATCTTGATGTTATCTAAATCCAGATTGTTTAAACCTGCCCGTCCCACCGCCGCTAAAATCCGTCCCCAATTGGCATCGCTGGCAAAAAATGCGGTTTTGACCAAAGGAGAATGCGCGATGGTGTACGCCACGTCTAAACATTCTTGCGCATTTGCACCTTGTTCAACGCGCACGGTGATAAATTTAGTTGCCCCTTCCCCATCGCGCACAATTGCTTGTGCCAAAGCAATGCAAACCTCGGTGATTAAATCGCGCAGTTGTAAATAAGCTTCATCAGCCGCGCTCACGGTCAACATGCCTTTACCCGTCGCCACCAACACGCAAGAGTCGTTAGTCGAAGTGTCGCCGTCGATAGTGACGCGGTTAAAACTGCGATTCGCCGCGTAGTGCAGACATTCTTGCAATAAACTTTGCGGGACTGAAGCATCAGTCGCGATAAAGCCCAGCATGGTTGCCATGTCGGGGCGAATCATGCCCGCGCCTTTAGAAATCCCAGTCACCGTGACCAGATGCCCACCAATTTCCGCTTGACGAGAAACCAGCTTCGGCACGGTGTCAGTGGTCATAATCGCCCGCGCTGCCTTATCCCAATTGTCAGCAGAAAGATTTTGAAAGGCGACAGGAATCGCTTTGCAAATTTTTTCCACAGGCAAAGAAACCCCAATTACGCCCGTTGAAAATGGCAGCACCGCTTCTGAAGTGCAAGACGCTTGGGCGGCAACCGAAGCACAACTGCTGAGTGCGTCTTGTAAACCTTGTGCGCCCGTGCCTGCATTGGCATTGCCTGAATTAATCAGCAAAAAACGCGGTGCAGTATTATGTAAATGTTTTTTACTCAACGTCACAGGCGCGGCACAAAACGCATTTTGCGTGAATACGGCAGCTGTGCTGCTATTCGGGGCGATTTCAAATAAAGTTAAATCATCGCGCACCGCTTGTTTAATTTGCGCACAGGTCGTCCCGATACGAATGCCCGCCACCGCATGAAATGCTAACACTGGTTCTGACATGCAAAGCTCCTTATTGGCGAATGTGTCCATTGCCGAGTACGATGAATTTTTGTGAGGTGAGTCCTTCCAAACCCACAGGGCCGCGTGCGTGAAATTTATCGGTGCTGATGCCGATTTCCGCACCTAAACCATATTCAAAACCATCCGCCAAGCGCGTCGAAGCATTGACCATCACCGAGCTGGAATCGACTTCTTGCAAGAAACGCATGCCGCGATCCCAATCTTCCGTAATAATACTTTCGGTGTGTTGCGAACTGTGGGTGCGAATATGCGCAATCGCTTCATCGATATTTTCCACAATCTTAATTGACAAAATCGGGGCTAAATATTCCGTGTCCCAATCCGCTGCATTGGCGGCGGTGATGTTGGGCAGAATTTTCAGAGTTTCCGCACAGCCACGTAATTCCACCCCTGTAGCGTGATATTTTTCTGCCAAAATTGGCAAAATTTGGGCGGCAATGCCTTTGGCAACCAATAAAGTTTCCATCGTATTGCATGTGCCGTAACGCTGGGTTTTAGCATTGTAAGCCACTTGTAAGGCTTTGTTTAAATCGGCTTTATCGTCGATATACACATGGCAAATCCCATCTAAATGTTTAATCACAGGCACGCGCGCTTCTTGGCTGATGCGCTCAATTAAACTTTTGCCGCCACGTGGAATAATCACATCGACGTATTTGCTCATGCGAATCAACTCTCCCACGGCAGCGCGATCCGTGGTTTCAATCACTTGCACGGCGGTCGCGGGTAAACCTGCTTTTTCCAAACCTGCGGCGATACATTTTGCAATCGCTTGATTGGATTGAATCGCTTCTGAGCCGCCGCGTAAAATCGTGGCATTTCCTGATTTCAAACACAGGCTTGCGGCATCGATGGTGACGTTGGGGCGGGCTTCATAAATAATCCCGACCACGCCTAAAGGCACGCGCATTTTCCCGACTTGAAAACCTGCGGGGCGATAATGTAAATCACTGATGCAGCCAATCGGGTCAGGCAAGGCGATGACTTGGCGCAAGCCTTCAATCATGCCTGCAATGCCTTTTTCATTCAAAGTGAGGCGGTCTAACATCGCGGATTCTAAGCCGTTGGCTTTGCCTTGGGCTAAATCTTGGGCGTTGGCGGCGAGTAATTCGGGTTGATGTGCTTCTAATTCATCGGCAATGGCTGCCAGAGCTGCGTTTTTAACTTGGGTGTTGCTGCGCCCTAAAATCGTGGCAGCATCACGGGCATTTTTGCCAATTTGGAGCATGTATTCTGCAATATTCATTAGTTGTCTCTAAATAGTGCGTGTTTTGGAAGTGTTAGCATATAGCATATTTAAGACAAGTAAGTATATCGAACTGTGGCAGGTTTGCATGGGTTAAATGTGTCTCAACCTGCGAACTTTCGTTTTCACGTAGGAATGAGAAAAAGAATCAGTCGATTTAAATCAAGCATGAGACCCGCTAGGTTTTAAAAACTAAGTTAAACGTGATTTAGATTTTTTGATTTAAAATCAAATAGTTAAAGAATTATGTAGAGAGCTATGCTTTAGGGATTTAGGGGAAGAGAGTCTCAAAGTTGCTTTAAAGAAAGCCCCCAACCCCCTGAAGGGGGCTAAACATAAAAGATTCTGTCTTAAAGTCCCCTTTAGGGGATTTAGGGGCTTGTTTTAAAGCGACTTTGATACTTTTCTCCCCGTTTTCCTTGATTATTCATTGCATAGTCCGCATGTTATTTAGTGAAATTTACTACTGAATCTCCATAAGATAGGATTTATCATGCTGATCAACCCGCGACTTTCTGGCTCACGAATAGGATTTGTCTTGTTGGGAATGTGCGCCCTTGCTCCCAGTGCCTACGCTTCCACTGACGGACACACCGCCAATTTATTTCTCTGGATTGCATTGTTATTAATCGCTGCAAAAATATCCAGTCTTATTGTGGAACGCATTCAACAACCCGCTGTTTTAGGTGAGTTATTAATTGGGGTATTGCTCGGAAATTTAGGTTTGTTTGGTATTCATCATTTTGAAGTCCTTAAAACTGATGAAGTTTTAGCATTTTTAGCGCAGTTAGGCGTGGTCTTGCTGTTGTTTAAAAGCGGTTTAGAAACCAATATCGAGACCATGTCAAAAGTCGGAATGCGGGCGTTTTTAGTCGCTTGCGTTGGGGTAATTGTGCCGTTTGGATTGGCGTATTTTATTGCGCCTTTGATTTTGCCTAATCTGTCTCAAAACACTTATTTATTTTTAGGCGCAACTTTGACTGCCACCTCTGTCGGCATTACCAGCCGTGTATTCAAAGATTTAGGCAAACTCAACACCCCAGAGGCGCAAATTGTGCTTGGGGCTGCGGTGATTGATGATGTGCTGGGATTAATCATTTTGGCGGTGATTTCCGCAATCGTCACCACAGGCACGGTCAGTGCGGGTGAAATTGCTTGGATTACGCTGAAAGCGGGTTTATTTTTAGTCGGTGCAATTGTGATAGGGCAATGGGCTGCGGGTTATATTGGCAATAAATTTTCAAAACTTCATGCAGGCGAAAGCATGAAATTTACCTTGGTGATTTGTTTTGGATTAGTTTTTGCCTATTTAGCGTACTTGGTTGGACTTGCCCCCATTGTCGGCGCATTTGCCGCAGGTTTGGTTTTGGATAAAGTCCAGTTTGAAGAGTTTGATGATGCCGCTGTGTACGGCGACATTGAAAAAGCTTTAGTGAATGCGGATACCGGATTAAAACAGCAAGTTGAAAACGTTCTAGAAAAACATCGCCATCATCACATTGAAAGTCTTATAGACCCCTTAGGACACTTTGTCATTCCGTTATTTTTCGTGCTGACAGGCATGCAAGTCAATCTGCAAAGCTTTACGAATTTACCCATTGTGATGATTGCCTTGGCAATTACCGCGCTGGCTTTCATCAGTAAGTTGGCAGCAGGGCTGGCAGCGGGCAAGGTGAATAAATGGATTGTTGGTTGGGGGATGGCACCGCGTGGTGAAGTCGGGTTGATTTTTGCGATGACGGGTAAAGGTTTAGGAGTGGTGAATGATGATATGTTTGCGGTGATTGTCATTATGATTACTTTAACGACCTTGCTCACCCCGCTAGTTTTAGGACATTTGTTGCGGAAAGCCGCATAATTTAACAAATTAGGTAGTGCTAAATAACCTGAGTTCGGGACAAGAAGAGTTTTTAGGCAGTCAGTAACGATGATGAGGTTAGCTTTTTGAGTGTCAGAATCAGGATTTACAGGATTATCCGAATTAAGCAGGATGAATGCCTGACATTGAAACAGTTTTTTAATCCTGAAAATCCTTGAATCCTGATTCTGACAATCCTTGTGATTTTATTAACAAACTGGATTTATTAAACTTTCAGCTCTTTCTTATCCCGAACTCAGATTAGTGATTACTTGAAAGCAACTTTATATAACTATAGCCCTGCATAAGCGCAATCTCATAAATTTGAACAAAAAAGGCGTATCCCTCACGAGATACGCCTTTTTCATTTAAACAAAACTTATTTCAATTCAGCTTTCAAGTCAGCAAGAATGCTGTCAATTTTTTCAGGGGTTAAATTTTCGTAGTAGGTGTGCCCAATTTGCATCATCGGTGCGCCACCACAAGCGGCCAAACATTCCACTTCTTTTAAACTAAACAAGCCATCGGATGTAATTTCACCAAATTTGCTGACCTCGAGTTTCTTTTTCAGGTAGGCGACGATACTATCTGAACCGCGCAATAAACAAGAAACGTTAGTGCAAACACAAATTTTATGCTTGCCCACGGGCTTCATTTCATACATGGAGTAGAAAGTTGCGACTTCATACACCGCAATCGGTTGCATATCTAAATATGCAGCCACGGCATCCATCCATTCAGTCGTCAGCCAACCGCCGTTTTGATCTTGCGCGATTCTCAACGCCGCCATCACCGCAGAACGTTTATGTTCAGGGGGATATTTTGCGATCCAAGTATCGATTTCCGCACGATTTTCGGGAGTGAGTAACGAAGTAATATCCTGTTGAGACATGGGTATAATTCCACTTAAACTGTTAGCACACCGTCTTAACGGTCGATTTCACCAAACACGACATCCTGCGTCCCGATAATGGCGACTACGTCAGCGAGCATGTGCCCGCGTGCCATTTCATCAATCGAAGCAAGATGTGCATAACCCGGTGCACGAATCTTCAAACGGTAAGGTTTATTAGCACCATCGGACACTAAGTAAATCCCGAATTCGCCCTTAGGATGTTCCACAGCGGCGTACACTTCGCCCTCAGGTACGCAATAGCCTTCACTGAACAGCTTGAAGTGGTGAATCAAAGATTCCATATTCGTCTTCATTAATTCACGAGAAGGCGCGGTGACTTTGTGATCATCTGCCATCACAGGACCTGGATTCTTACGCAGCCATTCGATACATTGCTTGATAATGCGATTCGATTGACGCATTTCTTCAATACGTACTAAATAACGATCATAACAATCGCCATTTACGCCGACGGGAATATCAAAATCGACTTTGTCGTAAACGGCATAAGGCTGTTTCTTGCGTAAATCCCACTCGAAACCAGAGCCGCGTAACATAGGCCCTGAGAAACCCAATTGCAAAGCACGTTCAGGACTGACGATGCCAATGCTTACCGTACGTTGTTTCCAAATGCGGTTCTCAGTCAATAAAGTTTCGTATTCATCAACACAAGCGGGGAAACGTTGAACAAAATCTTCCAAAAAGTCTAATAATGAACCTTGACGGGTTTCATTTAACTTGTTGACTGCGCCCTTGCCATGCCATTTTGACACTTGGTACTGCGGCATTAAATCAGGTAAATCGCGATACACGCCACCGGGACGATAATACGCCGCGTGCATCCGTGCGCCTGAAACCGCTTCGTAGCAGTCCATTAAATCTTCACGTTCACGGAAAGCATATAAAAATACTGACATTGCGCCAATGTCTAACGCGTGCGCACCGATCCACATTAAATGGTTCAGAATGCGGGTGACTTCGTCAAACATGGTACGGATATATTGCGCACGAATCGGGGCTTCAATCCCTAATAAACGTTCAACAGCAATCACATAAGCATGTTCATTACACATCATCGACACGTAATCGAGGCGATCCATATAGGGCACGCTTTGATTAAATGGCTTGGTTTCTGCCAATTTTTCCGTGCCGCGATGTAATAAACCGATGTGCGGGTCAGCGCGTTCAATCACTTCCCCATCTAATTCTAAAACTAAGCGCAAAACCCCGTGTGCTGCGGGATGTTGCGGACCAAAGTTCATTGTATAGTTGCGAATTTCTGGCATGGTTGATCCCTAGTCGCTATAACGGTTATCGTGGCGAATAACGCGCGGCACTAACACACGCATTTCCGTTTTAATTGGCTCGTAAACCACCCGTTTCTTTTCAGGGTCATAACGCATTTCTACATGACCCATCAAGGGGAAGTCTTTACGGAAGGGGTGTCCCACAAAACCATAATCGGTGAGTAAACGCCGTAAATCAGGATGTCCGTCGAACAGAATACCGTATAAATCAAAGGCTTCACGTTCATACCAATTTGCGCCACTCCACAAATCCACCACGGAATCAATGCAAGGAGGCTCGCCGCCGACAAAGGCACGCACGCGCACGCGTTGATTATTTTTCACAGAAAGCAGGTGATAAACCACGGCAAAACGGGCGTGAGTATGGGTGCTGATTTCTTCAACGTGAATCTCGGAGCTGACCCCACGGCTAAATCCCGTGCTGCTGGCTTCGGTGTCCCAATCGGCTTTACCGTAATCGAGATAGTCGATCCCACATAAATCCATTAATTCTTCAAAAGCAAATTCATCGCGTAAAGTTTTACACACTGCCAAAACATCAGCCGCCGCGATTTCGATCGTCACTTCTTTACGGTCGATTGCTGATTTCAGCAATAATACCCCGAATTTTTCCTGAAGCTGGGTTAATAATGTTTCTTGATAAGCCATGAAATCACCTTGTTACTTGGCGCGCGCGATAGTATTGGTGCGCTTGATCTTGTTTTGCAACTGAATGATGCCATAGATCAAGGCTTCCGCCGTGGGAGGACAGCCGGGCACATAAATATCGACCGGCACGATGCGATCACAACCGCGTACCACGGAATAAGAATAGTGATAGTAGCCGCCGCCATTGGCACAAGAACCCATTGAAATCACCCAACGGGGATTGGGCATTTGGTCATACACTTTACGCAATGCAGGAGCCATTTTATTCACTAAAGTGCCTGCGACAATCATCACGTCCGACTGACGGGGGCTGGGTCTAAACACCATGCCAAAACGGTCTAAGTCATAACGTGAAGCCCCTGCCTGCATCATTTCTACAGCGCAGCAAGCCAAGCCGAAGGTCATCGGCCATAATGAACCAGTACGCGCCCAATTGATTAATTTGTCGGCGGTGGTGGTCACTATGCCTTCTTGAAATACACCTTCTATTCCCATTCCAGTGCCCCTTTCTTCCATTCATAAATGAAGCCGACGACTAAAATCGCTAAGAATATGAACATGGAAACGAAACCAAACAAGCCTAAACTCGATTTGAAGACCACAGCCCATGGAAATAAGAATGCGATTTCTAAGTCAAAAATGATAAATAAGATAGCAACCAGATAATAGCGCACGTCAAACTTCATGCGGGCATCTTCAAAGGCTTCAAAACCACATTCGTATGGCGAATTCTTCTCACTATCTGGCTTGCGAGGACCTAAAATAAATCCCAATGTTGGCGGCAACACTCCAACAACTACGCCAACAATCATAAAGATAAGTATAGGCAAGTAATTTTCTAACATGGTTATTGTAAAACCTCTTCAGAATCCCGCTTAGTATGATGCAAAATAAGCTATTATTGTATGACAGAAATCGCTTAACGCATAGCCTACGTGCAGGATTTTGCGATAAACTTGTGTGTTGACAACCCCATAGCGTGCTGGGAATTATTTTAAATCTCAATCATCTCAAAATCTTGCTTGCCTACGCCGCACTCAGGACAGACCCAGCTTTCGGGCACATCTTCCCAGCGTGTTCCTGCGGGAATGCCTTCTTCAGGTCTGCCGATTTCTTCATCATAAACCCAGCCACAAATCAGACAGATATATTGCTTATAAACTCGTGCCATATTCAGGTGCTCTCGTAAAAATCAAACGATGAATTATACCGCTAATTTTCCAAAGAAAGTTCACATCATGTCGATTCCTCCCATTGTTTTAGTCATCGCTGGCAATGATCCCACGGGTGGTGCAGGGATTTGCGCAGATATTCAAACACTTGCACAACAAGGTTGCCATACTGCGCCTGTGATTACTTGCGTCACGGTGCAAAATACGCATAATGTGCACGCCAAAAATCCGCTCTCAGGTAAATTCATTCGGGAGCAAGCATTAACTGTATTGGCAGATATGCCGATAGCGGTGTGTAAAATTGGCTTGTTGGGCAGTGTGGAAATTATTGAAGCGGTTGCAGAAATTTTACAGCTTTACCCCGAAATACCTGTGATTCTCGACCCTGTTTTAGCGGCGGGTGGCGGTAATAATTTGAGTAATGCAGAAATTTTGGCAGCAATGCGAGAATTATTATTACCCCGCACTTTTTTACTCACGCCAAACAGCCAAGAGGCGCGCACATTGACCGCGCCAGAGCTGAATTTAGAACAGGCTGCAAATGAGTTATTAAATAGGGGTTGTCAGAATGTGTGCATTACGGGGACGCATGAAAACACGGAACAAGTGGTAAATACGCTTTACAGTCAAAATCTTGCGCCACAGGCTTGGACTTGGGAACGCTTGCCACACAGTTATCACGGCTCGGGTTGTACTTTTGCCGCGAGTGCGGCGGCAGGCATTGCGAAGGGTTTAGAGGCGACAGCCGCCGTGTATGCAGCGCAAGTTTATACGTGGCAGAGTTTGCAGCAGGGATTTGTGGTGAGCACGGGGCAGGCGTTGCCGTCGCGGGTGGGTTGAGACTTCACTGCCATTAAGTTAAGCATCACATGAAGAATTATGCAGTTTAAATCGTGCATGAGACCTTCTAGGTTTTCAAAACCTAGAAGGTCTTGAATCCAACGTAATTTAGGACTGGCAGTACTTGTAGCACTGCCAGTCCTTAAACTCCCCACATTTCACAATAATCTGAGTTGATGCGGTTAGTCATAATCAGAATTGACAGGATTATCTGAATCAAGTGGGATGAATACCTGACATTGAGGACAGTTTTTAATTCTGAAAATGCTCTAATTCTGTGAATCCTGATTCAGACAATCTTTAAATACTTAGCTTGCTTATCCCGAACTCAGCTTAGTCATACTTGGCACGAATTTTTCCACGATGCAGGGTGAACTCTTAAAACCCCTACCGAAAATTTGACGCAAGCGTAAATTCCCTGACGATCTGACTCAATTCAAAGTTGCGCATCACTTGCTCAAAAACGACGCTTTAGAAAACAACTAAATTAAAAATATAATAAAATCAAATAATTATTTCGATTTTAAGCCCGAAAAACAGACTGGCACGGCAATTGCTATATAGAAGACAGCTACCTCTCAAGTTTCTCCTACCAACTTGATGTGGTTAGGTGTCCTAGGTGTTGGTCGCGTCTAGGATACCGCCATTATCTCTCCTTTCGATCTAAAATTCCCCTGTTTTCACAACAAATCTAGCGGATCAATATCCAGAGAAAATCTGACTTTTTGTGCGTTTGCCAATTTACGCAAATTCGGCATCACTGCCCGTAAACCCTGATGTAATGCGTCACGGCGCACACTTTGTAACAGTAATTGCGCTCGATAAAAATGCGCTCGCTTTTCCATCGGCGCACGCACCGGCCCCCACAATTCAATGTCTGCAAAAATATTTAATTCCGTTTTCGCCGCCTGCAACACACTGACCGCTTTTTCAAAATTCTCCGCTTCCGTGCGCAACAATGCTAAATAACCATAAGGCGGCAAATTCGCCTCACGCCGTTCCTGCAAGGCAATTTCAGCAAACGCGGGATAACCTTGTTGTAATAAATGTTGAAACAGCGCGTGTTCAGGATGATACGTTTGCAAAATCACCTCGCCCGCCACCGCCTCCCGCCCCGAAACCTGCACCAACATTTGTGCAAGGTGTTCACTGCCCCGAAAATCTACGTTAAACAGCCCGCCATCGCAATTCAGCACCCCGACTAAAGTCACTTGCGGAAAATGATGCCCTTTTGCCAGCATTTGCGTGCCAATTAAAATATCGGCTTCGCCCGCATGAATTTGGTCAATAAAACCCTGCATTTTTTGTTTTTGACGGGTGCTATCGCTGTCAATGCGTAAAATACGTGATTCTGGAAATAAAGCCTGTAAATCTTCTTCAATGCGTTCCGTGCCACGTCCCAAAAAATGCAGCTCTGTGTGTTGGCATTCAGGACAGATAATATCTAAATGTCTCACCACGCCACAATGATGACATTCCAAACGCGGCGGCTGCGCGTGATAGGTTAAATTCGCGCTGCAAGCCAAGCAATGCGCCACCCATCCACAATGATAACAAGTCAAAGTCGGGGCATAACCGCGCCGATTCATAAATAACAAAACTTGTTGTTTTTGGTGTAATCGCTGTTTAATCGCTCGATGTAAAGTTTTTGATAATAATTGTCGTGGTTGCTGGCGCATATCCACAATTTTCACGCTGGGATGCGCCGCACTGCCTGCACGTTCTGGCAAACTTAAATGGGTATAACGCCCCTGCTGTGCATTATAAAGCGTTTCTAAACAAGGGGTTGCACTGCCTAAAATGATGGGAATATTGGTGCGTTGCGCCCGCACCATCGCCACATCGCGGGCAGAATAACGTAGGCTATCTTGTTGTTTATAAGATAAATCATGCTCTTCATCGACCACAATCACGCCTAAAGTGGCGAAGCTTGTCCACACCGCAGAGCGCGTGCCAATAACAATTTGCGCCGCGCCCGACTGTGCCGCCCGCCAAGCTTGCAAGCGTGCAGGCGCGGAAATTTGCGAGTGCAAAACCGCAATATTCACGGGAAAACGTTGGCGAAAACGCTGCAACATTTGTGGGGTTAAATTGATTTCAGGCACTAAAACCAAGGCTTGACGCTGTTGCGCCAACACTTCAGCGATGACTTGTAAATAGACTTCGGTTTTGCCGCTGCCCGTGACCCCGTCGAGCACGCAGGGGAAAAATTTATCCAACGAATCAGTAATTTTGGTGACGGCGGCGCGTTGGTCGGGATTGAGTTCGGGCGGCGTGTCTTGGGGAAAAGTTTCGAGCAGTTCTTTGCGTTCTCGAAGTTCTTCAATTAACCAGCCCGCGCCGACGAGTTTGGATAAATTCGTGGCGATATTCGGAATTTGTTGAAGAATCGCTTCACGGCTTAAAGCTTCGCTATATTCCCAAAGCAGGCTACAAATTCGATGTTGTACGGTGTTTTTTTTAAGCGGCAGCGTTTCTAAAGTAAATTCCCGCGCTTGCGGGCTGAGGCTGTAAACGCGCTGCGTGGGTTTCTTGAGCAGTTCAGTTTTGCCACTGCGCAACAGGCTGGGCAAAGCGGCATCTAACACCTCGCCCAATGGATAATGATAATAACGGCTAACCCATTGTAATAAAGCCAATTCTTCCGTATTAAATAAGGGTGTTTTGTCTAAAACTGCGCGAATCGCTCTGAGCTTTTCGGGGGGGCAATCGCTGT
>Ga0209599_10001260_pt1 | contig 12484 bp, 14 predicted proteins | sample Shrwel_input2_FT_FD_187534 | JGI IMG/M metagenome (GOLD analysis project Ga0209599, IMG submission 187534) | Subsurface microbial communities from deep shales in Ohio, USA - Utica-3 well 1 S input2 FT (SPAdes) (version 2) ... | reverse complement strand
GTGAGTATCGATCTCACTACCTCCGTGTTATCAGCACGGCGCTCTGCCATTTGAGCTAATAGACCGTCCATGACCCGCCCGCGTTTCGATCGCGGTACCTCATGCGTGTAAAGCATGCGCTCTTCCAAGTGAGCTAGCGGGCCTGTGTCCTAGTGCCAACTACAGGAATCATCTGCAAGTGGCCTTAATAGACATTGTACATTCCTTCACTGTTTATGCAGCACCAAAACGAGGCTTCACGCTCCTCCGCGGGGTACCAAATCGTAACAGAATAACTGTTACACATCCATAATGGTTAGACGACTACCCAATCGTGGCTCCATAGACTCTGTCCGTAATAGGTTAGATTGCTGTGATGGTTCCTTCGGATACAGGAACAGGTGGCTCTGTTATAGGGGAGGGGGTTGGGATAGTCCTGCACACCTATGACCTATTGGATAAATCAAGTGATTTAAGAGTTGCTGTGAGGTCATACTCAGAGACTCCCAACCCCCATAATAAATCAGATCAATAAGATCTGAAACTCCCTATAACATTACCGAAAAAGAAATAAAATAATAAAATCAAGATTGCTGAACTGAGCCTTTGGTCCTCCCTCCGTACCGTGAGGCTTAGGAGGGCGACTGGTATTCGCATATAGAAGATCTATTAAGTTATTCATCACCTCTGCGAGGTGATCAGGCTCGCTTCACAGGCGAACAACTCAATATTCTGTCATATAATGTACCCAGGCTCGGGGAAATATTAACTGGCTTCACAAAATATCAGATTATACAGTCTGGGTTGTGTTGCTGTAGGAAGCCAAAGAGATCATCAAATCGTCGTAGATGAGAGGTGCCGACCCTCCAACCGATCGACCACACCCTACTATAGATCAGGGTCTTTAGATGGAGGAGATAACCGCGCTCCACTTACCGAAACCGCACCCCCCCCTTCAACGGAACCAGGCGCGCACACGCTCACGAACACGGTCATACTGAGGATCATCCAACTCATGGCGGAGTACCTCATACGGTGTCATCGTGCGCGGCCCTGCCTCCTGAATCACCTTGAAGAGTGCCGGCGACCAGCCACTCAGCATCGCCACACCAGGAGTATCTGCCGTTGCATGGAGATCACGCCCACCCGCCGCCAGATTCCAGATCACGATGCGCGGCATCTGGAAGCCGCACCCCGCGCCCCACATATCCTCGCCTGCACGCTTGAAGGCCTCGCGGATCAGCTCTACATGCGTCTGCCATCCCTCTGTCTTCACAGCGTGCCGATACCGATTACCCGTATACACACTAGTCTCCTGTGACCCACATGCCTGATCCCATGCCATATCCGTCAGCACGATCAGGTTCTCTGGCTCATCACCAGGGCGCACCCGCTTCTCCTTGAGCGTAGCCAATATCAGATCCATCGCCTTCTGGAAGTCCGTGCTGAGGCCCTGACCCTTATTGTCGTCGATGCAACGGAGCCTCTCAAACAGATCACCGCCCTCAGGGAACTCAATCCACTGTGGCTCTGAATCAAACGTCATGAGGCGATTACGGAAGCCCTCTGTGCAGACCTCCGATCCGAGGACGCCAAGTGCCATTGAGACCCAGTATGGGGTGTCACCGTTACGCCCCGAACTTTGCATAGAGCCGCTGAAGTCCGACATGAAGATGGATCGCCCCATACCACCCGCTGCGCGTGCCTTCTCTACCATGGAGCGCCAGACAGCACGCAGATGATCCTTATCAGCCTCCTCCGTGTTCCGTGACGCAAGGGCCTTCTTCACCACCTCATGCGGAAACAGTGTATCGGCCCCGTGAACCTTTGCCTCTCCCCGTGCTGCCTTGGCGTAGTGCTCCATAAAGTGCTCACGACAGGCCATGCGATCTGGATCAGCAGGATAGCGGAGAGAGCCCTTTCTGTAAGATGGAATACCCAGGTGCTTGTATGCAGACCCCACCTGATTCAGTAGTGCCTCCTTGTAGAGTGCACCCGCGCGCCCTGGCACCTTACCCGGTACAATCTCTGCCCACCGCCCGTCACACATCTTGATCTCCATTGTGTCCAGGCGCCGATTGAGGCCCGAGATCAGCTTGCGGTACTTCTTCATCTGGAGAGAGAAGGGGTGCACACCAGGGAACAGCTTCTCTGCCAGTGAAGATGCCATGAACGGCATCTTATGTTCACGAGGTGCCCACTTTGCACACAGAGAGATGGATTCACCCTCTGGCTTATCCATATCCTCTAGCAGCTGATCCCGTGTGATACGTAGAATCAGGTCGCGGATATTGTGCTTGTCTGCCTTAGAATACGTCTTCTCCGCCGCCTGTGCCAAGGCAAACATATCCTGCCAGCAGCCATATTCCGGCAAAAGATCCAGGATCGCCGCGGTGATGTCAGGGTCATACTTGTAGAGCTCCAAAAGCATCTGGATACCCAACTCCCTCTCTCCCTTACCGCCCCGCACATTACGCGTATGGAATGCCATCACATATGCATCATCGATGGATACGCCGGTCACTGCACGGACCCCCCGCCGCACCTCATCCGCATCTGCTCCCCGCACCAGCTTCACAGAGAGGTCCAGCCGCACATCACCCGTGCTATCATACACATCAGAACCTTTCGTACCGGTAGTCTGCATCTCCCCTCTACTTCACTAGTTGGACGCTGGCTTTAGCCCCCACCGGTTCACGTTTGAGCACAAAAAGTGACGCATTATTCACTATCTACTGCACTATACCAGTAATCACGACGTAACACCAGAATGGATATGTTTATTGCCTACCTGCTTTACAAGTACCGCAACAATGCACCAGATGCAACACCCAACTATCTGGAGACAACACTGGCAATCATGGTGCTGATTGCCGGCATCGCGAAGCTGGCCTCTCTCTGCCAGCGCCGACCCTAGTACTCCACTACCAGACTGACACCAACAATCCCAAGCACGGTCACAATGCAGAGGCGCCGACCCACAATGATTGCCTTACCAGCGAAGCTCTCCTCAGCGAACTTTTTGGAGTCGCGATTCAGCAGAAATGCAACCAGAAGCAACAGCACCGATGCAGAGAAGGCGATCGGCCCCTGGCGACTGATGAGATAGCACCAGATGTATGCCAATGCCGCGATACCCGTTGTCTGGTCCGTATGGAGTTCCGGGTTCAGCGATGAGATCGATGTAACCAGAATGGTGTAACCCAGAATGTGACGTGCCAGCGGTTCGCGACTGATTAGAGCCGCTGTATGTGCAGGGAAGAATCCGGTGAAGTATGAAGAAGCCATGAAGAGCATGAAGATCAGCACAAAGAGTGGCAGTTCCTCCAGATGATTCTTTTGGATGGATGCCTCTACCATTGCTGGCATAGGTAGTTGGGAGTTCATCGTATTTCCCATAGTCACCAACCTCTACAGTCACCAGGTGGCAACTTTACAACACTCTCTTGTGGATCATCTTCTTCTTTAGTTTCTTTGCAGCGGCCTCCACATGCTCCGATCCCTCCAGATGACCATAGTACTGCCCGTACGCATCCTGTTTTAGATCTAGAACCTCATTGGGAATAGCTACATCCTCAATCATGAGATAGGTATGTGTCTTGCCCACCAAATACGGATACGGCACATCACTGTTCCCCACATAGCTGCTATAGGCACCAGGTGTATCCCCTGCCATCAACGTGAATTCAAAGATCTCTTTACCAATCTCAAGAAAGCGATTTGCAGAGAGTTGAGCTAGAATACTGTTACCCTTCCACTTGGGATCCCAACCTACCATCTTCTTGCCATAATGGAAGACATCATCACCGATCCAGATGCGCTTGAAGGCATAGTCTTTGAAGTGGGTCGGGGGCAGAGATAAACCAGTCTTACTATCTGCGTAACTTACGGAGATACTGAGCTTCTTCTGGTGTTCATTCACATCTACAACAAATGGTCGGCCACCGTTATCGTGGATCTTGTAAGATCGCACCCGTCCTGCCTTCCGTGTCTGCGATGGCATTCTATAGTAGGTACACAAAAGTGAGGCTTATAGTCCGCAGCCCTGTAACCCAGCACGATGAAGTATTCTTACACTATCCATGGTGAGAAGCATTCAGTGGTCGTCACCAAGGGCGGGCAAATCTTAGAGGTGCGGCGTGGCGCGCTAACTAGTTGTTATTTACAGACACCCAAGCAGTGGGGGTCTGAGGCAGAGTGGCGCGCGTCACTGCCATCCTCTATAGAGATCATGGATACATCAGCACAGCCAAAGTTGTCACCGCATCTGAAGAAGTTGTGTGATGCGATCCGCACTATTGGGAAGAAGCGGCTGATGAATTCGCTGCATATTGGAACGTCGTCAGCCGCTTCGATCATGCGGCTTGAACTATGGAGGCTACAACGCCGTATAGATATTGTAGAGAAAGCATTTCTGAAGCCTTCTACAGAAGTAATTGAGAGTATGTGCAGACTAAAGCAAATGCTCCCATCGGCATCAAATGTGCGGACATACCTGCCAGGAAGCAAGCCATCTGCATACTTTATTCCACCAGGAAGTAACACTCTCACACCGATCTACATTAATGCACGCGCTAATCTCATGAAGTACAGAGATGAGGTTGATGTGCTACATGATGTGCCAGAGAACATAAACACTTTCTGGATTTCCCTGCAAACTGGCCACCTGAAGCAGGTTACTATCTGAGAGGTAGGCCAAAAAGTTTTTGTAGTTTTTGTGTTTTGTAGTTCTAATGCTTATCTATAGTTGGGCCCTCACTCCTCCTTCACCTTCTCCGCCACGGCATCCAGCTCTGCAGAGCTGCCGAAGACGCGACCCGTGGTCACCCTGTCGCCCATGTACCCGTTGCGCACAAGGTTCTCAAAGAGGTAGCACGCTGTGGCGGCCTTGGCGTCCCCTGACACACACCAGAGGTCATCGTATGGGACATAGGAGAGGCGGATGCGCTCGTTCTCCGCTGCGCAGCCAGTGGCCCGCCCCGCGATGGCGTGCAGGAAAGCCGGCGTGACGGCGGCAGAGGCGTAGAAGTACTCAATGAACTCGTCGCAGCCGCCAGGGCTGGGATACTGCTTGTGGCTCATGAAGTCCGACATGGAGATCATCTCCTCAGGGGTGAATGAGATGTGTGCCTCCTCCCGCATCTCCTTGGCCGCCACTCCTGCGAAGTTGCCCTCTCCATCCAGCATGCCGGCAGGGATCTCCGCGAGGCTCACACGCCCCACAGGAACACGCGGCTGCTTCACGAGGAGCACGTACTTGCGGCCCTCACAGCGGAGAACTACGAGGACTGCCACGGAGCCGCCGCGCATGAAGATGATACCAGGGAGGGCCGGCCCCTCTCCCATCAGGCGCGTCACAGTCTTCAGTGTGAGGAAGCCAATACGTGGTCCGAACCAGTGCACATCCGTCACAGTGACGCTTTCCACCCAGAGCTCAGGGTTGAGGCCATTCATCCAGTCATTAAACGGCTTGAAGTCAAGGAGCTGCTCCGCCGTCAGAGCCGCTGCACTGCCCGTCACATACACGGGTGCAGTCGCCAGCTCCATCTCCATAATGCTGATAGAACCAGCAGGGCGGCGGTAAATTGTGAGGTCATAGAGCTTTGTGGACATCTTGATTGTTGCTGTCGTCGTTGTTATTATCGTCTTTGCTAACTATGTCAGGCCAGTACCGGCACCCCACCCGTCAACTTTTTAAGTAGCCAAAAGTGACCCCTTATATTTCCATCTATTCCTTATGCACTGCAACAATGAAGGAATATCTAGCCACTGCAACACTCTCATGCCTGCTCATTGCGGGTACAACAAAAGATGTATCCTATGCACTGTTTCTCTGGATCATGTCTGTACTAGCCGTTATGCTGGCAAAGTTGACACCACGATCGCCTCAGGTACAGTAAAAGCACGAAGAATAACAATCCAAGATGCCGCCCGTAACTCGTTCCATGACAAAGATTCGCCTGGTTGTGAAGGAGGTTGTCTCTAAGGAGAAGCGCACCGCCATCATCCAAGAGGCTCAGCAGCTCATTAATGAGCACTACTCTCTGCCGCACACGTTCAGCTATCGCATCCACAGCGTGAACCGCGTCTTCCGCTTTGTCCTTGCGAACCCTCAGATCCTCTCTCTGAACAGGCGCATGGCGAAGGTGATCTACAGGAAGCTGGACTCACTTGAGCGCTACCTAGAGCGCAAGCCAGCCGGCCGTGGAGTGCGCACCTTCCATGCACAGGCTGCCGCCATCCGCAGCTTGTACGCCACGCATAAGTTGATTGCGCCAAATACCCAAAGCCGATAGAGATGAAAGAAGGGCGCAGAAGAACCCGACGATAAAATCACCATTGTATATATATGGTATTGAAGCTAAATAATTTTGGCGCGTTTTTCACAAAGAAGGGAAACGAAGTATTTATTGTTGCATATATGAAAACAAATTACTTAAGAAAGAATCCGAAATACGGAAATAAGAAAGAGTTCCACGTGCCCAATATGTTAGCCACGGTCATATTTGACGATACGGGCAGAGACTATATTGCAGATAAGCCGATATCCATGGCTGACTTTAATAAACTCATCACAGACGATTTCAAAGGATATTTTGATTTTAATGAATTTGCGACATATGAAGAGTTATATGCGGCAATGAAGGCAACGGGCCTGAAAAAGAAATATACACTGGCTTGGTTTGAGAAGCAATATCAGTTCGTCACAAATCAGATGGCACATCTGTAAATTTGATATGCATCAGCCACGCAAAAGTTGATCGCGCCCTGTGCAGCCCATGCATTGACGTAAGATACAATGACATCTCGAACAAAATCTCCATCTCCGCCCCGTCTGCCCGCCGCGGCCCCGCCTCCTGCCCCTAGCAGATGGCCCATGATCCCTCAGGTTAAGCCGACGGATCCTGCGTATCTGCTGTACTCTATGCTAACCTCCTACAAGGCCGGTGCTACTCCTGATGTCCGCGCGGCCACGGCATCGCTTGTGATGCGCCATCTGCACAGCAAGCCTGAACTCCAGGTCATCAATGAGGTCCAGCGCACTGTCAAGGCTGCCATCGCAGCGATTGTGGAGGATCTGAGCCGTTTCAATACCGGCTTCGGCCTTGTTGCTTACACGCTGATGGCCCTGCAGGAGTAAACCAAAAGGTTTGGTTTTGGTGTTGGTGTTGGTTATCTATATCATGACGGGCGGATATCTTTTGGCGCCCCACCTGCGGAATTCAAACAGGATAAATGACAGTGCGTCCCAATCCCACACCGTGAGGATGACGTGCGACCACAACCTCAGCAGCACCAGCAGCAAACGCGGCGACAACCTCAGCACGTCGCAGAGAAGTCCACCCAGGTTCCATCAAGGGATCAGGCAGGGCCAGGGCAAATGCATCAGCAAAGGATCGCATGATCTCCTCAACAGGCTGTTCATCGACCTCATAGAACACAACGCGCCATTGTCCATTCATCTGCATGTTAATATTCTGATTCATATTCATCATCTTCGTAGTAGTCTGTCGTAGTAGTCTGTCGTCGTAGTAGAAAGCCTATGTGATCAATACCCCTCACCCCCTCAATCACCTTTTTGCCACCCCGCCGCCCTCAAACCCTCAAACCCTCAAACCCCTCACACACCCCAACACCCTTTCCCTTTTATAAAAGAGTATGTGATGAGTACTCAACTGACGGTGTCAGAAACAAGACATGATACCGACACACCAGTAGCCAATAGGCAAAACCAAAACCAAAATGTTGTTCTATTTTGTTTTTGTTTTTTTGTTAGATGTGGAAGTCTCACTTGGAGAGAGCCAGAAGTACAGTATCCGCGGCCTTCATGAGATCAACCCTGTCAGACTCATGCTTCTTGAACTCATGCGCCTTGGCAATGACAGTATCTCCAAATCGCGTGTGCTTGGCACAGAACTCCTTACCGAAGACAGCAACGAAGTGGAAGAGCTCAGCCGAGATAGCAGCCTTGATCTCCGGCCCCTTCGCCGCCTCAACACGTTCAAGGAATCCCTTAATGTGTGCGACCATGCGCTTTTCCTCCTCAGAAAGAGTTGCAGGAGCAGGCACAGCAGCAGCAGCCTTTGCCGCCAGACGAGGAGAGCGACGGATAGGCACAGAGCAACGAACATTGTCAGTCCTCACCCCAGCAGCCCACTCAGCCGGTGACAACCAGATGCGTGATCCCTCAGACACCTCCCCAGTAGGCTCTCCATCCTCATCAAAGACATCCTTAGCCACCCGCTTTCCACAAGAGTATGTGGTCGGTGTATACCATGACTGATAATACTCAGCCGCCTCATTATCCCACTCTCTGCAACACAGCGCCGTCTCCTGTGCCATGACATTGAGCCAATCCTCCACGGTAGGGAATGTCTGGGGATTCTTGACCACCTCTCCACCGGATCCGCGGCACTCAATCACGGATCCATCCTCCTGTACAGCCACAGTGCTGTCAATCCACTCATTATTGAAACGGAACTCCATAGTTGTTGTTGTGTCAGTTGTCAGTTGTCAGTTGTCGTCGTTGAGAACACCTGCTACCCACAGTGATCATATGACCCTTGCCACCTTTGCCTGGCAGCCCCCATAGCCCCCTACCTTGTGTTCCGAATATCCTGATGTGAAATCGTGGCCAATCCGTTGACGTGTAACGGCATTCCCGTACCAGGCAAAAATGACAACCCGCCCCCGATCACCCAACCGACCCAGGAACACACGCACATTCCTTTAGACCCCCTGCTGCCCTCCCAACGACGAACAAGCAAGCAAGAAAACCAAATGGATCCCGCATTCACTGACTCTAAGACACACGAACGCAAGGGCAAGTGGTCCAAGCCGCACAAGGCCTCCCGCCACGACAAGCGTGGACCCCGTCTGGACATTGTCCCTGACTACATGGAGGAAGCAGAAGAGATAACCTCTGCTGCAGCAGCCCCAGCACTACCAGCACCTGTTCTGACATGTCAGACACCCCATCCCTCTCTCTCCAATCTCTACCAGGCGCACGGCTACCGTGGCTATGTGGTCTACGTCAACACGGAGTACTGTGAGACCTGCCGCGCGTGCAAGACCCAGAAGGCCGCCAACATCACCTGGATGACCAAGCACGAAGCGGCGCTGGAGGATGCCGCAGATGTGTTCGTGACTACCCAGGTCTGCAACCAGCCCCCTGCATCCTCGGGGGTGAGGCGGCAACCCCCTGCTCCGGCACTAGAGGCGATCTACACCAAAAGCGGTTACGATGGCATCGCAGAGTGGCACCCAGCCTACTACTGCATGGATTGCCCTGTCTGTCGTGTCCAGCACGCGGCAAACAATCGCTGGAAGGAGATCAATAAAGACCGTCTGGCCAAGGAGGCAGAGGAATATCAGGAGGCCTGTTGGCGGGCGCAGGAGGAGGAGCAGGATCGCCGCAAACACTACGACTGGTCCTACAGAAACCGTCGCCATTGATCAGCCCCCTAGAGCCATCACTGCCACCTCAATCACGAACTCCACCACGGGCTCCACGACCAGTCGCAGAACCGCCATGCCCTTCCACCCCAGCTGACCCCACATCCATCCCTCCACCATGAGCCCACCGATCCACACAGCCAGCACCATACAAACACAGAAAACCATAAACACAATATCCCACTTCATCGTCGTAAGAGTAGTAGGTTCAGTTGTTAGTCCTGTCAGTCGGTCACAGGTCGCCCTGCCAACTTCAACTTTTGTCACCCCACGTGCCAAAATATTTTTCTGTTTTGTTTTATTTTTTGGTGCCGGTGCAGATCCGCCGCTTTCTAGAACTTCTCCAGGAAGCGATCCACCGCCTCCTTCGCCTCCTTGTGGTCAGCCTTCAAGCCAAGTGCCTGGATGAGAGCCCTTGACGTGTAGCGCCAGGGGGAATTCCCTGCCAGCCAATCCGCCGCTGCAGTGCGCGTGTCTAGGAGATACTGACAGAGCTGGATAATACCGGCATTGCGATTCATGCCTTCCTGCTTCAGGGCCCACTCTTTGATGCTCATGTAGTCAGCATGGTACTTCACTGCATCAAAGGCAGGCTTGGCCTCTACCGCAGGAGCAGGGGCAGGAGAAGGAGGAACAACAGCAGTCACCTCTTTCTCCTTTACAGGAGCAGCCACCTCAACCTTGGCAGCTGCAGGGGCAGGAGCAGGAGGAACAACAGCAGTCACCTCTTTCTCCTTTACAGGAGCAGAAGCGCGTAGAGAAACCCGCCACCACGCAGCCGATGGCCAAGTCCGCCTTTCACCCTCAGCGAACTTGGTCTGTGTGCCACGGCGAATCTCCATGTAGTGGCCAGCAGAATCCACCCACACCACAGAAGACTCATCGGTCGTGAGTTTCTCATGACGCTTCTTGTGAGGATAGCGATCATGAGAAGCTTGATTCATGACATCGATCCATGAATCTGCATTCATGTATATCGTATAATTGGCACCAGATGTCTTCTTCTTCCTTTGAGGTTGGTGCATGTTTGGCCCCCATAGCTGAGTCTCCACCTCATGGTAGAGTGAATCCTCCCGCAACTCTACCGTGCTCTTAACGCCAGCAGATTCGTATGTGTACGTCCTTCCCATCGTGTCTTAGTCGTCTTGTGACCTGTTGGCCCCCAACCGCCAGCCATTTTACTTCAACTTTTTCAGCCCCTTACACAGCCCGAAAAGCACTCAAACCAAAATATTTTCTGTTTTGTTTTTTGGTTTGCGTGTTTGAGTGTCTGTGCAGTGTCTAGAACTTCTCCAGGAAGGCGGCCACCGCATTGTGAGCTTCCTGGTTTCCCGCCGACCATCCAAGTTCCTGCACGATGGCGCGTACGGTATAGCGCCAGACTGGGTTCTCTGCCAGCCATTCCGCTGCCGCAGGGCGCGAGTCCAGGAGAAACTGACACAGTTGGATAACATGTGTGGAACGCAGCGCCCCTGTCTCCTTCCTGGTCAGGTCACGCAGCTGGGCCCATGTCTCCCTGAACTTCTCCACGTTGAATGCCTTCACTGCAGGTGCAGGAGCAGGAGCAGGTGCAGCTAGAACAACAGCCTCCACGACAGGGACAGGGACCGGTGCCTCCACCTCATCCACCTTGATTGTCACAGCAGGGGGCGGTGTCAGAGACGCGACCCACTCCTCCACGCTCAGCCAGTACCGCCTCTCTGCTGCAGTGAACTTCGTCTGGGATCCGCGGCGGATCTCCATGTAGTGCCCCTTGGACTGCACCCACACCACAGAGGAGCCCTCCACGGATAGCTTGTGATGCATCGTGACCCACCAAGGTGCCCGCCGCACCGTCTCCGCGCCCAAAGCGGTAATCCATGCACTGACAGAGGGGAACAGTCTGCCAGCATCATCGCCTTCTTCCCTGTTCATGTAGATATCTGTCTCAAACAGGGTGCCATCCTTCTGCAGCTCCCCTGTGAGCTGCAAGTACGTGTTGGTATACGTGATAGTCATCGTCATCTTCGTCGTTGTCGTCGTCGTTTGAGTCCTGTAACCCCACGACGTTGGCACCACTGCTTCAACTTTTTGGCCAAAAGAGCATGGGGTAGGTGGGGGCTCCGCGTTCCCAAAATATGCAAACCCTCAAACCAAAACGTTTGGCCCCGAAGGGAAGGGAAGGTTAGAAACAGCAATGCGGGGGCGCCACCCCCGCGCTCTTAGGGTTCGTCGTGCATATTAACCTTATACTACTTCGCCACAGCATCAACCCTGGGCTGTCACCCCTGTCAACTTTTTTGCGGGGGGGGTCGCTTACTGTGGTTACCCGCAAACCCGTTCATTGGGGGTCATCACCAGTCACAGACACTGCATCCACCGGGTTGAGCATGTCAGACTCACCCTTGTCAGTCACCTCCGAGTCCGAATCAGAATCCTCCTCCTCCGCATCCGCCAGATGATCCGCGGCCGTGTAGATAGACGGAATCGCATCCAACGGGGCAAAGCCCTCATACAACGACTCACAGATCTCCTTCGCCTTCTCAATCTTCGCAAGATGGATATCCACCATGCGACGATCCAGATTGTCAATCACGTCATCCACCACGCGGAACATGTGAACCTCCACGATCTCCTTCTGTCCGATGCGAACGGCCCGCCCCACCGCCTGATGGACTACCGCGGGATTCCAGTGCTGACTCAGGAACAGGATCCGCGAACAGAACTGCAGATTGAGGCCCGCCCCGCCACTGACAATCTGCACGACGACGACCACCGGTCCACGCGCCGCCGCCTCACGCGCATCCGTGACCGCAGCACCCACCTTGTCAGTTCCCATGCCACCCCGCACGGCAAACACAGGGACACGCATCCGCTCCATCGCTGCCACGACGCGATCCATCTCCTGGCGGAAGTTGCAGAAGACAATGGTGCTCTTCTTGGCGGCCACGCCAAGGACCACCTCCCGCATCACCGCGGTCCACTTGGTGGCGGTGCCAGTCCAGTCCGGTCGCGGATAGGCACCCTTGAACTTGGCACGCATGCTCTCGATGTAGATCTGGGGATGCAC
>Ga0209599_10001259_pt1 | contig 12515 bp, 11 predicted proteins | sample Shrwel_input2_FT_FD_187534 | JGI IMG/M metagenome (GOLD analysis project Ga0209599, IMG submission 187534) | Subsurface microbial communities from deep shales in Ohio, USA - Utica-3 well 1 S input2 FT (SPAdes) (version 2) ... | reverse complement strand
CCGGCTTTTAAAATATCAGCCGCGACCATCACTGCTTTTAAACCTGAACCACAGACCTTGTTAATAGTCGTGGCGCCGGCTGACAATGGCAGCCCTGCTTTTAACACGGCTTGCCGCGCCGGCGCCTGACCTAAACCTGCCGGCAACACACAACCCATAATGACTTCGCTGACGTTGGCCGGGGCAATGCCTGACTGAGTTAATGCCGCGCTAATTGCTGTTGCACCTAAATCAGTGGCCGAAACCTCCGCCAATCCACCCATAAAACCACCCATCGCCGTCCGTTTTGCTGCCACGATGACGATCTGTTGTTGCTGAGCCATGCATTTTTCTCCGCGAAAATATTTTTGATAAATTGCCGATGAGCCTACACCAAATTTACGTTTACGCCAACGTCAAGCAGTGACAGAATTTGCCAATTCCGTCGCAGCGGTCACTGTAACTGTCTGAAGTTTGACACAACAGTTGGCATCTAATCTTTACAACCAGCCATTTTCCCCGCGGGTTCAGACAGTGGCTGTTAGCTGCACCATGGCAATTCGCAGCGCAGGTCGTTGAATTTAAAGCGCTGGCTAAAATTTAAATGTTTAAATTAAAACAGAAGTTTAGTGTCTTTACTTATGCAAAACTTATGCAAAACAACCAGCGCCTGAGGGGCAAAACACCGTTGCCTGCTGCAACAGCAAGTGGTCATCAGCTTTACCTTTACGTAAACTTCACTTATAGTTGTCTGCGATTTTTACGGTGGCCGACATGACAGACAAAGACGATAAAACTTACAGCATCAGTGAACTCGCCAAAGAGTTCGACATTACCACCCGCAGCATCCGCTTTTATGAAGATCAGGGGTTATTAACGCCATTACGGCAAGGACAAACCCGGATTTACAGTAAAAGAGACCGGGTCAGGCTAAAACTGATCCTGCGAGGCAAACGTTTAGGCTTCAGTCTGGCCGAAACCGGCCAATTGTTTGAGTTGTACGATGCGGATAAGTCCAGCGTCACCCAACTGACCATCATGCTGAAATTGATAGAACAGAAAAAAGCCGAACTCCATCAGCAGATGGATGACATTAAAGTGGTACTGATGGAACTGGTCACTGTCGAAAAACGCTGCCGTGAAACCCTCCAGGGTGCCAAAACCACCGAACCTAAAACTCATAATTACGCGCAAACGGGGACATCTGATGATTAGCAATTATAAATCGCTTAACTTTGATCTGGGCGAAACAGTGGACATGATCCGCGAGCAGGTCAATGCCTTCGCCCGGGAAGAAATTGCGCCCCGCGCGGCCCAAATTGATCATGACAATGAGTTTCCGGCCGATCTGTGGCGTAAATTTGGTGATTTAGGCCTGCTCGGCGTCACTGTCGATGAAAAATACGGTGGTTCAGGTTTAGGTTATCTGGAACATATTGTCGCGATGGAAGAAATCAGCCGCGCTTCAGCTTCAGTGGCTTTATCTTATGGCGCGCATTCCAACCTTTGCGTTAATCAGATTTTCCGCAACGGCAACGAAGCACAAAAACTGAAATACCTGCCTAAACTGTGTTCCGGTGAACATATCGGCGCGCTGGCAATGTCAGAGCCAAATGCCGGCTCTGATGTGGTATCGATGAAACTTCGCGCCGAGCTGCGTGGTGATCACTATGTGCTGAACGGCAATAAAATGTGGATCACCAATGGTCCGGATGCTGACACCTATGTCATTTATGCCAAAACCGACATTCATGCCGGTTCAAAAGGCATTACCGCCTTTATTGTTGAACGTGGTTTTAAAGGCTTCAGCCAGGCGCAGAAATTAGACAAACTGGGTATGCGCGGTTCGAACACTTGTGAACTGGTGTTTGCAGACTGCGAAGTGCCGGTGGAAAACGTGTTAGGCACTGTTGGTTCAGGCGTGAAAGTGCTGATGTCGGGGCTTGATTATGAGCGTTTGGTACTGGCTGGCGGCCCACTTGGCATTATGCAGGCTTGTATGGATATCGTGGTGCCTTACATCCATGATCGCAAACAATTCGGCCAGGCCATCGGCGAATTCCAACTGGTGCAAGGCAAACTGGCAGATATGTATACCCAGATGAATGCCGCCAAAGCTTATGCTTATACCGTGGCCAAAGCTTGTGATCGCGGTGAAACCACCCGCAAAGATGCTGCTGCCGTGATTTTATATACCGCTGAACTGGCTACTAAAATGGCGCTGGATGCCATTCAGTTACTGGGCGGCAATGGCTATATCAACGAATACCCGACAGGCCGGTTATTACGCGATGCCAAGCTATATGAAATTGGTGCTGGCACCTCCGAGATCCGCCGTATGCTGATTGGCCGGGAGTTGTTTAGCGAGTCGAATTGATTGCTTTGCCGTTTATTCGTCTGAGGCGGGTTGCCACTTACAAAACGCCGACACGCCCATCAACCCACCCCTGGGGGGCTCGGTTCGCAGCATCAATGCTGCTCAACGGTCGGCTTTTTTGCAAGTGACACCCATCTTGATGCTATGAACAGACGCTGCATACCACATATTCGATTCTGGGGCTGCGCCTCTGCTTTTTTGTAGCAAGAGCAAAGAGCGCAGTGACAGTGATTGGCACAGCGCTACTTCCAATTTTTTCTATAGGTGACAGAAGTGACCAGATTATCCAGCAAAGTAAATCCCAGATCTGCTGAATTTTTGCAAAATGCCGCGGCGATGCAAGCGGTGGTTGATGATTTGAATGCCAAAGTGCAGCAAATCAAACTTGGCGGCGGTGAGGCCTTGATTGCCCGGCATACTGCGCGCGGTAAATTATTTGTCCGCGATCGTATTCAGAAGTTGCTGGATCCTGGTTCCCCATTTTTAGAAATTGGCCAGTTCGCTGCCTGGCAATGTTATGACGACTATGTGCCTGCCGCCGCTGTAGTCGCTGGCATAGGCCGGGTCAGTGGTGTGGAATGTATGATTGTCGCCAATGATGCCACAGTCAAAGGCGGTACTTATTATCCGCTGACGGTGAAAAAGCATTTAAGGGCGCAGGAAATCGCCGATCGTTGCCAATTGCCTTGTATTTATCTGGTCGATTCGGGTGGTGCTAACCTGCCGCGCCAGGACGATGTGTTTCCGGATAAACTGCATTTTGGGCGTATTTTCTTTAATCAGGCCAATATGTCAGCGCGTGGCATCCCACAAATTGCGGTGGTGATGGGGCTTTGTACCGCTGGCGGTGCTTATGTGCCGGCGATGGCGGACGAGTCGATTATCGTCAAAGAACAAGGCACTATTTTTCTGGCGGGGCCGCCACTGGTCAAAGCCGCCACCGGCGAAGAAGTGTCGGCGGAAGATTTAGGCGGTGCCGATGTGCATTGCCGCATTTCTGGTGTTGCTGATCACTATGCCCAGAACGATGAACATGCGCTGCAATTGGCGCGCAATAGTATTTCCCGTCTCAATCGGGTGGCACCGGCGCTTCGGGATGTAAAACCTTCACAAGAGCCGTTATTTGACGCCAAAGAACTGTACGGCATTGTCGGCACAGACTTGAAAAAGCCCTTTGATGTGCGGGAAGTGATAGCGCGGATTGTCGATGGTTCAGATTTTGATGAGTTTAAGCAGCTGTATGGCGCCACCTTAGTTTGTGGTTTTGCGCGCATCTTTGGCAATCCGGTCGGCATCGTCGCCAATAACGGGATTTTATTCTCCGAATCAGCGCAAAAAGGCGCGCATTTTATTGAACTTTGTTGCCAGCGCAAAATTCCATTGTTGTTCCTGCAAAATATCACTGGTTTTATGGTCGGCCAAAAATACGAAGCCGAAGGCATCGCCAAACATGGCGCGAAAATGGTGACTGCGGTGTCTTGCGCCAAGGTGCCGAAATTCACCGTGCTGATTGGCGGCTCTTATGGTGCCGGTAACTATGGCATGTGTGGCCGCGCCTACGATCCCACCATGATGTGGATGTGGCCCAATGCCCGTATTTCAGTGATGGGCGGTGAACAAGCGGCTGGCGTAATGGCGCAGGTGACCAAAGATGGTTTAGCGCGTAAAGGCGAAACCTTGTCGGCGGATGCAGAAGCTGCGCTGAAAAAACCGATTATCGAGCAGTACGAGCAACAAGGCCATCCTTATTATGCATCGGGCCGGTTATGGGACGATGGCATTATTGACCCGGCGCAAACCCGGATGGTGGTGGGTCTGGCGTTAGCGGCATCGCTGAATGCACCGATTGAAGAGACACGCTTTGGCGTGTTCCGGATGTAATGGAGCTGCTATGGAAATCGCAATGAAGAATTACCAATACATCACCACCTCCATCGACCAGCGCGGTGTCGCGCAGCTGGTGCTGAATCGGCCTGACGTGCATAACGCCTTTGATGAGATCATGATTGGCGAGCTGATTCAGGCGTTGGATGCCTTTGCTGCTCAGCCGCAGCTGCGGGTATTGCTGCTGCGCTCCTTGGGCAAAAACTTCAGTGCCGGTGCCGATTTGGGCTGGATGCGCTCGATGGCGGATAAAAATTATGCCGAGAATTTGCAAGATGCCGGCGAGCTGGCAAAACTCATGCAAAAACTCGACAGCTTCCCTGCCCCAACCCTGGCTTTGGTGCAAGGCGCGGCTTTTGGTGGTGCTGTTGGTTTAGTGGCTTGTTGTGATATCGCGATTGCCTCGGATAAAGCCAGCTTCTGCTTAAGTGAAGTCAAGATTGGCTTGATCCCTGCCGTGATTAGCCCTTATGTAGTGCGGGCCATCGGCGAACGGGCCAGCCGCCGTTATTTTTTAACCGCCGAGCGTTTTTTTGCCGCGGAAGCGTTGCAGTTAGGTTTATTGCATAAGATGGTGAGCGACGATGAACTGCATGGTGTGTCGGATGCCATGGTGCAAACTTTACTCGCCAATAGCCCTGCCGCAGTCAAAGCAGCGAAAGATCTGATTTTCACTGTCGCCAATCAACCGACGACTCAAGCGCTGATTGACGAAACCAGCCGCCGCATTGCAGCCATTCGGGTATCCGGTGAAGGTCAGGAAGGATTATCAGCCTTTTTGCAAAAACGGACCCCGGCCTGGCAACTTGCGCCGACAACCAGTGAACCCGCAACAGCATCTCCATCCAAAGGACAGGCTTAATATGTTTGATAAAATACTCATCGCAAACCGCGGCGAAATTGCCTGTCGCGTGATTAAAACCGCGCATCAGTTGGGCATTCGTTGTGTGGCCGTGTATTCCGAAGCTGACGCCAATGCGCGGCATGTCCAAATGGCCGACGAAGCTTATTTATTAGGCCCGGCGCCGAGCAAAGAGTCGTATTTACGCGCCGATAAAATTCTCGAGATCGCCAAAAAATCCGGCGCTCAGGCGGTGCACCCGGGTTATGGTTTTTTATCTGAGAATGAAGGCTTTGCAGCGGCTTGCGCCGAAGCTGGTGTGGTTTTTATTGGCCCGCCAGTGCCTGCCATTGCTGCCATGGGTAGCAAAAGTGCCGCCAAAGAAATTATGAGTCAAGCCGGTGTGCCATTAGTGCCGGGTTACCATGGCGACAACCAGGATGAAGCCTTTTTAGCGGCAGAAGCCGAAAAAGTCGGTTACCCACTGCTGCTCAAAGCCGCTTACGGTGGCGGTGGTAAAGGGATGAAAGTCGTCTGGCAAACCTCTGAGTTTCTGGAGCAACTGCAAAGCGCCAAACGCGAAGCCTTAAACGGTTTTGGTAACGACAAAATCTTGCTGGAGCGTTATCTGACCAAACCGCGTCACGTCGAAATTCAGGTGTTTGCCGATAATTTTGGCAATGCGGTGTATTTGCATGAGCGCGATTGCTCCATTCAGCGTCGCCATCAAAAAGTGATTGAAGAAGCACCGGCACCGAACTTCTCGCAGGAACAGCGTAAAGCCATGGGGGAAGCGGCGGTCAAAGCGGCGCAGGCTATTGGTTATGCCGGTGCCGGCACGGTCGAGTTCCTGTTTGACGAAGATGGTTCCTTCTATTTTATGGAAATGAACACCCGACTGCAGGTCGAGCATCCGGTGACTGAAATGATCACCGGTCAGGATTTGGTGAAATGGCAATTATTGGTCGCGAGCGGTCAGCCGCTGCCACTGACGCAAGATGAAATCCCGCTGGATGGCCATTCGATTGAGGTGCGGGTCTATGCCGAAGATCCGGACAATAATTTCCTGCCCGCTACCGGTAAACTGACCTATTTACGCCAGCCAGATGCCAATCGTCATGTGCGGATTGACACCGGTGTGGTGGAAAACGACGAAGTTTCGCCATTTTACGATCCGATGATCGCTAAACTAATCGTCTGGGACGAAAGCCGCGACCGCGCTATCGCCAGGATGCGTCGTGCGCTGGATGATTACCGTATTGCCGGGGTGAAAACCAATTTAAACTTTTTAACCCGTCTGGTCGAGCATCCGGCTTTTGGCCGGGCTGAACTCGATACCCATTTTATTGAGCATCATCAGGCGGAACTGTTTGCACCTGAGCAAAACGAGCCAACCCAGGCGCTGATTTTGGCGGCGCTTTATCTGCTGCTGAAACAACAGCCACAAACGCAAGCGAACTCGCCGTGGCAGTCGGCTATTGGCTGGCGGATGAACGAAAATGCCAGCGTTAGTTTTAAGTTAAGCCAGGGCGAGCAACAGCAAAGCGTTCATATCACCCAACAAGCGGATGCCTTTGTGGTCTGTGTGGCGGATTTGTGTTTAACCATCAAAGCGCAATTGCAACAGGATGAACTGCTGGCCAATATCAGCGGCCACCAATGTAAAGTGCGGGTCAGCCAGTTTGGCGAGACAGTTTCGGTGTTTATCAAACAGCAGCGCTTTGATTTTGATTACAAAACAGTTGTAGAAGTGGCCAGTGCAGATGAAAGTGCTGGCAGCTTAAAAGCGCCGATGAATGGTACCGTCGTGGCCGTACTCGTTGAAAATGGTCAAGCTGTGACAGCAGGCCAAACGCTGCTGGTGATGGAAGCGATGAAGATGGAATACGCCATCAAAGCGCCTGCCGATGGTGTCGTCAACGCGCTTTATTATGCCGCCGGTGATTTAGTCAAAGATGGCGCTGAACTGGTTGATTTTACTGCCAAAGCCGAGGCCTGATATGAGTCTACCCAATCAAGTACCGCACGCTTTTCCGACCAGCGTCCGTCTGGTTGAAGTCGGACCGCGGGATGGTCTGCAAAATGAAGTGGCAGTATCTTTAGATGCAAAAATTGCCTTGGTCAATGCCTTGGCCGCAGCGGGTTTAACCACCATTGAAACCGGCTCATTTGTCAGCCCCAAATGGGTGCCACAAATGGCCGACTCAGCTGCGGTATTTGCCGGGATCCAGCGCAAAGCTGCTGTCACCTATACGGCCCTGACGCCAAATTTACAAGGTTATCAGGCGGCTAAAGCTGCCGGTGCGGACGAAGTTGCTATTTTTGGCGCTGCTTCTGAAGCTTTTAGCCAAAAAAACATCAACTGCAGTATTGCCGAGAGCTTAGCGCGTTTTGAGCCGGTACTGGCGGCAGCAAAAGCTGATGGCCTGCGGGTTCGGGGTTATGTCTCTTGTGTGGTGGGTTGCCCTTATCAGGGCGATGTGGCACCAGCCGAAGTGGCTCGGGTGGCAAAAGCTTTATTAGAGATGGGCTGTTACGAAATTTCTTTGGGCGACACCATCGGTGTTGGCACTCCGGCCAAAGTGCTGGCGATGCTGGATGCGGTGCTCGAAGTGGTACCTGTTAACAAAATTGCAGTCCATTTTCACGACACTTATGGTCAGGCGTTAACAAATATTTACGCCGCGCTAAGCCGCGGTGTCGCTGTGATTGACAGTGCAGTGGCAGGTCTGGGCGGCTGCCCTTACGCCGCCGGGGCGTCAGGCAATGTTGCCACTGAAGATGTGGTGTATTTACTGAATGGTCTTGGCATTACCCATGGTGTTGATTTAAATACGCTCGCCCAGGCGGGCTGGGCCATTGCAGCAGCCTTGGGGAAAACAGCGGGTTCTAAAGTAGGATTGGCGCTTAAGGCTAAATGTCAGCAGAATTAAGCCACTTCCGGGCTGCGAAGTGGCATCACAGCACATAAAAATGAAGAGGACTTCAGATGGCAGGGTTTAACAAAGTCGTACAGAGTTACGACGAAGCGATGGCAGGCCTGCAAGATGGCATGACAGTGATCGCCGGTGGTTTTGGCCTTTGTGGTATTCCGGAAGGTCTAATCGCACAAATTAAAACAATGGGTACCCGCGATTTAACCGTGGTTTCCAATAACTGTGGCGTCGATGGTTTTGGCCTTGGGGTGTTGCTCGAAGATCGCCAGATCAAAAAGATGGTCGCATCTTATGTCGGTGAAAACGCCTTATTCGAAAAACAATTGCTCAGTGGCGAACTGGAAGTCGAGCTAACGCCGCAAGGCACGCTGGCAGAAAAGATCCGCGCTGGTGGTGCTGGTATTCCGGCCTTTTTTACTGCCACAGGTTATGGCACGCCGGTGGCTGAAGGCAAAGAAACCCGTGAAATCAATGGCCGTCACTATGTGTTAGAACCTGCCATCACCGGTGATTTTGCGATTGTCCGCGCCTGGAAAGCGGACCGCTATGGCAATCTGGTGTTTCGCCATACCGCGATGAACTTTAATCCAATGGTCGCCACCGCCGGTAAAATCACCGTGGCGGAAGTAGAAGAAATTGTTGAACCTGGTGAGCTGGAGCCGTCGCAAATTCATACCCCAGGGATTTACGTGCAGCGCGTCATTCAAGCCAGCTTTGAAAAACGGATTGAACGTCGGATGGTTCGCCAAACCGGTCATTCAACAAAAGGAGCAGAATAATGGCCTTATCCCGTGAACAAGTGGCGATGCGTGTGGCGCAAGAGCTGAAAGATGGTTATTACGTCAATTTAGGCATTGGTATTCCAACGCTGGTGGCCAACTATGTACCCGCTGGTATTGAAGTGATGCTGCAATCAGAAAACGGCTTGCTGGGCATGGGTCCGTATCCGACCGACGCCGAAGTGGATGCTGATATGATCAACGCCGGTAAAGAAACCGTCACCGCCATCAAAGGCGCAGCAATTTTTAGCTCTGCGGAAAGTTTTGCCATGATCCGCGGTGGTCATGTTGATTTAACGGTACTGGGCGCTTTTGAAGTCGATCAAAACGGCAATATCGCCAGCTGGATGATCCCGGGCAAACTGGTCAAAGGCATGGGCGGTGCGATGGATTTAGTCGCTGGCGCGCAAAATATCGTGGTGACGATGACCCACGCTGACAAATACGGCAGCTCCAAGTTGCTGCAAAGCTGCACCCTGCCGCTGACTGGTGTGGGTTGCGTGAAAAAAATCGTCACAGATTTAGCCGTGTTGGAAGTCAGAGAAGGCGCTTTCCATTTACTGGAGCGGGCCCCTGGCGTCACAGTCGCTGAAATTCAGCAAAAAACTGCGGGTCAATTAGTGATTACTGGGGAGATCCCGGAAATGCAGTTTAATTAACCGGCCCCGTCAGACTGGTAAGATGCGTAGGAGTAAGGACCCCTTTGCCCTACGCAGTTTCAGGGATGGCTGGCAATCATTGCTACCCGCTGCAGATCCCCGCTGATGAGCGCGATCATGCCGGGGGTTCTCACCAACGTAATTTCCTGATGGTCACCTATCAGCATTACAAAAGCAAGCTTCTGATTTTGCAGTAAATACCAACCGACTTTATAGCCTGGCAAATGAATACCATTGACCACAGAATCCGGCGTAAATAAACCCAGTTCCGAGCTTTCCAGCACACTGATGTTACTTTCCGGTAACGTTAAGCCTGTAACTTTGGCATGATAAAAGCCGGCTTTAAATTCCAGCCGGTTTTCAAACACCCAGACCTGATTATGACTAAGTGCCCAGGATAGCCACAAAAAGCCACTGGTCAGGCTTAACAGTGACCACAACACTGGCTTTAACAACTTTGGTTTAAAACGACAAAGGCCAATAGCCAGCACTGACGGCAAGGCCACCATCAGCAGAAATAACAACAAATAAAATTGCCAGCCGACACCCAACAAATCCATACATTCACAATTCGCACATATAAAGTTATAAAATTGTATCACAAACACGCCGCAACAGCTGACAACTTGCTGATTTTTTTTATTTTGCTATTTAACTGTTCATTAAACATGCAGGCATGCTTGTTTAGAATGTACTTTTTTTGCGCTGTACCGACGAAAAAAAACCGCTGACACAGCAACGAGCTGTAAGCGGTTTCATTCTAAATGATTGATTTTATTGAAAGCGCTTTATTAAACTTGACGTGTCCAACCGACCACCGCCCTGCGCCTGTAATTCAGCATAAAATTGATCCACCAGGGCCGTCACCGGCAACTGCGCACCATTACGTCTGGCTTCATCGAGGGTAATACCCAGATCTTTGCGCATCCAATCAAGCGCAAAACCAAAATCAAAGCGTCCTTCCACCATGCTGTAGCCACGATTCTCCATCTGCCAGGATTGCGCAGCGCCTTTACTGATCACATCCAGCACCGCTTTACTGTCAAGTCCGGCCTGAGTGGCAAAATGCAGCGCCTCTGCCAGTCCCTGCACCACGCCAGCGATACAGATTTGATTGACCATTTTTGCCAGTTGGCCTGAACCGGCCCCACCAAGCAAGCGACAGCTGCGGGCATAACTTTGCAGCACAGCTTCCGTGCGCTGATAAACTTCAGTGTCGCCGCCGACCATAATGGTTAATTGACCATTCTGGGCGCCAGCCTGGCCACCAGAGACTGGCGCATCTAAAAAACCCAGTTGGCATCTGCGCGCTGCGGCATAAAGTTCCCGTGCCAAATCGGCCGAAGCCGTGGTATGGTCGACCAGCACAGCACCTGGCTGCATGCTGGCCAATACGCCACTGTCGCCATATACCACCGAACGCACATCCTGATCATTACCCACACAAAGCATGACGACTTCGGCGCCTGCTGCGGCCTGTGCCGGCGTCTGTGCGGCATTGCCACCATACTGAGCCACCCAGTCTTGCGCTTTGCTGGCGGTGCGGTTGTAGACGGTGACCTGATAACCACGTTGTTGCAGATGGCCTGCCATCGGATACCCCATCACGCCAAGGCCAATAAAAGCCACTTTGATCTGCTGTGATAAAACTGCCATATAACTGTCTTAATTCTGTGAAACACTGCTCATCAGCTTACAAACTTATGATACAAATAGCAAAAGCCACTTTAAACCCAAGCCAGTGTGCTGCTGCCATGGCTGGTGCCGCTGCTGCGTCATCGTGCTGCTGTCGCACGATATCAACCCATGAATACCGTTTCAGGAGGTCGCATGACCAATGTTCATCATTTTAAAGTCACCACCAGCTCAGGCGAGCTGCTGGATTTAACTCAATTCCGGGATAAAGTGCTGTTAATTGTCAATACCGCCAGCCAGTGTGGGTTTACCCCGCAATACCAGGAGCTGGAGCAGTTGCATCAACAGTTTGCCAGCCAGGGCCTGGTGATTTTGGCTTTTCCATGTAACCAATTTGGTGGCCAGGAGCCTGCGTCTAATCAGGAGATCCAACAATTTTGCCAACTGAATTTTGGCGTCAGTTTTCCGGTGATGGCCAAAATCCAGGTCAATGGCCCGGATGCCGAACCTTTGTTCGAGTATTTAAAAGATCAGGCCCGTGGCTTGATGAAAACCCGCGCCATCAAATGGAACTTCACCAAGTTTCTGGTCAATAAAAATGGCGTGGTGGTTAAACGTTACGCACCCAGAACCAAACCCAGCCAGTTTGTGCAAGCCATCGCAGAAGAACTGGCGTTGTTACCCCAGTCAACTGTTGAAGAAGTAGCAGCGGTGGGCTAATAGCGGTCGCAGCAAGGTTTGATCAAGCGCACAGACGGAGCCATCGCTTTAGGTTAAAGTAAACTTTTAGCCCGACCCGGAGTGTCAAATGCAAGTTGCCGTATTCAGTGCGCAAAAATATGATCAACAAGGATTCAGCCAATGGCCAGATCCAACGCTTAAATGGCGTTTTTTGCCGCAGCGGCTGGATGAAACCTCAGTCCAGGCCGCAGCCGGCTGTGATGCGGTCTGTGCTTTTGTCAATGACCAACTCAATGCCGCCGTGTTGCAACAGTTGCAACAACTCGGCATCCGCTTTGTGGCGCTGCGTTGCGCCGGTTTTAATCAGGTTGATATAGCCGCCGCCAACCGCCTCGGCATTCAGGTCGCCAGAGTGCCGGCCTATTCGCCGGAAGCGGTGGCAGAACACACTGTTGGTATGATGTTATGTCTGAACCGCAAATTCCATAAAGCCTATAACCGCACCCGCGATAACAATTTTGATCTCAATGGTTTGTTAGGTTTTAATCTGCATGGCAAAACCGTGGGGTTAATCGGCACCGGTCGGATTGGACTGGCAACAGCCCGCATCCTGCAAGGTTTTGGTTGTCAGTTACTGGCCTATGATCCAATTCCAGTCAGTCCAGCCCCGGCGGGCTTACGTTATGTCAGCCTGAACGAACTTTATGCCAGTGCCGACATCATCAGTTTGCATTGTCCGCTGAC
>Ga0209599_10001257_pt1 | contig 12530 bp, 17 predicted proteins | sample Shrwel_input2_FT_FD_187534 | JGI IMG/M metagenome (GOLD analysis project Ga0209599, IMG submission 187534) | Subsurface microbial communities from deep shales in Ohio, USA - Utica-3 well 1 S input2 FT (SPAdes) (version 2) ... | reverse complement strand
GTAATAAGAACACTGATTACACAAACTTAAACCGCAATATGATGTGTAGCTTGTGCAATCCACAATTGCTTTAGCTGTTCAAAATCGACAGTTGGCGCATTAGGGAAGATCTGCAATAACTGACTCATAAAACTCTCAGCAACAGCATAAAAATACACAGTGCCGCCATTTAATTGACTAACCACGTCTGCATACAGCTCTGGATTTGCGGCGCGTAAAGCTGGCAGGCTCTGATCAATAAAAACATTCAAACCTGACCGCACCAAAAACGCCCATTGCTAAGCAACCAGCTACAATAAACTCCACGTCGTGCGCTTTTGCGAACTCACTGAGCGGCGAAGCGTAGACAGGACAAGCGGCGATGACTGCTAGATTCGATATTAAAAAGATCGTTCGCTTCATGCGCTTGCCACTCTGAACCTAAATTCAATCGGCACGGTTGTGACAGCAGTGAATCCTGTTGTGTTAAGTGTGTTGGGATGGTTACTGGTGATCGGAAAATTCGCTGACTGCAAGGCTGTGGTTTTTTTCACACCCGCACCAGATGTCGCATAACCAAGCGACGGCGCGTTGGTAAGAGGTATTGCTAAGTAATTTCGCAGGCTGTTTGAGATGATTCCAAAAAAGTAGAGTTTTCTTGCGCGTAGCGTTGCGGATGCTGTGACATTGTATTTTGTATTTTCTGCAGACGTATTAACTAGCGTCTGTTCGGTGAGCCTTGTGAGTGAGTAGATGCCGCCTGCCGGAACGGCTTCGTACAACGCAAACTTGGAAGAATCACTGCTGGTAGCATTGCCCGTCACAAAAGAATATCGGTCAATCGTCACATCTTCAACGACGCGAAAGGGGTAAAGTGTCATAGTGTCTGTGGTAGCAATTGCGGTGGTGGTGGCGGCTGAACCATTTATATCCTGATTGTACTCAATTCCAGCAACATAAAAGCCGCCTACCGCACCACCGCCCGCGTTGATTTGCGCCTGTAGCTTGGCTGCCGCACTCAGCACCGTATCGGCTGACGTGATCGCTGTAGCTGTGGCCGTGCTTAATCCGGTCAGTGGCGTGTCGCGCACTGTCGCAGGTGCGTCTGCTGTATTGAGCTTTGCGGCAATCTGCGCTTGTAGCTTGCCTGCCGCGCTCAGTACGCTATCAGTCGACGTGATTGGCGTTGCAGTCGCAAGTGATAATCCGGCAAGCGGCGTATCGCGTACACGTTGGCCGGTATGATATAGATTGCTCGATCCTTCGGGCAGTGCGTCCGTGTTTGCGATTGCACTGCTGCCGACTGCCGACCAATACTGATCTGACACGTCCCACGCGTAGACAATAACGTCCGTGCCGATGCCGAAATCCACCTGCGCATAGTCGCCCGCCGATGCCGTGGGGTGCGCTGCTTCTAAGTCGAAAACGGATGCGAATAGGCCTAGAAACCTGTCGTTGTAGGCTGCTGCGTCTAGCTTTAGATCGACCTGTGCCTGCAACTTACCAACACCTGTCAACACAGTATCTGTCGCCGTCACTGGCGCTGCTGTTGCTGTCGATAGTCCTGTGAGTGCTGTCGATCTAACAGATGGTGCAAAATCAGAAACAGTTGCTGCTAATTGCGTACCAGTGTGAGTAGCTCTATCTCGTAATTGTGCATCTGTAGAGTTAACCGTTATTGCAATATTTCCAGGTCCTGCTAAAGAACTTCCGTTAATAGTCTTTAGTTCACTTACATCAAGATTTCCATCTAGACGTTCTAGTTTTTGTTCTAGGACTAATTTGTCAGGAGCTGATAAAGTAACTCTGTTATTTACTTCTGCATTTAAAAGATCTCTTACTTGTCTATAAGTAAGAGTAGTCTCATCATACACTTCAGTTTCATTGGGTCTTATACGAAAATCATCGTTAATAAAATACCAAGAATTATTTATTGTTGTAATTGTAATCATAAAAGATCACTCCTTCTATTATAAGTTTTTAGTTATAGCTTCAGTAATTGCATCATAGAGTTTAGATTTTTTATCTAGATACTTTTGTAATTCTTGATTATTAGTGATAAAAAATGATTCTACGATTATACCACCAGCTCTGATAAAACCTAACCTACTATGTTGTCCACTACCTTCAGCTTTCCAACCTTTTTCTGAACCTCTTGCAGGAGTCTCTAAGACTTTACTAATGGCTTCACAAATATTTTGACTTAAAACTTTATCTTTTTCATGAGCTAAAACTTCAACTCCTTTTGCATTTGGATTTGAAGAAGCATTTAAATGAAATTCAATAGCAACATCAGCTTTTTTAGCTACTTTGATAGCATCACTAAGAGTCAGATTTACTAATCCTTCTCCGTCTGTAAATACAGTATAACCTTTTAATCGTAATCGTTTTGCTATTTCATTTCTAAAATCTGAAGAAATAACTGCTTCTTTATATGTACCGCTAACAGCCCCAGGATCTTGATTACTATGCCCTGCTGTTATTGCGACTGTTTTCTTAGGCTTTACCATTGTTTTTGTGACTCCTAATTTTTCGGCGACCCAAGGACCTAAGATGCCTGAAGGAAATACTCCTAAAAAGACTTGATATTCTTTTAAAGCTTTCTCAGTTCCTGGCCCGAAGTCTCCATCAATCTTAAGGGCATAAAACCCTTTGTTTTTTAATGCAAGTTGTAAAGTAATAACAGAACTTCCTTGCTGCCCATATTGTAAATTCATATTTATTAATACCTTATATTGTTATTTTTATGCTTTACCAACAAAGAGTCCTAATTGAAACGGATTTGGCACCTCTCCGGTACCTAGAAAACTAGTTTCATATTTGCCGCCGTCTTGTTTCATAAAGCCTTTACCAGCGACACTTGCAGCAGCATTTTTACTATAAATGTTACTAGCAAACTTACCACCAACACCAAACATAGCGCCTGTTACTGCACCACTTGCTGCTGAACCTACAATGCCTTGTCCATTTATACCACCATTCACTCCTCCAGCAACGCCACCTATTGCAGCACCACCAAGAGCAGATGCACCCCAAGTAGTATTAGCCATGTTAGCCATAAAGTTGTGCGCATATAAACCTCCAGCATCTGTAGCTGACATGGCTGAAGTATCTATTCCATTCAACCCTTTTGTAAACATCGATTTCATTTCTTTTTCCTTTTTTATATTAATAGAAACATAATAATATCTTTAAACAATTTATCATCAATTACTCCAGTTACTAGTAATATTACTGCAATGAATAATACTACTATAGCAACTGTTTTATCTTTTAAAACTTGTTTTAGAAGCTGTTTTGTACTTTGTTTTTTCATAAGACTGTTATGCTCCTTATTCTAAAGAAATTATTTACTGTCTCTTATATGTTGTTGCAAATCTGATATTTGCTGATCTTGTCTTTTTAGTTGATCGTTAATAAATGAGAATTGTACTGAAGCTTCGTTTCTGGTAATAACTTCTGTTCTCATTGTCTGAAGTTCTTTTCTGATTATAGTTTGATCTTCCGCTAACTTATCAATCTTGCTCATATAGTTAGAGAAAACTCCAACTGTTGTAACAAGAATAACAATAGTTTGCACAATCACCATAACAATTGAACTCATACTAACAGAGTTTCCAAATCTAAAACTCACACTTCCATTCTGATTATTATCTTGCTGACCACTAGGATTAGTATTCATTTTTCACACCTCATGTTACTTACTAATTTTTATTGAGTGCAAATTTAAACAGTAACCAAAAATTATTTTTTACTAAGGTCTAACACTTGTAACATTAGGTATATTAGTAGCACCAAAACGTTTAAGAACTTCTGCTGCAGTTCTAGAGGTGTCTGGAGGAACAGCTAATGAAGAACCTCTAAGGAAGATATCTCTACCTACTTTATTAGCAACTCCAACATATTTAATTCCTAAGTAAGCCATAGCTAACCCCATACCTATATCAGTAGAAGTGTCTATAGCTTTACTATAATCTTTTGTATCTCCTCCAAATTCAGGTTTAAACATCGCACTAGCAGTTATACCCAAGAGAGCAGAACCAGCTATTAGCGATGTACTAACCGCAGTGTCTTTAGCAACGTTTGTAAAAATACTATTCATATTAAATTATTCTCCTTAATAATGATAATTTTATGTAACTCCTGGTTAAAGGTGCACTTTTCTATTATACCATAAATGCTTGCAATTTGTCAAAAACTATATTTTTATATTTTTGAGGAGGGGCATTTGGCCATTAGCTTTTCTTAGGTTCACACCCCCACCCCTATGAAGTTTCTCTTTCAACTTAATTTTTCTCTTGAGACGACTAGGTGTGTATTATGTATGAGTGGGTTGATATGGGGGCGTATCCGAATCACACCCCCACCCATATACCTATACATAATCCTAGTCCTTCAATTCATCTCGATACTAGGTAGAGATAGGTGTAATGAGCCTTCAACACTCTTAAGGAGAAAATCATGCTAAAACTGCGCGCAAACGAAGTGAAGGCCCGTGAGGCCTTCATCACCGCACTACCAGTACCAGGACTGGTAGTCCTGGCTGTCAGTGGTAGTGCGCTGGCAGTCTTGGTCGCGATCTTCGCGGCCTACCTGTTCATGGTTATTGTGATGGAAATTATCCGTCACAAATAAGACCGTGTAAGAAGCCTGAGCATGCTTCTATAAAAAACTGCTTTATGTCGAAACATGCTAGCAATAGCATGTATATATGAGTTGGTTACTCATATACTGATGATGACAAACCTTCTTGTTAATCACTGTTACACCAAATGGAGTTACATTATGTACGTTACTAAGAAAGTTAATCCGCGTATCGTAGCTGCTGCATTGCGCAGCGTATGCAACCAGGCGGGTCCAGAAATGGACTATGCAACCGCACAAGCGGTTGGCCAGTTGGCCAACCAATTGATGCAAGATGGACATCCAATGGATGCCCTAGAGGGCAGCATTGCTGCTGAGTATGTGCATATGGTGGTGGATAACCTGCCAGCTTGGGAACACCGAGTAGAGATCCTCGGTCACTAGCATGTAAGACCGTAATGTCTATAAACTATATCCCGAATGATCTTTAAGGTAAGATCTAAAACATACCTTGCTGTCAGAGACTGTGTAGTCTCTCTGATGATGACCCAAAAGGGTCGAAACAGCATCCTAGTTATCCTTGTTATATATGACTCTATACTAGGTAGAGTCTCGGAGATTGCTATGCAATCAAAGACTGCTCTGATCCTACTGGTGGCGTTCTTTGCCACCGTGTGTACCCTGCTAGCAGGGTTCGGCATCGGTTTTGAGCTATGCTCAGACCGTCCGAACATCACCGTAGCAGCGGTGGTAGTGGCCTGTATGGCCATTACTGCCTGGGCCTACTTGTACTCACTGTGGGAGCACTAGGCTCCCACAGTGGAGGAGGAGGATGAGGAGGAGGACGTAGCTCCTCCTGTGAAATACAACTCCCCCTGGGAGGCCTATCAGGCCGACCAACTGCGTATGCAGCGGGCTTGGGAAGCCCGCATGAAGGCGGACCAGGAAAGGTCCGACCGATGGTGGGCCGATATCCAGGCCCAGAATGCCAGAATAGAGGAGGAGTGGAAGAAGCGTAACGGCTTCTAATCCCTCTCCTGTATATGACCGAAATGTCATTAAACTACCTCTAGAAACCAAGAAGCCTGAACATGCTTCTATAAAAAACTGTTCTTTTAAACATATAAATATCTGTGTTATGGTATTTATATGTTTAAAAGCAACAAGGTGGGTGTACAGCCTTTAAATGTACGTTATATTAACGACGCAGGAGAGTGCTATGAAAATAGTATCTTTTGTGCTGTTAATTCTTTGGGTTGCGGTAAAAGCAATCTATGGGATTAACAGTCTCGAGCAGCTACCTCGGATTGCAAGATCCGAGCAAGGCTGCTCGAGAAAAGAAAAAGGTTCGGATACACTATCCGCCCTTTTCGAGTAGTCCTAACTCCCCTTGTATATGGGAGTATAAATATAATATACATATTACACTTATATGAATCTATATGGTTTATATAAGTGTGGTACAGGTAAGTGATGTTCCTTTAATACATCATAAGGCTAGAAGGAGATCTATCATGGATCAAGTTCAAATCCTGGTCGTGGAAAACGACCTGTGGGTGAAAGTGCTCTTTCCTGAGCACAAGTAACCCACACCGCCGATCCCTTGGCGGTATAGAAGTAAAGGGGTAATACTGTAATGGAGTGTATACTCTGTCTGATGATTCCAAAAGGATGAAACAGTTTTTAAGGCTTTTGAGATAGCCTTTATATGTAGTTAAAAATCTCAGGAAAATACGTAGAAGCATTCTAGTGATTGTGAATCCTCTTCTTATATACTTTATTGTTAGGTATATAAGAAGAGGATTTCGGTCCTTGAAAACTTCCTTCGGGAGGTTGCTTCTACGGGAGACCATTCATTCTGACGGGTAGTGCCGTCTGATAAGTGGTTTGCAAAAAGAGGTATAAGTAACCCAGGTGAGACTCCTGGAGCCTTTGCTAGATTCTTTAGTAAAGTCTTAAGAGCGATGTTTAAAGCTTCCTTATACCTTAGTAACAAATGAATAAAGAGTTACACCAGTGAGACTCTGGGTATCTTCTGATATTGTGAAGTGTTGTTGAGAGCTTCCTCTTTATTCATTCTTATATCACTACACAGTGATAAACAAGTCTTTGCGACGGCAAAGCAATTCTAGTTATCTCTTATCCTGTACTAGACAGACTGGTGTAATGAGCCAGATACTCTAAGGAGATAAATCATGAGCTTTAAGTCACTGCAACAAAAAATGGTGCGTTCATGCACCGTTGCTTCTTTGGAGGCACTTGTTGCCTCCTTGACTAGCCAAGCCACCCCAACCTACGGCGCAAGCCGTTGGGTTGAGGCCCGTGCGCAACTGGCTGCAGCGCGTCAAGCGCTTGCAGCTACCCGTGCAACTGTAGCAGAGGTGGCTGCTGCTGCCTCTGCACGTCGTGCAGCAACAGAGGCGCGGAAAGCGTCTCTTGCTGCTCAGTACGCAGCATGCGCGAAAGCGTGTGCTGCAATGGTACAGTTAGGCAAGGAGGCAGTCCGCAAGACTGCCGCCAAGCCTAGCACTGTTGTTGCGACTGTGGCTGTTGCTACCGTTGTTCGTGTAACTGGCAAAACCGCTCGTGTAGCGGCTCGTCGTGCCATCCATGCTGCCCGTAAAGCAGCAAAAATGGCGGTTGTAGCAGCTTAATTGCTGCTATAGCTATTAGTAGTTAAGTAGTATTTATACTATGAAACTTAACACCAACACCAATAACGCAGTTGTTAGTTCAGTAGGTCTGAACACACTGCGTCTCAAGGCTCTTGCTGAGATTGTCCAACTCAGCAGCATCAAGGACTTCACTCAAGAGGCCCATGAACGAGCACAAGTACAAATGTGCCGGACTCTGACTGTGTATGGTCAGGTAATCGCTGCCCTACGGAATAATACCGGTGCTTATGCACAAGTTATTCGTGTGGCTTTGTTAGATCGCTTGCAGTATCTTGCAAGCACAGCGGAAGGTGACTTCCAAGGGGATGCCTATCGGGCAATTTATTCAGGTGTTGCTAAGTCAGCCTTAGCATATGCACCAGCGTTGCTCACAGCAGCAACAGAGGCTATTGTAGAAATACAATCTTTGCCTCAAGAACAACGCCTTGTAAAAGGCAAAGCTTTGGCTAAGCTCTCGAAAGAGGAACAAGCTATTCGCGGTAACATGAACGTTGTTAAAGGCGTTCGTTACACCGTACAAGGCCTTACCCTGAGCATGACTAGAGGTAAGGATCAGACTACTCGTGTAGATCTGAATAAATTTGTTGGAGCCCTTGCTCAAGCAGAACAAGTTATCTGCTTGACTCTGAAAGATGGTTGCTACACAAAAACCAAATTTCAATGTAATGTTCAACGTGCAATCTTGGCGTTGACAAGTAAGTGTGACTTTACTGGTCTTGAAGAAACACCTCATTACTTCCAAGTAATGGTGTTCGATTCGGCTACTGGTGAAGTTACGGCCGTCAAAAAACCGTTCTTTGTTGATGAAAATGAAGAATGGACTGTGTTAGGTCTGGCTGTTCGTGAGATGGGTTATATTGCTTGCCCTTCTGTAGACGGCTGGACAAAACAAGGATATGTGGTTTCTGCCACTAACATCCTTGCAGGGGACAGTATCTTTGCTGTACAAGGTACTGGTAAGACCGATAGTGATTGCATCCTTACTCCTGAAGAAATCGGGAAAGCTATTGTTCGCGATAGTAAGCAGGTAGGTAAGGATGCTAAAAACGGCACCGTAAGTGTTAATGCTACAGGTATTGTTGTAGCATTGCCAGAAGCAACTCTTAACAAAGTTGTTGCTGGCTTAGGTACTGACGCAGAGAAAAAAGCTGTGTTAATGCTTAAAGCATCTTTTGGTGTGGGCTGCTCAGGTGGCTCTGAAGCACTGATGCGTTTGTTAGGTGTCTGTCGTATTGTCGGTTGCGACACAACAGGTCTTGGCATCAAGTCAGTATGTGGCGAACTGGAACATGTTGTACATCCAGATATCGTTACTGCTGCTGAGAAACTGTTCGGCAGCTTTGATGGAAAATTGGTTTATGTGACTGGCCTTGGTGCGGTCAAAGCCAAAGCTGCAAACCTTGATTGGAATGTAGTTAGTGTTAACGGGGTTGACTACCTCGTATCGGTGCATACTGACACTGAAATCGTCGCTACAGAATCTGCAGCAGCTTTGCGTTATGAAAACGTTGCAGATGATTCAATGAGTTTGTCCTCTTGGGCTTCACAGCTTGAGAATCGGACTCTTGGTAACAAACAAACCACTGTATGGCAGAAGCTTATCGAGTTGTATATCGAAGAAGATCTCACAGTGGTCGAAGGCATTAAGCGTCTTCTAGATGATGGTGTAATTAAGGCTAAAAACCTGAAAGCACAGACCAATCTTCAAATGCTGCAAAGCATGGAGATGCAACACGGTCGTCAAGCTGTTATTGACTTCATCAAGGCCGCCTTCGCAGGTAAGGGTAAATCAGCAGCACGTAAGATTCAGTATGTGTTGCAATTGATGACTCCTTCTGCTATTCCTGATGCAGACATTGCAGGGACTTTGGGATTCGAATCTTTGTATGCTAGTTACACTAAAGCGTGTGAAGAGATGGATATCGATCCTACAGCACAAGGGACTAATGTTCCTGCGTTGCTTGCGATGGTGTTGCTGAACAAAATGGGAGCACGTAAAGATACGCCATTTGTGCGTATTAACTTTGGTGCTCCTGGTGCCGTCCTGCTCCCTATTGCTGAAATCTGCAGCATGTGGGAAGAATCCAACAATGGTCGTGTGTTAGTTAGCGGCTTGTTGGCGGAACTGGTAGAGTTGTTGTCTACCGTAGTCTGCGAAGATGGTAAAATTACTGCCGGTACATTGGCGTATAACTATACTCGCATGGTTAAAGTCCGTGATAAGATCGTTGGGAAGGCTTTGGCACGTATTCCGTGCTTTGGCCAAGCTGGGTTGATCTGCTCATCATACAAACTCGCCTATGGTGAAGTGATGAGTTCAACCTTGTCATCTCAAGTCCACAAAGCTGGTGAAGTATATCAGTTAAGTGAGCAAGAGTTGCAGTTGATCTGGGCAAAATCACCATGTGTGATGACAGGTGCGGTTAGCCTTGTTAAACTTGTCTGGAAGAACATGGATCTTACCAAAGATTCTAAGTTCATCAACGGTACTGCTATCTATGCCAATTGGGAATTTATTCTTGAGAAGCAAGATGATGCGGACGGTGACAAAACTAGTGTCTATATCGTACCAGTAGTTTTGGATGCGAAAAAAGACGTTCGTCCGACCGATACTAGCAATCCAATCTGGAAAGTAACTGCGGCTCATGTAGCTAAAGAAACTGCTGGTTTGTTTGTTGGTGCCAAGAAAGGAGTAACTGTAAACAAGTACACAGCAGATCAAGTAATGCTGGCTGTGTTTGCGGCTGCTAAGGCAAAAGGCAACGTAGGTTTGTTTACTAGCTTTCAGCAGCAAGTGTCAAGTCACAAACAAGTGTTTCAACAAGCTTGTAGTGAAATTTTGATGCGCGGTGGTTGGTTGTCCATGACTTTGGCTAGTTTGCTAGAAGTTTGGGATGAGTCAGTAGTAGTAGGTTTGCCAAAACATCAGGCAGATTTCGTGGCTCAAGCTCTGTGGACAGTGTGGCATCAGCTTCTTGGCGGAGTTATGCAGATTCAGGCTATGGATATGATTAAGCGTGAAAACGATGATCGTATTAAAGGTCTGGCTGAAACTCTTTCTGCAAACAATATGGGCAAGTTTCATCTGCCTGTAACTGTAGAAGAAGCTAAAGAGATGATAGCAAGCGGCCGGTTTGGTGATGAAAAATTCGCTAACTGTGCTGAGGATAAGCTGTTATCTGCTGTACAGCGTTCATTGAATGCCAAGTTCAATGAACAGGCTATTGCTGCGACTAGTTTGGTAGAAGCTTACCAGATTGATCTAAGCCATAATTTGTGTGCTACTGTGTTTAAAAACACATTTGGTATCACAGATGAAGCCACTATTACCAAGCTAGTGCTAGTGCTCGGTATGGAAGTGCAGAAAGTTGTAGGTAAGGTCGACATGACTACTTATGATCCTGCTGCACTGATCTTCGCTGGTCCTGAGAAAGTTGCTAAGTATGTGAATAACTTGGAAACTTTGGCGGCTTGTCAAGAGCTTGATACAGGTAAACGTGTCCTTACTCAAAAGGCACAGAACAACCTGCAACTGGCTCTAACTGTACTAGCATCACAAGTACAACTGTAAGGAGGTCTGTTATTTAGACTAACATTGTGCAAAGTTCTGGTTTATCCAGAACTTTGTGCTAAAGTATTTCAATAAACAAATATGAAATACTTTAGCACAAAGTTCTTTTTACTCTTAAGCTGTACCTACTTAGTGTTACCACCGAGCAGTGTTGGCTAATAGAGTACGGGTGCAAGTAAGAAGCTGGTAGATGGTGTACTCTGCTACTTATCGCTGTCTTTTAACTAAGGCGTAATTATAGTAGGAGGTGTAGGCTGGTAGCTAACGACTCCGCTCGCGCTGTTACTCCGGGAAACCTTCCTTTCCTTGTTGCGGCGCTCGCGTCGTAAGATCAAAAGCTTTACAAGCAAGATCAAAAGCGAAGGATGCTTCTTCGAGAGGTGTAGCGAAAGCTCTACACCTGAGAGATCAAGATCAAGATCAAGATCAAGATCAAGATCAAGATCAAGATCAAGATCAAGATCAAGATCAAGATCAAGATCAAGATCAAGATCAAGATCAAGATCAAAAGCCGCCGGGCTTTGATCTTGGGCATGCACCGGGACCGGGGTGTAGGCTGATAGCCAACAAACTCCGGCTACACCTCGCGCTGCGGCCGCGAAAAGAATCCTTCGCAGGATCAGATCTCGCAAAGATCAAAAGCGAAGGAGAATCTTTTGAGGACAATCCTCGAAACAAAGCCTATCGCACGGCTTTAAACTGCGCTGAAGCATTCCTTACCCGGATTGCTTCTGTCGTCACCACCTGGAAAGCCGCCGAGCTTTGATGCAGGGTATGTAGTTGGTTCAGGGTGTATCCTGATAACCTACGTGATTGCACCCCATGTTGGGCTGGTGTGCTCTTATATGTGCCTAACAAACAACTCCCCTTCGTCAGGGTGGGAGAGTTGAGTAATGTCCCTGACAAATCTTGGATGCTTCGTGAAGGCAGTTGCATCCCCGTACGTTGACCTTCTTGTTGTACTTATCCTCTTTGGGTTAATTTGAGAGTCCCACTTAAAACTCTCATATATGGAGTGTCTCATGACACGTCAAGACTACATCGCTCTCTGCGAGCGTAAAATTCAGGAAGCTCGCGAAGAGCTTTCTTACACAGCTTCCCACTCGTGGGAAGATTCATCGGATTGTAGTTCTGATGAAGACGATTCCGAAAGGGATCAGTTACATCGCCAGATCAACTGGCATGAACTAAAACTCCGCGAGTTGCGGGGTTAAGTTCAATTGGAGAGGCTTTAGGCCAAGGTCTCTCCACAATGTTTTTGATATGTAACTTAGTTGTATTAGGTTACATATCAAAGATTACCCTGTGGCAAGGGTTTTCGAGTGCTGTGACAGAGCACAAAGCGTTTTCGAGGGACGCTATATAAACACTGGTTGCCCGCAGTAAGAAGTGGTTCGAAGGTTTCTTCCTTTACCTCGTGGCTTCTTATTCGTATCATCGTCCAGATAAGGCAGGTAGGTTTTGGAGATTTTCCTACGTAAAGAAAAATCTTTTCCCTAAATTGGGACTCTCTCTAACGGAGATTTATAACTGTTAGTGTATGGTATGCGGCAGACGTGCCGCAATCATATATAAGTGTATACTGTTTACTATAGTGTATATTTATATATGATATTATCCTTCATTAAAAGCGAAGGATGTATCTTTGAGGGTTATCGACAACCACCTACCGTTCTTGGTAAAGTGTTGTTAATCGGGGTGATGCCCGTCATTTTGGAGAA
>Ga0209599_10001255_pt1 | contig 12535 bp, 7 predicted proteins | sample Shrwel_input2_FT_FD_187534 | JGI IMG/M metagenome (GOLD analysis project Ga0209599, IMG submission 187534) | Subsurface microbial communities from deep shales in Ohio, USA - Utica-3 well 1 S input2 FT (SPAdes) (version 2) ... | reverse complement strand
ATATTATAGATTTAAATAAAGCACAACATCCTCAGATAATGGCTTATAATTATTTAAAAATTAAAACTATTCCAGGATTTTTAGTAGGATCTTTTAAATACTTACCTAATCAAATTCATATCTCTGCAAGTAGCTCAGAACAAGGTGTTGATAACTTTGTTATGACTTTTGTAGAGAGTGATTTAGAAGAGTTACTTCAAACTAGTGAGTTAGTTAATTCTGGTGCTAATGCTTATAGTCAAAGTGCTAACTTTACTCATAAAGTTATTAGTAGACTTGCGCAAAGTTTAGAAGAGGTAATGAGTGATCTCGCTAATTTAACAGAAGATAAAAAAGAGTTGTATTCTAGATATTATTACTTAATGTTAAAACTGCTTAATGAAATTTATCAAGAATACGGTACTCCTAATTTAGTATTTGAAACATTTAATAAAACTCTAATAGAAAAGCCAAATGCAAGTACACGTTTAATTAGCAGTCTGGCTACATTTATGCTAGACAATGACGATACGTTGACAGGTTCAAAAGAAGAAGATGCTGCATTAGCTTTAGGTGGTGCAGTAGGTACTGCTATTACAGCAAGTGCCATAGGAGCAGGAGCCGGAGTAGCAGTTGCTGCAGGTATTGCAGCAGCACCTATAATTGTTGCTGTAGCAGGAGCAGTAGTGACTGTTGCAGTACTTTCTGCTATATTTTTCTCTGGTCGTTTCTTACTAGAAGGTCTTGGTATTACTAATTCTAATCCATTTAATTACAAATATGCTTTCAGTATGAATACTGATACTAGAATACAAGATAGTAGTGCAGATATTTTTACTAATTTAAATCCAGGTCTTATTAAAAACTCAGATGCTATTAGAATTAATAAAGAATTTAATGCAATACGAAATCAAGTTCATATTCCAAATCTAAAAGATTGTAAAACCTTACTAAACGCTAGACTTAATATTGTCACTAATAAAGCGCCAAGTGGCCTTAAAAATTTAACTTTTAGAGAAAGAACTGAAACTAATCAATTACTAAAACAGATTATGTCTGAATTGTATATTGCTGCTAATAATGGAGATCCTTTAGCTACTAAAATAGTTGGTGCTTTTGTAGAAGATTTTGATAAATTATTTTCTAGCTCAAAAGCTAATTTTGTAGGCCAAGCGATACCTGATTTAAAGTTAGAAAAATTACTTAATAACGTAGCTTATGTAGAAGAATCTGATAATACTGTAAAAAATATTTCTCCATTTTTCTTTTTAAAAGAACAGCCTTGGGTTGAGAGATTAGAGATGTTTGACACTTTTGCAGACGTTACACTTATTGATAATTCAGTTAAAGATTCAATGGCAGAAGCTGCCATTGAATTAATCAAGACTGATCCTAAAGGCGTAAAATCTTCAGGTTCTGAAGCAGTAACACGAACATTTTTACCTGTAGTAGTAAAACCTGAAGAAACTGTTTATAGAAAGACTAAAGGTACTGAAGAAGAAGCTGCTAGGTTAGCTGAGCAAAATGTAGTAAATGCAAGAAAAAAAGATGCAAACTTAGACGTAGAGGCTGCTGCTACGACTGCAGCCCTTTACGATGATGCACATATAATAGGTGAAGATACTCAAGTACCAAAACCAGGCAACAAAGGAGGTTTTCCTGAAAAGTTAGACGACATCACTATTAACCATGATAAGAATTTACTATTAGATGCTAAAGCAAAATATCTTAAATGGGATATTACTGATGCGCAATGGTTAGTATTTGCAAATGGGCTAGCAAGAAGTGAAAGTAATTATGATTATACCGTACAAAACTCAGAAGGTAATCATTTTTTTGGTAAGTTTCAGATGGGTACAGATGCATTGATTGAAGCAGGACTAATAAAACGTCAGTATGCAAGGCAATCTAAAGCAATACTAAGACCTGAAGTATACGTGTCATCTAATATGAATCTAGAAGTATTTAGAAGAGGACCAGACGCTGCAAAAATACAGTCAGACGCTTTTGCAAAATATGTTCAAAAAAATTATGAATTTGTTAAAAATACTTTTAGAAAAAATGGATACTCATTTGATTCTCTTCCAAAAATAGAGCAAATAAGTTTATTGGCTGCTGGTCAATTTGGACATTCATATGTATTTGATCTATGGAGATATAACAAAGCTTCTTATGATGGTTCAAAAACTCCTGTAAGTAATGCTAAGCTAGCAGCTTCTCAAATGAAATTACAGACAGAACTTTCCAAGACTACAGATCAAAGCAGATTAAATCCTGTAAGCAGCCAAGGTAAACTAGCTACCATTACTGGTAAATTTATAAGAGCTACTTCGGCTTCTAGTTTTATTTTTGAAGATAAATTAAATGTTCAAACTGAATTTCAGTTAGAAGGTATTTTAGATATAACTAAAACTGATCTTCTCGATCCTGAGAAGCTAAGAGCAGCTAACCGTACAAAAGAAGACTTGAGAAAAAATTTAGCTAGTTTGGTAGACAGAACTTTAACTAAGTTGCAAGCAACGAACTTTAGAGTTGAAATTAAACAAAACACTGTAAGTCCTGAAAACTTACCAGTTGTTCGATTATTTGCTACTGTTGTGGATAAAAATAAAACAGGAGATGTGGAAGTTAGTTTACTACTCCTAGGTTATAATATAGCATTAATTGATAATGATTATCTTATAGCGCCTCTTTTTGTTGATGCTTATAACACTGGTAAAACTAAGGCTAATCCTTTAATTATGAACAGTGCATATACTATAGGGTTATTAAGAAGTGGAGCAGGTGTTACTGATTCTTCTGGTTCTCGTGTAGCTATTCCTGCAAAACAAGGTGCTTTGATTGATGAAAGAGATCCTTTAAAGTTACAGGCAAGTAGAGATAAAGGCAAAATATTAAAAGCTAAACAAGCGCCAATATTACCTTTAGAAGATAATAGATATGTATTGTCTTCTGGTTATGGTAGAAGACCTACTAATTCGCAACCTAATAGAGCACACAAAGGTATAGATATAGTTCATGCGCCTGGAAAAGGTCCTATTAAAGGAGCTAAAGTTGTACCTCTAGCCGACGGAGTTGTTATATTTGCTGGTGTAAAAGGAGACTATGGTAACGCAGTCTTTGTAAAGCATGCAAACAATTATACTACTGTGTATGCTCATTTAGACAGCATTGGTACTGGAATAAAAGAACAAGTCACCGTACTTGCCAGAACAACAATTCTAGGTACTGTAGGTAACACAGGGGCAATCAAGCCGGGTCCTAATGGTGATGGTACACATTTACACTATGAAGTACTCCATCAAGGACCTAACGATAGCAAACCTACGCATGTAAATCCTTTTAATATAGATGATCTTGAAGCTTATATTGGAGGTAAAGGTGGAAGTTTAATAAATGAAAATCCTGACGGTGCTAGTGTAGGTGATGTTTTAGCTGCTCAAGAAGTAGATGTTGTAAAAAACCAGTTTAGTGTCTACGACGAAAGATTGCTTGTTACTGAATATATTAAAGATTTAGGTGAAAGTACTTTTGGTGGTATGAAACAAGCATTCCCTACTATTAAAGTATATGTTACTATTGGTAATGAGGATCAAGATTATTTCTTAGGTTCTTCTGGTACTACCATACAGTATTATGAATTAAAAGGAATTAGAAATTTTCATTTAAATACCAATACAGATATCAACCCTATTGATACTGTTAGTATGGTAGTAAGTGATCCTAACTTTTTAAAGACAGATGAAATGACTGCACTAATGAGTAGACCTAACATTGATTATAATGCTATTGGTACTGACTATGAAACTCAGTTTACTAACAATCGCTTAAAACTCAAGCCTGGCATGAAACTCCATATTAGAATGGGTTATGACAATAATCCAGACTCTTTGGATATTGTTTTTAACGGTGTTGTAGTAGGGTGTAATAATATACATGCTAATGCAATTCAAGTTGTAGCTGAAAGTTTTGGTAAAGAACTATTAACAGATGTTTTAGGTACTACAACTCCGCAGCGTTTAGGTGGTGGTTGGAATAGTAGCACTGGTACTATTTTTGCAGACTTAATGCAAGTTCCTGGAATATATCACTTTGGTAAAACTTTCTCATTTGCTCGTATGGCTCTTGAATTAACTTTAGGAGATTCTACAGATCCAGAGTCAAGATCTTTATTAGGAACAGGTAAAGGAGTATTTGAAAATCTTACTGACGTAGGAACTGGGAGTCCAGTGTTTAATAATAACTATTTATTTGGTTTTAAAGTATTTAGTAATGTAATTCAAAGATCTAGAATATATAGTAATATATATGCATCAGATATTGAATACGTTGATGATCAATTTAATAGTGCATTACAAGGTTTACTTAGCAACTGGGCGAGTATTATTAAAAAAGTAACTTATGATTTCTTTGCTGTAAGAGAAACACCTTGGGAAGTCATGAGACAGATGACTTATAGACATCCAGGCACAATTGTAAAACCATTGTGGTATCAAGACAGGTGTACTTTGTTCTTTGGAATAAAAGAACAAATGTATATAGCAAGGGATTTAGATGCAGGTCTAATGAGCTTAGCTGCGAACGAATCCTTAGAGAATAATGATATTATTGATAACACTAAAGCTCCGGGTGCGCTCAATGCTTATGCACAACAAAGACAAGCCAGATTTAAACCTGCTGTAGGTTTCCATATTATTTCTTCTGAAATTAATTTAATTAGTAACGGTATTAAACTTAATAGTGAATATTATACTAAAGTTAACGTAGGTTATAGAGATGATAACTCTGATATTAAGGATACACAGGAATGGGAAACTGCAGAGATGTCGCTAGACGACAACTTAGCACCTTGGGAAATAAGAGCTACAGAATTAAATCTTGGAGGTTGTGATGGTAGATATATGGCTTTTAGATACGGTACTGCATTCTTGATTTCAGAAGCTGAAAAGATGTATTCAGGTTCTATATTTATTGTAGGAAACCCTAAGATGAAGTCAGGAGATTATGCGTATCTACAAGACGAGTCTCGCTCATTATTTGGTGTTATAAAAATAAGAGAATGTTTGCATCACTATGACGAAAGAAATGGATTTGTTACTGAGATAACTCCTGGACAATTCGTAGAACCTGCTGAGTTTGTTAGATCTACTCTATTCCTTAGATTAGGTCTTGCTGCTAGAGCTTTCTTAGAAACTAAAAGTCCTGAAATGCTTGAGAGAGCTTATAGTTCTGGGTCTTTAAATAGAGCCATCAACTATTTGACAATTCAAGATCAATGGTCTAAACTTTCAAGAAGCAGAGGAGATTCTTTCTTCTTGTTAAATAGAAATACACCTAGTTTAAAAAATAGTGTATTAGATTTAGCTTTACAAGATAAGGTGTTATTTGGCGGATATGTAGCTACAAGCTTTTTTACTTTAGGGCTAGGCGCTATGGCAGTGAGATATGGATTTCCTAGATCTTTGATTAGAGCCGCAAGTGCAACTTCAAATCGTTTTGGTTTTAGTTTTAGTGCATTCCTAAGAGGTGCCAACGGAGCTTCTACTACAGGTGCTTTATTTAAAAGCCAAGGCAAATCTTTAGCAACTAAATTTGGTAAGATATCTAGAGGTTCTAGTGGAATATTTTCAAAAACTTTTCAATACTCATACAAGCTTACTAGAGTTGCTGGCAGATTAACATTAGGAACTGGTACTAGGTTAGCTATTACAGCTTTAAGATCTCGTGCTGTAGGCTTTGCTGTAGCTAACCCATTAGGTATCCTATTATTTGCTATTACAACACTAGCATTTTCTTGGGCTAGTGCAAGAATACAAGAAGATCAGTATACAAGACAACCTGCCTTGTTTTATCCTTTAATACAACACGGAAGACCATATGTTGGAGGTATGACTGGAGTATTAAGGAATGAATATTGGGATTCTTTAGAAAGAGAGCGTACTATTACTCTTAATTCATTAAGAAAAGCAGCAACTATTATAAATAATAAAAGAGCTTTAAGTGGAGAAGACGAGAGCTTCTTCTTAAGCTTAATAAGTAATAATGATGCTAACAAACGACGTTCAACTTTTGAAGTAAATGATAAAGGTGAGATTGTTAAAAATATTTATGCCAATAATGTAAACTTATCAACAAACAGAACTGAAGGTACTCTAGAATGAATTTGTTTAATAGTAATTCAAAATTTTCACAAAGAATCTCCCAGCAGCTAGCTGCTGGGAGATTCAAACATAATCCAGAAAATATTAACTTCTTAAGACAGAGAATGGAAGCAGACACTGTTGTCTATACTGAAGGTATTATTGTAAGCGTTATTGAAGATGGTGCTAATAATATATTAGCTGTAATTGCCAGGACGGAAGAACACGGGCATGGTGATGACGAAGATACAGGAAATGGAAACGCATATTCACATATATTTAATAATTATTTACCACTTGGTGTTCTTACAAAAGATGGAAAAAATGTCGAGATACCTTTAGGTCCTTTGTTAATTAGAATTGTAAACCCTGTACAATTCCCTCCTAATGGTTTAGAATACTACTCTGGTAAAAAAGTTATAGTAAAACTGGTTAAAGGAATTGCTAAAACTGCTGAACTAGTTCCTGAAGATATAATAATGTCAGATAGAGAAATGTTACTTTACAGACGACTAATTGAACAAGCTTACATACAAACTGGTGATATAGATTTAAAAACATTAGATCTTGAATTTTTTAGATATACAGGGAAAAGATTAACTGACTTAGGTGTACTACCTATAGATCCAGATTTAAGATCGCCATTACATCCAGTACTTGTTTTTGAAGACCATGCAAATAGTGATGCAATTACAAAGGCTTCTAACATTGCAGATAGAGTTATAATTAAAACTAATGAATTCTTAAAAGGTAATGATAAGGCAAAGAAATTAAAAACTGCTTTATGCCATCAACCAGCTAAATTTTTTACAGGAAAATAAAATGTTATTAAAAAATGACAACGGATCATCTTCTTTTGTTAATGTAGAAGATGAACAAGTTCAATTAGCATCTGGTCCAAACTCTATAACTACTACAAGAGATGCTGGAAACTTTATAAATGGACCTATATCTTTTACTGCCCCGCATACTTCAATTAGAATAGGGACTGTATTTAAATTAAACCCTCTACTGGCAACTTGTTTGCCGTCAACACTAGCTACACCTATTCCTACTTTTGTATTAGATGTACCTATTAAAAATGTAACAACTTTAAGTTTAATAACAGGCATTATTGCCTCACTAGCATAAAAAGGATTTTTAAAATTATGAGTATATTTGATATAGAATTTGACGATTTATATGGAGATTTTACAGTAAACAATGGAGATGTTGTATTAGTTAATTCTTACAGAAAATACCTAAAAAATTATGTAGTAAATAAGCTTAAAACTCAGGTAGGAGATGTTTATGGACTTACTGCCGGTGGTATGCCATTTGATAGTTATATTGGTAAAGGGCTCGATCAAAGAGCACTTGAAGATTTAGAAAAAGAAATACTTTTTGATTTATTAGCTGATAAGGTTTTATTAGAGAATGAGATAGAAATATTTACGCTTTACAAAAACAATACCCTATATGTTAGGGTAGCAATTAATAAAGAAACACTTGAGATGACAGTAGGTGTTACTGTAGATAAGAATGGAGATATAAGTAGTGACTGATATAATTAAAGTAGATAGAGATTTAATATATAACAACATAGGGATAAATCTAAATAAAGAAGAAATAATTACACAGTCAGGTATCTTTAAACTTATTGAACCTGTAATAAATGAATTAGAAACTTTTGCTCAACTTGCTAATACTAATATGAGAGAACTGAGTATTAATACTGCTACATTGCCCGTGTTACAAAGAGTTGGTGCAGAGTTGAACGTTTTTAGAGAAAATTTTACAACTCTTGATTTTACAAAAGATAGTCAAGTTGTTTCGTTTACCGTAACAGATTCTGAACTATTGCAAACATTGCCAGAAGAAGGTCTAGTTATTTTTAATAAAAATTATACTCAAAACTTTAGTGATTTTTCTGTAACTTTTTTAGAAACAGTAACGGTTAAAAATTTAGACACTCCTATCTTTGTTTCAGTAAGACTTGGGCTATTAGCTTCAAAATCATTTTTTATAAATAGAGATTCAGCATTTCAATTAGCTACTGAAAGTAATAAAGATGTTCTACCTAATATTGAATTAAAGTTCTCAAAGAATGTTGGGTTATCAAATATCCAAGAATCAGTTGAAGACTTTAGAACAAAGCTATTAAATATCAAAGAAATGCCTTTTAAAAATGTCAACAGTATTTTAAAACAAGGACTACAAGAGTTACCTTTGAACGTAACTGCAGAAATAGTAAATTCAGTGGGTGGAGTAAATAGTCATACAATCTATCTAAGCACTGCAAGATTAGAAAGAGAAGGGTATGATCAAACTCTAGAAGAATTTTTAATACCTGCTTATATACAAACAATAAATAAACGTTTAGATTATACTACAGACTTTGTAGTTGAATCTGCAACACCATTTATATTATCTATTCAATTTAAAAAACCAGCTAAACTTAATATAAGTGCTAGTGAAATTAAACTGAGATTAAATGAGTTCTTACAAAGTCTTGGGAGCTTAACATACGCACAAGTAGCTCAATTTATTAGTACTGTAACGGAAAATTTTATAGCACCTACAGATTTAACTATAGAGTTAAAATCAAGACAAATATTTGAATCAAACTTTGTTGTAGATGAAAACGAAACCATTATTTTGCCTGTAGGTAGATTCTTTTATGCAGTAGAAGTGAGTCAAGTATAATATGATTAAATTTAAATTTATCTCATTAAAAAATGAGAAGTATCCAGATTTTAATGATAAACTTGTGCAAACTGGGAAACCAAATAAGCACACGTTAAGGGTGCAGTTAATCACTAATGAAGAAATAGCTATTAACGGTGTAAAAGATATAAATTTATATCTTTGTGTGAACGATGAAACTAGTTACGATGTAGCTAGTATAACAGATTACACTATTATAAATAATAGTTTATTAGATGTTATTTTTTATATAGATTATTTAGAAGATTTAGACATCAATAAATTGCGTTTAAATTTTTATCTAAATGTAGATACATATATAACTGAACTATATCCAATAAAGACTTTAGCAAGTAAAACTTCTAGTGTAGGTTTAAAAGTAACTAAAAGGCCGTTGCCTGAACTGAGTAGCAACATGCCAAATTTTTTGCTAGATAACTCTAAGCAATTCGTACCAAATTGGTCAAAAGCTTATCAAAATACAGTTAGTAATTTTGCTAAAATACTAGAGCCTTGTTACAATACAATTACAGGGTTCTATTCAACAATGCATAGAAATTTATTAAATTCTTACAAGACTTTTGATTTTCCTACAACAACTATTTCTTTAAGAAAAAAACCTATAAAAATTATTGATCAAGCTAATAATGTGTATTTAGATACATTTTGTATAGAGAACGCTCCTAAAAAGTTAGTTAGTTTTGAGCCTCAAGTACAAAAACAATTTATTGAACTATCTTATAATCCTTTAGAAAGTTTTAAAGCAGTAGAACTAATAGAACCTACTATTTTGTATATTAAAAAAGAAATTAAGAACAATGAAGCTACTATAACTATAGCTGGTCTAAATGAGAACGGCAGATACGTCAGTGAAATTATATTTTTAACTCAATCTAGCTATAAGCCTACAATTAATAAATATAAAATTATTTTAAAAATAGATACTACTGCTAGTTTACAAATCAGTAATTACATTAATTGTATAAAAGACCACCAGTACACCACTGTAACCAGTATTCCTGTCCCTCCTTTCGTTCTGAAAGAAAATAACTTTAATTTTTATGTACCAGATTTCAGACTAGAACAAACTGAGTCAAAATTAAATAGTGTTTTAAGTTTATACTCTGGTAATACTTTAAAGTATTACTTTTGTTTTGATCACTATGTTACGTCATTATTTGTAGATCCTTATCTAAACTTACACTGGACTACAGCTACCGCAGAGTACAGAATTTCAAGCTTATCTAACTTTATCTCTACAACATATAACAATGTAAATGATGGTGTTAATAATTATATTTATACCGAGGATCAACCTTACTTAAACGAGTGGGTGGATATTATAGTAGACATACCTCATTTATTATTAGACTATCCAGATTTAAATATAGCCACAGTAGCTCTAGAAGTTGAAGGAGAGTCTATAAAATACTTAGATGAAGCAACTGAACAGTTTCAAGCAAATAAGAAAACACTTAATCTGAAAACTATCTTAAACAAGTTGACTATTAGTGTTAAAATAACTAATTTTAAAGAACATATTTTTAAAATTTTAGTTGAAAACAATACTTTTATAAACACTATCAAAGTACCTTGTATATACAATACTAATAGTTATACAATACCTGCTAATACTACTTTAATAGTTGAAGATGATCAGTTAAAATTGTTTACTAATAATTCAGAACAAGTTTCTTTTGATTTTTTAACTGACTTAGATCTTACAAATAAGTTGTATGTATTTTTTACATGGAATGATGCTAATAATTTAGATTACAGAATTACGATAGGTGCAGATGTAATTACTAACGAATTAATAACAGCAGACGAAGATATCTGTACCAGAGTATTCTATGATGGCAATACCTTTGCAGAAGGTTTCTATTTAGATATAGAAAAAGCCAAGACAACTTACAATCTAACAGATTTAGTTTTTAACGTAAGTACGCGATATAGACAAGATAGCAACTACGATTTAACAAAATCTACAAGCAATGTTTTATTTTTTAGTAAAGATATTAATCAAATATTTAACTTAACTAGCAAAGATAGTGATTTAAATGAATACGAATTTATACTTCAAAATAATCAAATAATAGGTAATATAAATGCTAATTATTAACAGACAAGGCAGTACTACTGGCATCAAGATTAAACATCTTGGTTATCAGTATGATAATAAAAATCAAACACTTACCCTACCCGGAAGTACAGTGTATACAGTTACAGATGAATCTTTAGATAAATTTACTTTAGATACAACAGAAAGTACTACTTATGAGAGTAACTATGTTGTACTAGAGACAAGTATAGTATCTGGCTTTTTTGATTTACAGTTTATTTTTAATAATACATTTTATTATATTGAAGTTACAGAGTTACAAGCGGAGTACGACTTCTTTACTATTAAATTTTATCCTATAGGTGGATATAACAATTATGTAGTAGTTATAAAAAATAAACTAGAAGAAGATGTTGTTTTAAAAGTTAATAAGAGATTCTTAAAGTATTTTGGAAATCATATAAATAATGTAGATGGGCAATTAGTAGGATCTTCTAAAATAATTGATAATACAAAACACATACATCGTAATTGTTATTTGGTAAATAATTCTGATAAAAGTGATATAGATGACTTGCTACTTTTATCAGAAAAGTTAGTGTCAACTGCAGATAATGAGTATTTAATATTTAATTTAAAAGGAGTTTAAATATGATTTTTACTAAACAGAATCAGAAATTAAATAAAAAAATAGTGCCTACTAATAGTCTAATAATACCTGTTAACACAAAAGCAAAATTTTTAGAAAACATCAGCAGATATCCAGTATTACTAATTGATCTACAAGATCGTGATATTCTTGTTAAGAAAGAAGGCACTTTATTTACTGTTGACAAACAGAGTTTTTCTCTTGGTGATATGAAATTAGGAAATTTGATTATGAAGTTACAGTCAGAGTTTAACATAACTGTTTCTGTAGTCTATTCTGATATTTTTTGTGAGATACCTAGTATACTGTTGCAAGACTTCACTAATGTAATAACTACTTCTACGAATATAACAAAGAGTCCTTTAAATCTAGAACAAGTTTTAAAAGTAAATGATACTGTTTTGTCTGAAAATTCTGTAGATACTATTAAAATATTAAATAGTTCAACAGGGTCCGAAGAATCTTACGAACTAGAAGAAAATCTTTTATACACAAAGTTGGAATTTAATTCCAATAAACTATTTGTAAAAACTTCTTCAACTTTGTTTTATGTATATTTTATAAAAGATTTTGCAAAAGTTTCAGAAGGCTATATTACTAATTTTGGAGACATCGTTTAATGCTTAGAGACCAATACAAAGTTATGACTAAAAGTTATAGCTTAGCAATACATCAGACTGATAATTACGATATTTCATTAGAAAACTCTGAATTACCTAATACACCTTTTAGAGTTGTAGAAGGTGTTGACTTAGTTGTTAACGACCTTAATTACAACATAGATTCGTTAGGTTTACAAAATAATGATAATTTAGCTGTCTATGTTTATAACAGAAATAATAGTCTTGTATTTAAAGATAAACCTTTTAAACCTTTTATCAATATTGATAAAGAAGCTTGCATTGAAGTAATTGGTGAGCCTTTTAATATTACAGCTTATCCTTTTCTTCAACTCGCTGTTGAAGGTATATTAACTAACAATAATGATTGTGTATTTAATTATTTAGGTCACACATCTGA
>Ga0209599_10001252_pt1 | contig 12548 bp, 7 predicted proteins | sample Shrwel_input2_FT_FD_187534 | JGI IMG/M metagenome (GOLD analysis project Ga0209599, IMG submission 187534) | Subsurface microbial communities from deep shales in Ohio, USA - Utica-3 well 1 S input2 FT (SPAdes) (version 2) ... | reverse complement strand
ATATGAATATCTGACTTGGATTTTTATCTTCTATATAAGTGTTAAGTGCTGAAAATTCTGAGTCTAAAATAGAAAGCATGCTAAAAATTTTTGCAAAAATAACAATAAAAAGCACACCAAATTTTTTGGTGTGCCGTGATTTTTGTCTTGTCTTGAATAAATAATTAGAATTTATAGGTAAGCATGGTGTAAACTTGTCTTCCTGCAAATCCCATTTGAACTGGGTCAAAAATACCTCCAGATTCTGTATTTCCATCAGAAACATGGTCATATTGTAGTGTTGGGTATCTATTAAAGATATTTTTCCCACCGAGAACCCAAGAAAATTTGTCTGAAAACTCATATCCGAAAGATAAATCTGTGGTAATTCTTGCGTCATAATCTTGGAAATCCGTATCTCCACCGTAACCAATTAACCTTACTTTATCAAATCTTACCAATTGAAGATTAGAGGTAAGTTTATTGATTTTGTAATTTAAATTAAGGTTAATCTTTGATTTAGGTGCAGAAGCTAGGATAAATGCTTTTTCTCTTTCGCTTAAAAAGATGCTTTCTAAACCACTTAAAGAAGCTGGTGCATTGACTTTAGAAATTTCCATGTTGTTGAAGTTTCCAGCAAGAGTAGCGGTGAGTTTTCCGCTGCCTATATTTTCACTATAAGTTAAAATAATATCTACTCCTTTGGTTTTTGTATCTACTGCATTCGCGAAAAATTGTGCTTGTTCTACGTTAGAAGGTAATGTTGGGATCTCAGCATTGGTAAAATATCCTGAAAGTACAATTCTGTCTTTTACATTTACCATGTAACCATCTACAGTTGCGGTGAATTTGCCAGTGTTGTAAGTGAAACCTGCACTTCCGTTGACTGATTTTTCTTCATTAAGTTGTTCTATACCAGCGGTTTTAGCAAGGTTACTGTCATTAGAACCTAGTTGTATGGTCACGAGTTCACCACCTTGGAAATTGGTGAATTGTAAACTGTAGTATTTTTGAACCAAAGATGGCGCTCTGAAACCTGTAGAAACTGAACCTCTAAAAGCAAATTCTGGAGTGAAAGCATATCTCGTAGCAAATTTACCGTTCAAAGTACTTCCGAAATCACTGTAATTTTCATAACGAGCGGCTCCAGAAACCATCCAGTTTTGAGTAATATCTAACTCTGCATCTACATAAGCTGCGTAATTGCTTCTGCTTTTTCCTAAATCTATAGAATATCCAGGAAATCCTTGTGAACCTCCAGGTCTTACATTTCCTGAATCTGGATTAGTGACCAATAAATTAGATGGAGTAGAAGCGGTTACCACGTTTCCATTAATATCATAGGCTGCATAAGAAGCTTCTTCTCCTTTGTTAATATTGAATTTTTCATAACGGTATTCTGTTCCAAGAGCGATATTTAATCCTTTTAAAACATCAAAACTTTTAGTAGCACTTAAACCTGTAGTGTTTTGTAAAAGCGAATGTCCACCAGCATCAAATGTAGTGGGTGAATTGGCTCCTAGAGTTGCATTAATGGTATGGGTAATGTCATAATGGAAGTCATTATTTCCTAAAGCATTATAAAAGTCTAAATCCCAATTTGCCCATTTGAATTTTAAACCATTGTTAAAGGTAAAATCTGTAATTTTAGTGTCCTGAATTGGGTTGAAACCGTTGGGATATACTGATGGAATATTTCCGTCTGCATCTGCGCTTCTAGTCCAAGCGTAAGCTTTGGTGTTTCTATGTGAAAATCCAGAATGGTTGTAAAACTTCACGTTTTCAGAAAGTGGAATTTCTGTGTTTAAGAAAGCGTACATATTTTTTGCTTCTGCGTCTCCGAAACGCTGTCTTGGTGCATCAAATTTGTCTGGATTCGCATTTCTGATGGCATAATCTTTATTTACGAAATCTAACGTAAGATTCATGAAACCACCTCTTTTTCCTATGGAAGTCCCAGTATTTAAGCTTAAATCTAAAGTATTTCCATCAAGTTTTTTGTCTGAAACCACATCATTGTCTCCTGGGCTTTTGAAAACATTGAGGCCATAAAAAGCATTAACTTCAGTTCCTTTATTTCGGTCATTTAAAATCACATTGATAACTCCTGCAATCGCATCTGAGCCATATTGTGCAGAAGCGCCATCTCTTAAAACTTCTATTTTTTTAATAGCAGCAACAGGAATCGTGTTCATGTCAGAACCTGTATTTCCTCTTCCTCTGGTTCCAAATAAATTCACCAAAGAAGATTGATGGTATCTTTTTCCATTGATGAGTAGCAAGGTTTGGTCTGGGCCTAAACCTCTTAAAGTAGCGGGATCTACTGCATCTGCACCATCAGAGCCTGATTGTTTATTAGAATTAAATGAAGGGGCAGAAAACTGTAAAAGCTGATTAACTTCTACTTGTCCAGTGCTTTGGCTGAGTTGTTTTACCTCTATTACATCTACAGGAACAGCTGAGTTCACAACAGTTCTTTTCTTGTTTCTAGAACCTGTAAGTACTACATCTTCTATGTTTCGATCGGCTTTTATGGTATCTTTTTGCTGCCCATAGGATAGAGCAAAAGTAAAAAATAACGCTGCAATGGTGAGTTTTCTGTTCTTCATATATTTTGTTTTTGATTATTTTTAACGAAATTAATAAAAATACAATTATATAATGTATTAAATTTGATTTTTTATTATGAAAAAAATACTAAAATTTCTAAATAAGCTTGTTTTTTCGTAAAATAAAATAAATCGTAGATTTTTTCACGAAATAGCATGATAAAAATTCTTTTTATTATTTGCATAACAATCATTAAATTTGGGCGTCAAATAATTATATATGTCAATTTTCAACGATACTAAAATTGCTTTTGCTGAAAAGTCAACAGCGCAACTAGAAAAAGCCAAGTGGATGTTTACTGCTATTAAATATCCTAGCCTTACTAATGTGGGAATTAACGTTTTGAATTTCACCATTAAAAACAATTTTCCTTTGGTAACAGATTTGGTAAAAACTACACTATTCGAGCAATTCTGTGGTGGCGAAACTCGTGAACAGAGTATGAAAGTGGTAGACAAAATGTTTACGCATCACGTAGGAAGCATTTTTGATTATGCCATCGAAGGAAAAGAAGAAGAAGCGGCTTTTGATATAACTTGCGAAGAAATTAAAGAAAATATAAAATTTGCAATAGGTAATCCTGCCATTCCTTTTGTGGTTTTTAAACCAACAGGTTTTGGTAGATTAGACTTGTATGCAGATGTTTCAGCGGGAAAAGAATTAACCAGTTCCGAGAAAGAAGAATGGCAACGTGTAAGAAATCGTTATGAAGAGGTTTGCAAAATGGCGTATGACAATAAGGTAATTCTGATGATTGATGCAGAAGAGTCTTGGATGCAAGATGCAGTAGACCATTTGGTAAACGAGATGATGGAGAAGTACAACCAAGAAAAAGCCTACATCTGGAATACAATTCAAATGTACAGAACGGGAAGATTAGAATATATGGCTCAAGATTTAGAGCGTGCAAAATCTAAAAACTACTTCTTGGGGTATAAATTTGTTCGTGGTGCATACATGGAAAAAGAAAGAGAACGCGCTGCCGAAAAAAATTACCCAGACCCAATTCAGCCAACCAAAGAAGCTACCGATAATAATTATAATGCAGCAGTAGATTTTGTTTTAGAAAATTTAGATAGAGTAGCAGCATTTTTCGGTACTCATAACGAGAAATCTACAGAATTGGCGATGGATAAAATGCAAGCCAAAGGTTTACCTCATGACCACGAAAATATCCATTTCGGTCAGTTGTACGGAATGAGTGATAACATTACGTATTACCTTGGCGAGAAAAAATACAATGTGACCAAGTATTTACCTTACGGTCCAGTAAAAGATGTAGTACCTTATCTTACCAGAAGAGCACAGGAAAACACTTCTGTAGCAGGACAAACAGGTCGTGAACTTTCATTAATCCAAAAAGAATTAGAAAGAAGAAGAAAAGAAAAGTAATTTTTTCAGAAATTTCTTAAAATATCAATACAAGCGGATGTCACTTTGAGCGTAGTCGAAAAGTAGTCCGCTTTTTTTATGAATTTGGTTATTGGCTTTAGCCAAAACTTAATTCTCTTAATTCATTTATTAAAATTAAATTAAAAGAAACTTCGCGCTCTTTGCGGAAAATCTTTGCGACTTTGCGTGAAAAATCAATTCTAAAATCCGTATTTTTGTAAAAATCATCATCAAATCGTCAAATCAACACATCGCCGCATTGACTTTCGCACAAATCATTTTACCACTTAATCTCAAAGGAACTTTTACCTACAAAGTTTCCGAAGAATTTTTGTCGAAAATCGAAGTAGGAATGCGTGTTTTGGTTCCTTTTGGTGGAAAGAAAATCTATACAGGAATCGTTGCCGAAATTCATGAAAATGAACCCGAAACTTTTTTGCCAAAAGACATTCATTCATTGCTAGATGCAGAACCTATTGTTCCCAAACAGCAATTGAAATTCTGGAATTGGCTTTCGGAATATTACCTCTGCAATATTGGCGAAATCTACCGTTTTGCGTTCCCGAGTTCTTTAAAATTAGAAAGTGAAACCTATCTGAAAAGAAATCCTAATAAAGAAATAGATTGGGAAGTTCTGGATGCCAATGAAACCTATTTATTGCAGGCTCTGGAAGTGAAAAGTCTCGTCAGTTTGTCAGAAATAGAAGCGTTTATTCCTAAAAAAGAAATTGTAAGAACTGTAAAAGCGCTCATTGATGAACAACTGATTTTAATAGACGAAAAAATCTACGAAAAATATAAAGCCAAAGAAGTGGCTTATCTTAAAATTGATAAAAATATTCTCGGCAATCTGTCAGAAATTCTGCAAAGCTTAACCAAAGCCAAAAAACAAAAAGATTTGTTTTTAACCATTTTGGAGGCTCAGCAAACACAAAATCAACCGCTTCGAAAGTCTCAATTTTTTGAAAATGGTGTGTTCAATGCTTCGCATTTAAGAGTTTTGGTGGAGAAAAATTTGGTGCATGAATATTACCTTCAGAAAGATAGAATCGAAACGTATGAAGGAGAAATAGAAAATCTGAAAAAACTTTCGGAAGTTCAAGAAAAAGCTTTGTTAGAAATCAATGAAGGTTTCTGTGATGGCAAAAATGTCTTGCTTCATGGTGTTACCAGTTCAGGAAAAACGCATTTGTATCTGGAAAAAATAGAAGAAACCATTGCTAATGGTAAAAATGTGTTGTTTCTGCTTCCTGAAATTGCTTTGACCAAACAAATTATTCAAAGATTAGAAAAAAAATACGGAAAACAACTCGGTTTTTATCATCAAAAACTCACAGATTTCGAAAAAGTAGAAGTTTGGCGAAAAGTGAAGAATAATGAGATTAAAATCCTCATCGGAACCAGAAGTTCGCTGTTTCTTCCATTTCAAAATTTAGGCTTAATCATCATTGATGAAGAACATGATGCTGCTTACAAACCTAGAGAAGTAAAACCTTTTTTCAATGCCAAAGATGCCGCTTTGGTTTTGGCAAATTATTATCAAGCGAAAGCGATTTTGGGTTCTGCAACGCCTTCCGTAGAAAGTTATTACGCCGCCAAAAATGGTAAGTTAAAATACGTTTTCTTAGGAGAAAGATTTGGAGAAGTGGCTTTGCCAAAATATGAAATCATCAATTTCAAAGAAGCGCAAGAATCGAAGCTTTCAGTAGGTCATTTTTCTCAGCATTTAATTGATAAAATTTCTGAAAATTTAGAACATAAAAAGCAAACCATCATTCTGCACAACAGAAGAGGTTACGCAAACGTGGTAGAATGCGAAAGTTGTGGTCATGTTACCTATTGCAGCAATTGTGATGTGGTGATGACCTATCATAAATCTACCAATGAGCTGAAATGCCATTACTGTGGCCACAAAGCGCAAAAACCTAAAATCTGTCCGAAATGTCAAAGTACGAATCTTAATACTCGAGGAATCGGCATTGAACAGATAGAAGAAGAAACGCAGAAAATCTTTAAGGAAGCACAAGTTGAGAGAATGGATGTAGATAGTATGCGTAAGAAATTTGCCTACGAAAAACTCTACGAAAAAATAGAATCTGGAGAAGCCGAAATTGTGGTAGGAACGCAAATGATTTCTAAAGGATTGGATTTTGATAATATAGAATTAGTGGCGATTCCTAAAGCAGATGCACTGTTGTATATTCAGGATTTCAGAGCAGAAGAAAGAGCTTATCAATTGATTACGCAGGTTTCGGGAAGAGCGGGTAGAAACTCTGGGAAAGGTAAAATTTATATCCAAACTTATAATCCTTATCATCCACTTTTTGAATTGATTAAAGAAGAAAATTCTGCCAAAATTTATGAGCATTTCCTCAAAGAAAGAGAACAATTTTTGTATCCACCTTTTGTTAAATTGGTTCTAATAGAACTCAAACACAGAAAAGAAGAAAAATTGCAGAGAGCTTCTCAGTTTTTAAGTTCGGTTTTGCGAAAATATTTGCCTTTGCCATGTATTTTAGGGCCAGAAAAAGCACCGATTGGTAAAATAAATCTCTTGTATCAGTATCAGATTTTGCTCAAATTACCAAGAGGCAAAAAATACCAAGAATACAAGGATTACGTGCTGAAATCTTTAGAGGAATTCGAAGAAATTACTGCTTATAAAAGCATAAAAATAGATACGTTTGTTGATTTTTAACAAATTTTAACAATTCTTGGGACAGTTTTAGCTATACAAGAAGAATAAGAAAAGGCAATAATTTATAAATTTGTCCCGTTAGAATATTGAAAATCTGATTATTATAAAGTCTAAAATGAGAGAATTGAAAAGAATAGCTATAGCTGCAACTGTGCTTTTGCAAACCGCAGTTATTGCCCAAACTTCATCAGTTTCTTCTAATATATATACCGAAAAAAGTGGAATAGGAAGTGCTGGAATAGAAAAACCCGTGCTTTCTCCCAAAGAACAATTAGAAGAAAATATAGAAAAAATGAAAAAAGACCCTCTTTTGCGCAACGCAACTTGGGGTTTTGTAGTCTACGATACCAAAAAGAAAGAAGTCATCACCGGTTATAATGAAGACAAACCTTTGATTCCGGCTTCTACTACCAAATTGCTTTCTACCGATGCTTCTATGTCACTTTTGGGAGGAAGATTCAAATGGATTACTCAATTAGAATACTCTGGAACCATTGACGAAACGGGAACGCTTAACGGAAATCTTTTCGTGATTGGCAGTGGTGATCCTTCTATGGGAACAGGGAAAGCAGGAGCGTGGTCTTATTCTCAAATTATCAGCGATTATTTAGCTAAAATTTCTGAAGCGGGAATTAAGAAAATCAATGGAGATATTGTAGTGCAAACTGCTGTTTTTCAAGATGTAAGATTAGAATTACCCGAAAAAATAGTTTGGTTAGAGCATAACAATTACTATTTACCAGTAGGAAATACGAATAACATCAACCCAAAAAACGAGAGAATTGCCGTAAAAGCAAAATCAGTTTTTGACACTTCAAAAAGATATTTTTACGTTTCTCCTTACATGCACAAAATGGCTTTCACCGAAAAATTTGAAGCCAATAATTTAATTACCACAATTCCAGCAGCTCCAGCGTTATTGGCCAATAATCTTAGAGCGAGTTTGATTAAAAATAGAATTCCTATTTCTGGAAAAGTAATCAATAGAGTTACAGACCCAAATCCTGAAGAAAGACAGTTTTTAGCGAAATATTCTTCGCCTACAATGGTGGATATTATTTACTTTACCAACCAAAAAAGTGATAATGCTTTAGCAGAATCTCTCTTGAAAACGGTAGGTTTTTACAAAACAGGAAATGTTTCTTTAGAATCAGGTCGAGAAACCATCGTGAGACATTTAGAAGAGAAAAGATATGATTTTGATGGATTAGTTTTAGCGGATGGAAGTGGTTTATCAAGAGCAAATAAAGTAAAACCTATTTCTCAGGTGAAGTTTTTGGCAGATGTGATGAAAGAGAAATATTATGACGATTTTCTTAAATCTTTGCCGATTGCTGGAGAAACAGGAACACTGAGAAGAATGTTTAAATCGGGTAACAATTACGGTCAAATTTTTGCCAAAACAGGAACACTTAATGGGGTAAAATGTTTGGCAGGTTACATTAAAACCAGAGACGGAAGAATTCTTTCTTTTTCATTGTTAATCAATGGTTATTTAGGTTCTGTAGACCAAATAAAAGCCAGAATGGAACAATTGCTAGAACCTGTGATAGATTTGTAGTAAATATGAAGATTTTTCCCATCCTTTAGGATTTTGATGAAATGAAAAATCTTATAATTTCAAGGAAACCAATACTTAGAATATATCGACAAAGCCTTCTTTTATGAGGGCTTTTTTTATTACATTTGTGAAAATCAAAAAATCTAAAAAATGATTTCAGAAAAATACCTTAAACACTTACAAAACGAGCTAGAAAATATCGAAAATGACGGATTGTACAAGCGTGAAAGAATTATTACGTCTCAGCAGTCTGCAGAAATTGTAGCCAATGGAAAATCATTATTGAATTTCTGTGCCAATAATTATTTGGGACTTTCTAACCATCCAGAAGTGATGAAAGCATCTCAAGACATGATTGCTTCTCATGGCTACGGAATGTCGTCTGTGCGTTTTATCTGCGGAACTCAGGATATTCATAAAGAATTAGAAGCGAAAATTTCTGAATTTTTAGGAACCGAAGATACCATTTTGTATGCTGCAGCTTTTGATGCAAATGGTGGGGTATTTGAACCGCTTTTCACAGAAGAAGATGCTATTATTTCAGACGAGTTGAACCACGCTTCTATTATTGATGGGGTTCGTCTTTGTAAAGCAGCGAGATACAGATATAAAAATAATAACATGGAAGATTTAGAAGCACAACTTATTGAAGCTTCTAAACAAAATCACCGTTTCAAAATCATCGTAACAGATGGAGTTTTCTCAATGGACGGAATCGTGGCCGATTTAAAAGGTGTTTGCGATTTAGCAGAGAAATATGATGCGTTGGTAATGGTTGACGATTCTCACGCAACAGGTTTCATCGGTAAAACAGGTCGTGGAACACATGAAGCCAATGAAGTGATGGGAAGAGTAGATATTATTACTTCTACCTTAGGAAAAGCTTTGGGTGGCGCTCTTGGAGGTTTTACTTCGGGTAAAAAAGAAATTATCGACATGCTTCGTCAGCGTTCGCGTCCGTATTTATTTTCAAATTCTCTAGCTCCAGGAATTGTAGGAGCGGCTTTGAAAGTTCTAGAAATGCTTTCTAAAGACACTTCACTTCGTGATAAAGTCATGGAAAACGCAGAATATTTCCGTACGGAAATGAAAGCCAAAGGTTTTGATATTCCTGATGGTGATGCGGCGATTGTTCCGGTAATGTTGTACGATGCGAAATTAGCCCAAACTTTTGCAGAAAAAATGATGGAAAACGGCGTTTATGTCATCGGTTTCTTCTACCCAGTTGTACCGAAAGGAAAAGCAAGAATTAGAGTTCAGCTTTCTGCGGGACATTCTCGTGAACATCTTGATAAAGCCATTGCTGCTTTCGAAAAAGTGGGAAAAGAATTAGGCGTTATTTCTTAAAAATTTAGATTCTTTAAGAAAGTTGCGGAGCAACGAACGATACATAAGCATCGGAATTCATTCTGATGTAAAATATAAAAATCAATGAAAGCGGACTTTAGTCCGCTTTTTTTAGTCTCTTTTATTAGGATTGATGGGCTTTTCTTTGGTGATGACCATTCCGCGAATATAGTTTCGGTCTTGGTAAATCCAAACGCTTAAAAATTGAATATCAGGATTCTTTTCCGTTTTTGTGTTGAAAACATATAATTCCACAGGATCTGAAGTCAATGAAGTTTTATGAATATAAGCAGAATTAAAATCTTGCAATTCTATTTTTCCTAAATCGGTTTCGTTTTTTTGACAGATTTCACTTAATTTTTCCTCTAAAAACATCTCAAATTTCTTCGCAACATTGAATTTTTCAAAAGAAGTATAGTTCTTATTCTCACATTTATTGAGAAACTCTTGAATAAAATTTTTGGCAATGGTTTGTCTTTCTGTATTGATGTTTTTATCTGAAATTTTTTTGTAAAAACTTTGTGCGGGAAGCAAAGAACTGAAAAATAAGGCAATAATGATGAGGCTTTTCATGGTGTAAGTTTCTCCAAAACTAATATTTTTTAACGAAATAAAATAATATTTGAACAGAATTTCCCTATTTTCGCCAACTCATAACTCATACTTCATCACTTATAACTTAATAAAAATGTTCAGCAAAGAAGAAGCTGCTAAAATAAAAAAGGAATTTTGGACCAGTTTCGGGAAGTCGTTTCCGAGAAAATGGATTTTGTATGATACCAAAATCAAAGATTTCGCATTTAAATTCTATTGTGATAATAAAAAAGCTGAAGTTTCTATAGACATAGAAATGAAAGATGAAATCTTCCGAAATGCTTATTACGAGAAGCTTTGGTCTCTCGAAGGAATTTTAGAAGATGAACTGAAATGCGAGGTGTATAAAGATGAATTCTACGTCTTAGAAAACGGAAAAGTGATTTCTAGATTTTGGGTAGAAAAACATGGCGTTTCCATCTATAATAAAAACACTTGGCGAGAAATTTTCGAATTCTTTGTCGAAAAAATGACCGCTTTTGAAATGGTGTATTATGAATATGAGGATTTTATAAAAGATGTGTAAAAGAATCAAGTAAAAAGTAAAAAGAGCCAAGTGAAAGTACCCAAAGTATTGACATGGTTTTTAAGTTTTTAAAGAATATAAAGACGCTTCGTTTTTTTAAAACGAAGCGTCTTGTTTTATCTCAAAAAAACTTTGTGTTCTTTGCGTAAAAATCTTTGCGACTTTGTGTGAAAAAATGCTGTGAAAATCTGTGTAATCTGTGAGAACTATTGCCCAAATTTCTTCTTTCTCAACCAAAAGAAAATTCCGCCCAAAAGTCCTAAAATTGCCAAAGGTGTCAATAAATTAAACCATTGCCAATTCGTTTTTTCTTCGTCTATTCTTCTTCTGTCAAGCAAGCGAGATTCTATATTTCTGTTTCTTAATTCAATTAAATTAGAATCATCGAGAAGCCAATCTAAGCAGTTTCTCAGAAATTGTTCGTTTCCGTAAAGTTGGTCAGTCAATAAATCCGCTCCTAAAGGTAAGTTTTGACCTTTCATCATTTGATTTCGGCCAATATCACCATCAGAAATAACAATCATTTTATTTTTTCCAGCAACTTCATTTTTGAAATTTGGGAAACCGTTTTTCTCACTTCTATTCGCATAAGCAGAGGTAAATTTACCTTCTAAGCTCACCGCAAAAATCTTCGGAGTTGTAGGTTTTTCCATCACAGAAAGGCTGTCAAGATTCGCCATTTCTGAGAGCTCTACATAATTAGGAACCGATTTAGCGGTGGTTCTTTCACTCGATTCGTAAAGCACTTGAGTTTTGATATTTTTTCTTCCTAAAGTATCAATTGCAGTTGGGAATTCAAATTTTACAGGATTGATGTTTTTGGTAATAGGATTGTTGTTTTCATTAATTCCCAAAGGAAAATAAGGCCAAATTAAGTTGGTGTATTGAGGATTTCCTGCTACTTCGCCAACTTGCAATCTAATCAAAGCAGATTTTTGGAAATCTTTAATCAAAGGCGCATTGATTCTCACTCCATAATTAAAGAAAAAATCGGTCATATTAATGTCGATAGGATAGGCCATGAGTTTTTTCTTGGTCATCAAAGTATCCATTTCTGCATTCACGGCGTCAATCATCCAAAGTGTTTTTCCTCCGTTCATAATGTATTGGTCTAGAATCACTTTTTCTCCGTCAGTAAAGGCTTTTCTAGGCTTTGCAATCACCAAAGCATCCATTCTTTCTAAATTCGGAAGATCTTCTAGAGTCAATTCTTTTTTGTTCACAGGAATTACAGGACCAGCATTGTAATTTTCGAGCGTCATGTCCATAAAACTACGGAATTCATCTACTCTTAATTCATCTTGATTCACCAAAACGCCTACGTTTTTCTTTTGGTCTGCTACCAATGATTTAATGGTAGAAGCGAAGTTAAACTCCAGATTTTCAATGGATTTGGTTAACTGTTCCGCTGCGTCTATTCCCATTTGATTGGTAATGAGCGAAATTGAAGTTCCGTAACCTTTATATTTAAGTGCTGCGTAAGGAAAAAGCACGATTTGAGAAACTTTCCCATCTTTCATGTCGGGCAACATAGAAGGTTGCATTCCCATCGCTTGAAGCGTATCTTGAGACATTTTGGTCGAAATAGGATCGATGAATTTGTAATCAATTTTTGGATTGATTTTTCTGAATTCTTCCAAAAGAAACTGTGTTTCATTCTGCAATTGCTTAAAACTTGCAGGAAAATCGCCTTCCAGATAAACTTCTACAGTCAGTGGTTCTTTTACGGATTTCAGTGTTTCTACCGTAGCATCAGAAAGGGTGTAACGCTTCTCTTTAGTCAAATCAAAACGATGAGAAAACACCCCGAAAATCCCTAATAATAGGATAATGGCTGGAAT
>Ga0209599_10001250_pt1 | contig 12553 bp, 23 predicted proteins | sample Shrwel_input2_FT_FD_187534 | JGI IMG/M metagenome (GOLD analysis project Ga0209599, IMG submission 187534) | Subsurface microbial communities from deep shales in Ohio, USA - Utica-3 well 1 S input2 FT (SPAdes) (version 2) ... | reverse complement strand
GCTGGACTGTTCACTGAATGAAATCAAGGAACTGGGAACACTGAATCAGCAGCGGAAAAATACAAAATATTACCTTGTAAAGCGCGCCGGGATTGGGAATTACCAGCAAACAAGCCTTAGTTTCTAATATAGGGAATTTCAGGAAAGTTTCTGGAATCCGTTTTAACTGGTTCAAAAAATCGGCATAGGCTGCAAACCGCTTATGTCGATTTTTTTTATCAACCAGTGGGGGCAAAAATGCCAGATTTACAAACCAAACAAACTTACAGCTTAATGACACTAATTTTAGTAGCTGCAGGCACAGCTGCTGTTGTGGTGTATGCGTCAAACAACGTGCGCGCCGCTCGCAATATCATCGGTTAAGGGGCTGCAGATGGATTTATTAGCAATTGCAGTAAACGGCTTTAAGCCGACGCCGCAGGAACTGAATAACTTTCAGGGCGTGGCTGCAGGTCAGCGCGCCAGCTTGCAAATTACACCGGGCGCAACGTTTTGCATGATTGAGCTGATCTCAAACATTACCAACGTTGCGCACATCGTGAAAATCGAAGTTGAGCTGAACGGTCAGACAATCGTGAACGTGTCAGGCGCTGACCTGAAGTCAGTGCTCGAAGTGTACACAAAGCGAAGCCGCAGCGCGGGCCGCTACGTCATCAACTTCTTTAACCCGGAAGCCAAAACATTGAACAGCATGCGTGTTGGTGAGCTGGTAACCCTGCCATCAGACAGCCTGACTGTTTATGTCACGTTCCACGCTTCAGCGGTGTCACCAACACTGCGCGCCCGCGCATTGGTAACACCAGCGCAGCCGGTCCGCCGTTTTATTCCTAAAATCTTCAGCGTTAACATTGACCCGTCTGTGGTCGGTGAAAATCACTGGTCCTACCCGGTCAAAACCGGCAGTCACTTTATCCGCCGTCTGCACTTCAAATCTGCAAACGTGACAAAGCTGCAGGTATTCCGGGATGACAACAAAGTGTTTCATGCAACTGCTGCAGATAATCAGGAAGACCTGAACGAAGGCGGCGACAACTCCTGTGTAGCGGGCGTGTTCCACTTTGACCCGGCGCACATCGGTTACCAGCTTGAAGGCGCTTTCGCGACAATTGCGGCGCGTGACTTGGCGTTTAAATACGATGTCAGCGCAACAGGCGGCATTTCCGTTCTGTGTGAAACGCTGGACCAAGTCTATTTTGAAAACGCTGCTTAAGTTGGTGCCGCGTAACCAGTAAAACCAAAAGCCGCGCCTGAAGACGCGGCTTTTTTTAATCGGAGAAACAACATGAACGCAGTGATGGCAGCGACCACCGCAGCAAATACCACAACCAGTACTGACTGGTGGGGCAATCTGGTCAATGGCTTTGGCGGCATGGGAACCAAGATTTTTGAGTCCATCGGCGAGGGTTCAAATCTGTATGTCCAAGCGAAAGTTGCTGAAAAACTGGGGTACAACCCAGCGCAGCAACAAGCCTATCTGGACGCTACAAGCTCAGCCGCGTATCTGCGCCAGCAACAGACCGGGATAGGTCGGGACTGGGACGGTGCAACGCTCAATGATGACGTTGTGACGCTGGGCGGCATGACCATTGAAACCAGCAGTATCAAAACGGGCGCACTACTTTTGGGCGGCGTGTTGCTGGCTGTGCTGGCTATCAAAGTGATCAAGTAAGGGGCTGCAGATGAACGTATTTCAGCGCGTCAAAGGGTTACTTTACAAAACGGCGCCAGCCGTCACGCCGGGCATAAAAACAGCGGTACTGTCACGCACGGATGCGCAGACCGGCGTTAAACAGCCAATGTACGCACGTCAGCCACTGCGCAATGAGCAAGGATTGCCGTCTGAGCGGTTCGACCCACGTCGGCAGATGCGGGCCGTTAAACAGTCCGGGCAGTCAGATGATGCAGCCCCGGTTTATGAGACACCGCCAACAGTCCCGCGTGACCGGCTCGGTTTCGGCTTTAAAACGGAACTGATGTAATGAACCCACTGATGGCGGCAAATATCCCCGGTATGCCGGGCGGCGCACCAAGCCTGACAGATTCAGGCAGCGCGGTGTCCGGGGATGTCAACGGCAAAAACAACAACGGCGGGGCAATTCACTTTGCCCCGACTTGGCAGGGCCAGTTGGTCTGGCTTGGCGTGGCAGCTTTGGGCGTAGCCGCGTTTTACATCTGGAAAAAGTAAGGGGGGGCGCGTGGGCTTATTTAGCGGCAGCAAATCCAGCAGCACAACCAGCAACACCACAAACAACAGCACAACGCTTGGCGTACAGGGCGACCTGTCCGGCATCCTGGGCGATGGGAATATGATTTATTCCGACAACTCAGACCGGCGCGTTGATAACTCAGACAATAGCCGCGTGGATTGGAATCAAGACAATTCCGACAACAGCCGGATTGACTATCAGCAAGACAACTCAGACAACAGTCGCCGGGACTTTGCCGGGCAACTGGCCGGGGCCAATGTCGGCGGCAACGTCAGTATTACCGCGGATGGCGCGTGGCAGTTCGGCGCGGATGTGGTCAAAGAGTTGGGTTCTACGATGCAAACGGCGCTGAAAAACGCCACAGAACAAACCTATCTCGCCACCAAAGCGGCGGAAAGCGTCGCCGCCAATGCCATGTCTTTTGGTGCTGACAGCCTGCGCAGTGTTGAAAATACAAGTCGTTATGCACTGGACACAGCAAGGGCGACAAGTAAGGAAGCAATCGACGGCGTTTTGTATGCATCAGAGTCGGCAAATAAGGCCATTTCAGACGCAGCACAGCGCCTGTCAGAAACGACCGAAACCAGCACCAGCGCAGCAATCAAGGCCAGCAATGAGGCGATGCAGCGCAACGCGGCATTAATCCAGACTACCGCACTTGGCGGCCAGGACTTAATGATTGAGGGGATGCAAAAGGCGCTGATGTACTTAGGCGGCTTTTTGGCATTGGGTTTTGTGGCGATGGCATGGGGGCGTAAATAATGGCCGCGTTTAATTTACAACCGGGTGAAAGCCGCACAATTCCGCTGTCTGGCCGCTATCTGGTGGCCCGGCGCGTGTCGGGCAATGTGGTCTGTGATGACCCAAATACCCAGTTGCCAGAATTCAGCTTCAGGCAGGGCGACAATATCGAATTCACGCAGTCAGTGGCATCAGTGCGCGTTGCAAACCGGGGAACCGTAGAAGCGGTGCTTGATGTGGAATCAAGCCCGGTGCGGATTTATGGCAACGAGGGCAGCGCGGTTTCAATCATTGGCGGGGAAATTACCCGGATTGTGGAACCAATCGCAGTGACCGCAGAAGCCACAGTACAGAACGGCACTGTGACCAGCCAGAGCATTACAACGCTTGGCGATGCGCCAGACATTGCCGTTGCAGCCGGGGCGCGTGTGCTGGTGGCGGCAGCGGTGGCCAACGAGCGGCGGACCGTGTTTTTGCAAAACATCAGCGCGACCAATACCAATTTACGCATCGGCGGCGCAACGGTTGCAGCAAACCGGGGCTTTTTGCTCTCAGGCACAAAAGCAGCGCCGGGCGCGATGGAACTGGACTGCAAAGGTGATGTGTATGTATGGAATGAAAGCGCCAGCGCGGCGCTGGTGTCAGTGATGACGGGGGTTAAGTAATGCCGTTTCAGTTATCAATTCAGGCAGCATTAGACGCCCAGAAAACCGCGTTAGATACGACCATTAACGCGGCGCGGGATAACGTCAAAGCCGACAACGTGACTCAAGTTAACAACCAAACCACCGCAATAAATAACAACGTCAACACAAAGACAGGCGATGTAACAACATCAGTTACGGGCGCGGTTAATGCAAAAGGTGCTGTCAAATCGGTTCAGCGCGGCTCGGTCAATGTACCGGGACCAACGGCGGTTAACGTGGCACTGGCGACTATTGACCCGGCCAAATCATTTATAACGCTGGTTGGTTCTTCGAATAACACATACGGCCTTTCAACGAATGCAAAAATAACCAGCGCAACCAATTTGCAGCTACTCACGCCAAACGGGAACGGCGGTGTGATGTGCTGGGAAGTTGTAGAGCTTTTTTAAGGGGTAACTATGCACAAATACGCACAAATCAACGCCGGCAAGGTTGTCGGTCTGTCAGAGCTGCACAGTGAAGTCATTGCGGCGCACATGATTGCACTGGACAGCACCGGGCAGCACAACGGGCGGGCGGTCCAATTGGGCGACCTGTGGGACGGCAGCAACTTTTCAGACGCGCCAGAGGTATAAACCGTGAACAAAACCAGTCTTTTAATCGGTGGCGGCGTGGGCCTTGCGGCAGTGGCCGGCCTGATGTTCGCCAGCCGCGCCAATGCAGCAGATGCAGGAGCAGTACCAGTGACACAACAAACCACGGGCGGCAATACCGCGCCAACAACAACGCCAACCACGCAGGAAAAGCCGCCGGTGACAGTAGCCGGGCCGGTCCCGAGAGGTATCCGCAACAACAATCCGGGCAACATTAAAAAATCTCCATCGGCGTGGGTGGGTAAAGTCGGCAACGATGGCACTTTTGAGATTTTCGACACCGCGCAAAACGGCATCCGGGCAATGGCGCGGTTGCTGCGCACCTATCGCAACAGTTACGGCCTGAACACAATCCGGGGCATTGTCCAGCGCTGGACGTCGGGCGACAGCTCAACAATTCAAAACAACTATGTGAAACATCTGGTCAATAAGACAGGCATTACTGAAGGCGATCAGCTGATTAGTGTCAGCCAGTACGCCGCTTTGGTGGAAAACATGATTTTCTTTGAAAACGGCCAGCAGCCCTATAGCCGGGCCATGATTGTTCAGGCGGTGCAAGATGGCATGGCATAAACAGCTGATTATGAGCGTTGCCGCGTCACTGGTGGCGACGTACATCTGGGAACAATACAAAGCCAGCCAGAAGCAGCAGGGGGCGTAAATGGCCGCAATGAATCTGAGGGACTACGCAGAAACAGCAAAGATTGCCGCCGTGCTGGGCGTGGTCGGGGTTGGCGGGTTCCTGCTTTACCGGGCTGCAACTTCAGGGCTTTCAGGAAAGCTACTTGATTTACTTGGCGGTGCTGCAGAAACGGCATACGACAACTCAGCACTAATGGCTGAAATGGCCGGGCAGTGGTGGAACGGAACTGGCGGGGTTGATGCTGGGGGCGCATCTGGGCGCTCAATGTCATGGTGGGGGCATGTTTTAACCGGGGATTACGCCGACACAAAAGGCATAGAGGCCACAATGGCTTACATCGTGATCCGGGCTAAAGATTTTAACCCAAACTGGAGCATTAAAGACTACGCCTACAAAGCGGCTGTGAACATGCACACAGGCAACAAGGCCATTTTAGAAAAGTACGTTTTAAACGGTTTGACGCTTAAGCCGGCATTTCAGCAGCTGGTGAAAACGACAGACTTTGTAGTGATTTATCAAGACGGGAGTTTTAAAAGTGCGTGATAAAATTGAATCAGTTAAGGCGTTTTGGCGCAGCTATAAAAAAGCGATTGTGCTGGTCATTGGCTTTACCGGGGCCGCGCCGTTTATACCGGCAATTGTCCCGGTGCTGGATGCCATCGCAGAAGCGCCGGCAATGGAAAGCACAGAGCAGGTGAAATAATGGAACTGGAACAGCTGCAGCAGGCGTTATCAATGGGCGGGGATAGTGCAACCATCTGTCTGGCTTATTTTTTATGGAGGCTGGACAGACGGTTGCATAACGTCGAGATTTTCACGGGGATTAAAAAGCTGACCGGTCAGGCATAAAAAACGCGGCTCATTTGGGCCGCGTGTTTCTTTCTATCTGCAACTGACACAGAAGCATCTGTGCCTGAAATCTCAATTCATAAGCAAACTTATTGGCCTGAAAACGACCATAAGCGCCGCCAATAATGGAAAACAGCAGCGCATAGGGCCGCCAATCACCAAACAAAATAACGATACTCGCCAGAGCAACACCAGCCAAAGCCCCGGCTGCAGTGTAATTGCGCACCAAGTTATCAGCGCGAGCGTAAAGCTGGTCCGCAGTTTGCTGTAGTATCGTTTCGTTATACTGAATCATTGAATTTCCTTAAGTTCAGTTTCATTTTGCGGAAATGATACATCCGGAGCGGGCCTGTGAACAACAGCCGGGACTTTGGACCAGTCAACGTGCCGGAGAATAAACGGCAGCAGTCGCAGGTTGTTCAGGGGTAGCCAATGCCCCTGAAACTGGATGCCATCATGGCAAATTTGAATGCCTTTCCACTGGGGCGGCAGCATGCGGCCATCAAGAATCATGACCAACTGGTTACGGGCGTAACGCGGCAGGCCGCGCTGTATCCAGCGCCGGGCCGTCCTTTCAGAAATTCCGAAGTACTTGGCGATTTTCTCCGGGATTGGTTTTGAAGTTTCCGGGACACAAAGCCCGGTAAAACACAAAATAGATGCATCGCTTAATAGATTACTTTGATATGTAGACATTGCTTTTAATTCCGTTTAATTCTTAAAAGAGTGTTTTTCTCTAAATTAGGTAACAGGGGAAAACACTGGTCAGATTGGATTTTTTGAACGGAACGGGCAATACTCAGACTTTCATACTTAATAATTCTAATAATCGCATTTAACATAATATACAGAATAGGTGCTATCTGAAATATTATGGACCGCAAATCAATAGGTTAGGGCTGAATCATGCCGCAGAAGTGGCAAAAGTGGCCGGGTTTAATCCGCCCTGAGCAGCGCAGCCAATCCAGAACTTTACCATCATATCGTTACCTGCTTTTTGTTCGCGCTCAATATTGACGCAGGCCACGACAAATAAGGCGTCTAGGTCCAAAAGCTCAGAGACTTTAACAGCCAAATCATTGTCCATTACCGTGCGGCCTTTTCGATAGTTGGTAATTGAACACTGAGAAATAGAAAGTTTCTTTGCCAGCTGATAATCAGAAGTCAATAAATATGAGGCTTTGACGGCGTCCAGAAAATCACAGGTTTTCATTTTAAAGCTCCGATTGATCAAAAAATCCGCATCAAGTTTAGTCCGATAAGTCAAGGGATTCAATTACTTACAGGGCTTGTGGCATTTAAGCGATTACATTAGTTTCCACTCCGACAGCGTTAGTTTGTCAAAAAATCCCTATGCGGGCGTGTCGGTTAACTCCAATTTCCCGGCACTAACCCGCGCCGCTGTAGGGGCGGTTTGTAGGGCGGCAATCAAAAGGAGTGTAGACCATGTATTTGCATACAGTAGTTTCAACGCCTGAACAATTTATGAACGTAAAGCCAGCGTACAACGCGGCAAAAGTATTGCGGGAAAACTGCACCAAGGACCAGACGGCGGCACAATCGCTGGATTTATATCTGGCATACCTGAAAGGCATCGAACACGGCGCAAAAGAGCCGGGCCAGCCGCGTAGCGCTGAACAGATGGCGCTGAATGACAGTTACCTGACCAGAATTAAAGCCCGGTTATCAGAAACGAACCCTAAACGCTCAGATACCATTAAACGCCGGGGGTTTTCGCAATGATTACCGGGCTTATCCTTTTATCTGCCATCGGCTTTGTGGCCGCAGTTTTTAACCTGTGCCGGGCCAAGCCTGGGAAACAGCGCCAAGCAAAAAAACTGGTGCTGTTTTTCGGTTATTCAGCCTGTTTCTATTTGCTGGTCCCGGTCTTGTTACCGGTGGGCGGTGGCGTATGAGGGTTTTAGTGGCCTGTGAGTATTCAGGAAGAGTTAGAGACGCATTTATAAAGGCTGGACATTTTGCAATGAGTTGCGATTTGTTGCCGTCTGATAGCGATTTAGGTCCGCATTATCAAGGTGATGTTTTGGACCTGATTAACGAAGATTTTGACCTTTTAATAGCGCATCCGCCATGCACTAGGCTGGCAAATTCTGGCGTTCGCTGGCTGGCTGAACGTAATTTGTGGGCTGAAATGAAGCAGGCCGCCGATTTTTATCTGGCTTTGAGAAGCGCGCCAATAAAGATGAAGTGCATAGAAAACCCAATTATGCACAAATACGGAAGAGAGCTGCTTGGTAACTTGCCGCGCCAGGTTGTTCAGCCGTATTGGTTTGGCGAAGAGACGCTGAAGGCGACAGGCTATGAGCTGCATAATCTGCCAGAACTGAAGCCAACAAAAAAGCTAACGCCACCAAGGCCGGGTACTGATGAACATAAAAAATGGTCGTGGGTTCACCGGTGCCCTCCCGGTCCAATGCGCTGGAAAATCCGAAGTTTAACGCCTAACGGGATTGCTTTGGCAATGGCGGATCAGTGGGGCGCGTTGCTATGAGAATTACTAATTTTCACGTTAACGCGGGTTATGCAGCGGCGCGGCTACGCGGTGAAATTGTCGGGCTATGGGTTGTTGGCGTTGTCGGCTATACCAGAGCGGGGCAGCTTATTTTAACCGGGGACGATGAAGAAACAGACGAACCCGACGCGATAAGCATTCCGCACTGGCGAACTGGAATTGTGAAGGAATTTCAACCGGACGAAGGAAGCCGGGAGATTGTTTTCCAATTCCAGTGGCAAGACGAGCAAGGTACGGCAGAAATTGGCGTTTTTGAAGATGAAGATATAACGCTTTTATTAATGCCGGATCAGCTGCACCTGTTAGACCGCTTCAAGTAAGGCCGCGCCAATGCTTCAAAACTGGGCCTTTCAGCATGACCAAGGCAAATTTATTGCCGGGCTAAAAACAACGATAAACCGCATACCGCGCACACTGCGCGGCAATGCCGTTGAACTGATTTACAACGCAGACCGGGAACAGGATTACAAAAGCAATATAACGGCGCTCAGGGCCGTTTCTGGCGCTGCAGCTAAGGCCGCAAAAAAGGGCAAGTACCTTTCAGAATTCAAAATTCCGCAAAAGGTGATCGCCAGCAAAGACCAGACAAAGAAACTTGCCGGGGAACTGGCGCAGCAATGCTTTGCGGATATGCTGGAAATTGCAGACAGTTTGCCACCGGGTACGCCTTACATTGACAGCTTAACCGCGACTTATGACGGGGTTTGCCGGTTGTCGCTGCAACGCATCCCACAAGTGACGCCGCCGCTATACGGGCAGGACCAAGAGCCAGAAGTAATGGAATGCGCTTTGCTTCGCCTGCATTGCGCTAAATGGTGGAACCGTAAATTACAAAAGCTACGCAAACAGCATTTAGAGACTTTGGAAATCATGGCCGGGGCCGTGGGCCGGGACGCAAGCCCGTATGCTTCGCACCGGGCTATTGCGGAGTTTATCCGGGACAAGGCCGCGCAGCGCCGTTGGGCTGAAAGTCTGGTACTGACCAACGAAAACGGGGACCAGTTAGACTTAATCAAGGCTATTGACGCCAGCATAGCGAACCCGGAAAACGCCCGCGCAGAGCTAATGAAGCGGATCAGGGGCTTAGAGGAGTACGCGGAGGAAATCGGGTATCAGGCCGTTTTTATCACTGTTTCTGCGCCGTCCAAATACCATGCAAATTCGAAGAAGTGGAACGGTGCAACGCCAACAGAAACGAATGCTTACATGGTCAAAACGTGGAGCCAAGCCCGCGCCAAATTAAACCGCGCCGGGGCTTCTTATTTTGGCTTTAGAGTGGCAGAGCCGCACAAGGATGCAACGCCGCACTGGCATATGCTGTTCTTTGTGCCGGCAGATGAAATCAAATTCCTTTGCCGGGTGATCCGGTACTACTTTTGCCGGGCTGATATTGCGGAACTGATGGACCGCTTTAAACGCCGCAAGCAGCTTAGAAAGCAATGGCGGTTTGCGCGCAAAATGTGGGGCTTTCACAAAAAGGCGGGCCGCAAAGTTGCGGAACCGCGCAAAACCTATTTGCCATTCCAGCCGCGTTTCGATGTGGAAGTGATAGACCCGGCCAAGGGCAGCGCCGCTGCCTATATCGCTAAGTACGTGAGCAAGAATATCAACGGCTTTGAAGTGGCGGACCTGATAGACAGCGAAACCGGCAAAACGCTGGGCGATGGCGTGATGAACGTTAAAACGTGGGCGAGTACGTGGAATATCAGACAGTTTCAATTCCAAGGTTGTGATCCAATCACTGCCTATCGGGAAATTCGCCGGGTGCGTGAAGCCTTTACGGGTGAGCATCAACAGGAACTGGAACAGCTGCGCCAAGCGGCAGAAAGCAACGACTTTGTGAATTTCATCCGGGCGATGAAGCAAATAGACACCGCAATAGAATATGAAACTATCCCTTATGGCAACGAATACGGGGAAGCGGTACGCAAATTAAAGGGCGTCACTGCAGGCAATCAAACCGCAATTACCCGGTTGCACCAATGGCAAATGCAGCGCCGGGACGCTTTAAAAGATGGCGCAGCCATCAAATCTTGGACTTGTGGCACTAACTGTACGCAGTACGGGGAGAGCCAGAAACCAGACCAGAAATTAGAAAAACTGGGGATTGACTCCGAAGCGCTGGCGCTATTGCACCGGGGCTGTACGGTCAATATCAGCGGGGCACGTTACAAAATCCGGCACGGCGGGCTTGAATTGCTCGGCTATGCCGAAAAACCACCGGCGCAAGCTGCGCCAGAACCATCAAAACCACAACAGAAGGTAATACCACTATGGCATTAGTTCAAAAGGTAAAGGGCATCATTGCCCAGGCTGAAACGATTAGCGCAATGGGACTGTTTCAGCGCCCGGCAGCATATGAGCAACTGGTGAAAGATGAAATTGTGCCAGTGCTGTTGGCTGTGGCTGAGCATATCGACAGCTTTAACGAGCCGTTGCCAGATGGCGTTGAACAAGTTTCAGTGCCCGAAGTTCTGAATGAATTTCAGGAAAAACTGAAAGCCAGTGACGCCGTGATTGCAGAGCTGAAACAGGAAATCAGCACGTTAAAAAGCCGCGTAACCAAGCTGCAGAAATCCAACACCGGGGCGGCGGCATGATGAAGCCGGAAAAGCCGTATCAGGGCTTTCATTGGTCCCGGTTGGCTCGGTCAATTCGCCGGGCTTTGAATTCTGAAAAACTTTGGCTGGAGCAATAACAATGGCCGGTGATGCACTCGCAACAATGAACTGTCCTATGTGCCAGAAACCCGGCGCGCAGGTTAAGAAAATCAAAAACAGCCGCATGTTGTATGTGCATTGCAAGTGCGGCTGTCACCGGTCGAGCGCCCCGGAATTTCAGGAAAAATTAGCTGCAGCCGTTTCAGGAATTCCAGAAACGGTTTCAGAAAATATTCCTGAAATTTCTGAAGGCGAAGATGGCGATTGGAAACCAACAATTGCCACACAAACCGCGAAAACACTGGAAATTCCAGAAACCAATCAACCACAGCCACAAAACGCAGCAGCAGCGCCAACAAGCAAGAGCCTTAAGAAAGTCGCGGGCTTTACCTTGTTTGCACTGGGCGCGATTGGCTTTGCAATGAAGGCTTTACGATGACAGACGAAATTCAGACCGCGCCAGAGCTGGCGCAGGAATTCGGGCCACAAATCAGCCCGGAATTGCTGGCATTAGGCCAGACAGAAGCCGCCACGCAGCCGGCACCGCAAGCCGAACTGGCACCGCTGGAAAAGCAAGCCACACTGGACCCGGCGCGGATTGCCGCGACTGAAAAAGTCGTGCAATCAGCGGCGGGGTTGTTTTTCTATCAAGCCCAAGTGATGACAGGCCGCCCGCTGGGCCTGACTGAAAAAATGGCCGGGGACTTGGCAAAGGGCGTTGCGCCGTGCCTGGTGAAATACGGTATTGGTGAGCCGTCCGAATTGTTCAGCCGGTGGGAGGTGGAACTGAAGGCCGCAATGGCAATTGGTTCAGTCGTGTATGCCGTTTGGAAAGCGGAACGGGAATACAAAATCGAACAGCAAAAAGCGCAGCAAATCCAGACAGCGCAGCCGGTGGCCGGGCATGGCAATCAATCCGAATAACGCCCACGCGGTCGAACATGCCTGCTATTGCGGCACCAGCGGCGGCGGTAAAACCGTTGCAGTGAAGTTGCTGGGCCTGATACCAGAGCGCGATCCGGTGGCGATACTGGATATTTACGGCGATTACCTGCCAAACCGGCGGCGCAAGCTGTCCGGGCTGGGTGGGCGCAATGTGTATCACTACACAACGCGGATTACGTTTTACCGCGCCTTTGTGGAGGCGTGGAGCAGCGGCAAACCGTTTGCTGTGGCGTATCAGCCGCAGTGTGACAGCAGCGAAGACTACAAGAGCGAATCCGCGTGGTTTGCGGATTTAATCTGGAAAGCAGCAGACGGCAGGCGCCGGCTGCATGTGGTCTTTGAAGAGATGGCCAAATATATGGACGGCACCGGCAAGGCATCAAACCGCATCGGGGAAATCGCCACCGGGGGCCGCAAGTTTGGGCTGGTCTGTCATTTTGTGTTTCAGCGCCCGACTGAAGTCCCGAAAACGCTCATCACACAAGCCGCCGTGTTGGTTGTCGGGGCACAGCAGGCCATGATTGACGCGAAACGCTGGGCGGAAGAGCTGGACTGTTCACTGAATGAAATCAAGGAACTGGGAACACTGAATCAGCAGCGGAAAAATACAAAATATTACCTTGTAAAGCGCGCCGGGATTGGGAATTACCAGCAAACAAGCCTTAGTTTCTATAT
>Ga0209599_10001248_pt1 | contig 12556 bp, 8 predicted proteins | sample Shrwel_input2_FT_FD_187534 | JGI IMG/M metagenome (GOLD analysis project Ga0209599, IMG submission 187534) | Subsurface microbial communities from deep shales in Ohio, USA - Utica-3 well 1 S input2 FT (SPAdes) (version 2) ... | reverse complement strand
TTACAGCGTTCAAGACGACAAGAATCCAAGACTGTGGAAGTTGTATGTTCAAGGTTCGGAAGAAAGCAAAGTCAACAAAAAGGTGTTATTTGATACGAGCAAATTGATGAATGATACTACTAGACCACGTTCATTTGAAACGGAATTTGACCCAAACGAGTATGACAAGACGACTGGTGAGAGATTCTTGTCGAATACGGTGATAGAGTATCGCTTTGATAAAGTAAAAGACTCGTTTGTACCGATGAGAACAAGATGGGACAAGACGCGTAATCCGAATAAACACGGTAATCACTATACAGTGGCATGTGACATTTGGAGATACATTCAAAACCCGATTGAATACAGTCAATTGTTAAAGTTGTATACACCGAGGGTCAAGTACAATCCAGCGGAACAAGACCCACATTTCAAGGTTATGCGTCAGTTTCATAATGATATAAAACGCGAGATCTACAACAAGTACACGAGAAACACAGACACGCTACTTGAATTGTGTTGTGGAAGAGGAGGTGATCTTCCAAAATGGAGCTATAATAATGTAAAACATGTTGATGCATACGACATTTCTGAAGAATCACTGGAAATCGCGAAAAACAGATACGCTACATTGAAAAAGACGAATCCCAAGTGTGGTGTATTCAACTTTTACAAGTGTGATCTAGTTACAGACTACAGCAAGATTACAAAAAAGTATGACAATATAGTGTGTCACTTTGGGCTGCATTACTTGTATAGAGACGCTATACAGTTTAAACAGCTTCTAGTTCATCTAAAGAGTATACTAAAACAGGACGGAAGATTAATAGTTACAATCGTTGACAACACTATTCTTGAGAGCAAACCAGAAGAGTACTATACAAACGAGAGGGAGATTATATCATACTACAAGTACAATGGCGGGGAGAAACAGCTGTCAGTATTTACAAGTGGAAACAATTACTTGTCATTCAACACGAATGAAACGGTATTAAACAAGAGTGACCTGATTAGGAACGCGCCATTTGAACTTGAATCGAGCAAGTCTTTTGTAGAGGCGATAGAGGAAAGCAAGATTCAATTATCAAAGCACGAGTATAGTATATCGAAACTGTATAGTATTCTAGTGTTTAAAAACACACAAGAACTAGTGGAAACCCAAACCCCAGTGGACGGTACTTGTCCTGTATACACACCATCAAAGGACTATATCCCCCCGATTATTGAAATGTCACCCCAAATACAGTTGATAAAAATCAAAGACTTGTACGAGTTGTATGATTATGTAAATATGAATGAAATCGTATACAACAAGTACACCCAATCGAATACAGAATTAAACTGTTCTCTAATAAAACAGGCCTTGACCAAACACAATGTAATATACATACAAATGGACACACAATCTGATCAGGAAAACGTCAGTGACAGCGACACCTCTAAAAAGACGGTTGTGATAAGCAAAACGGCGCGCCAAGTTGTAAAACAAGAGACCTACATGGTAGATATATACTACTTGACAGTATACAAGGACAAGACACTCTTTACACCAGAAGAAGCACAAGAACTTTTAGAATTGATAACAAAACACACACCACCAGTGAAAAGCACTACACCTGAACCCGAACCTGAACCAGCAAGTGAACTTGAGCTACAGCAAGAACAGGAACAGACGCCAGAACCAGTGAGTGAACCTGAACCACAACAGACACCAGAACAAGCAAGTGAATCAAGTGACGATTACAAGAATAGCTTGTCCAAGATGACGGTAAAAGAGTTGAAACTAGTATTAAAAGAGTTGAACCAGATTGTAACTGGTACGAAATCGGTAATGATAAACAGAATATTGGAAGCGAAAAAAGTGAAAAACGTATAATCAAAGTAGAGATATGGAGAGTGAGATTAAAACAACAGACACTAGTGAGCTAGTGTGGGAACCAGAGGCGGCCAAGAGTGACCAACTCTTGTGTGGTGAATACAATGACAAATTAAACAGTTATAGAAACACAATAGATCAGATTGATTCAGACAGATGGAAACGTATACGTTGGTACATAAACTATTATGATTTCCTAGTGCAGGACCCTATAATAAACAGAGCATTTTTCAAGTTTTGGGAAACCAATGAGCGTTACGGGCTAGTGACATCAGAGACAAAGACTATACTTGCGCTAGCAGAGGCGCCAGGTGGTTTCATTCAAGCTATCAACACCTTTACCAAGAAACAAGCGAGTACACAGGTAGGTGAACAGAAAACAGTAATTCAAGACTTTGAGGGTAACTATTTTAGAGTGGTATCGAAAAAGAAAAACAAGCCAAGATTGGTGTATCCGACAGTATATACGATATCTTTAAACAGGAATCACAGCAAGTACAGCAAGTATAACTTGCCATCGTATAATCAACATGTACTAGAAAAGAATGTATTGACATACAAGGGTGTAGACGACAGTGGTGACATTTGTAATCTAGAAACATGTGACAAATTACAAGCCATAATAAACAAAAAGGTGGATTTGATAACAGCGGATGGTGGGTTTGATGAGGGGGATGATTTCAACAATAAAGAAAAATTGCACTACAACTTGATAATGTATGAGATTTACTATTGTTTAAGAATGCAAGCGACTGGTGGGACATGCATGATCAAATTTTTTGACATGTTTACAGAGCCGACGATGCAAATGGTATATATACTATGCAAGTACTATACAAGTATATATATATACAAACCATTGACTAGTAGACCGACCAATTCTGAAAAGTATCTAGTATGCAAAGGTTTCAAAGGTATATCAAGAGAAACACTAGACACATTTACAGAGTGTCTAGAACGATGTAAAGAGACATTCAATGTAAGAGTACCAGAGTCGTTTAGACGCGAGTTTGAGGAAAAGACTATCCTGTTTGTCAAAACCCAGTGTGACACGTTGGAAGCGGCGCTAGCTGTGACAGACGCCGAGTACAAACAGACGAGTCAATCTGTTAGAAAGACTAAAAACGAATGTTACAGCGAGTGGAAGCGGACCTTTAAATTTCAACTGTATTAATCTGTAACTCGAGAGACCATTCAGAATTATCTAGACCACGCACGTTGACGATGAGATCGTCGAGATTTATAGGACTTGACAACTTTATATAACCAGTACCAGAAGTACTAGAATTCAATTCGGTGATCCATTCACCGAATTTTTTGCATTCGACCCTAAAAGACACGAATGGTGTATCCCCAGACGCCTTGTGAAGAGCATTATTTAGACGAACATCAATACGTGGAGGTACACGGAAACGGTGACACATTTCACTCAGGTACATTTTACCACCAGAATATACAGGTTGAGAGAAACCAAAAAACTTGGCATCAATCACGTCTGCGAATGTTAATAAAAAATGTTCAACCTTGGGGGCGAATGGTGACCCGGTAGGGCCCTTGTCTTGTTTACCATGCCATTCGACGCGGGTGCGACCGAGTAGTTCATCGTATATCCAAATGACGTTAGATTCGAGGGTGAGATCGGATAGAGCACGTAAAACAGAACGATAGTCTTGGTAGTTGCCACCTGGAAAAGTGTATTTCGAGGGTGTACTAGAAACAGACAATTTGATGGAGAATTTAAAAGACTTGACAGAGTACACGTTATTAAAGTATTCAAATTTTGTGCATCTGATTTCTTCGACGTGACCTAGATTGACGCCTACAAGTTTTTGATTTGGGGTAGTAGAAGTGACGAGATAATTAAATACACTCTTTTTCTGCACGGTCGAGGTCTTGTTTGCCAGAGTAGTGAGACTATTATTGACAATGGTCAAATCCAGTGGAGCAGACGCTTCGGAAGTCTTGGGGCTGGAAGTTGTGACGGTAGTGTCTTTTTGGTTGAAAAAATCATCAGATTGGTGATAATCTACAGACGGACTAACACCATTGGTTATACAGCGAGTGTAGTAATTGATTAGGGTGTTGTTTAGGTCGTGTATAATACCTTTTGGGTCATTATTGAAACGGCGAGCCAAGTTTTGTATATTATCTATCCAAACTTTATCAATGTGTAGTTGTATTTCAGTGACAAGGGACTGAGGGGGGACGGTGACACCAGCGCGTTGGGTATTCTTGAGTATACATTCGACTATAAATTGTTTATTACGGTCGCTAGTAAAGAGTTTAAAAACTCTATCTAATGACGACATCTAAAAGGAACAATACAAAAATATTTTGTCTTGTTGGCGAAACGGTTTGTTTATTATTTTCGACCCATCTTTTCTGAATAGGCATCGCGGGTCATGAGACGTGTATTGGCGCCGATGTAACTATTGAGGTGGATACGTTGGGTATCTTGAAGGTCTTTACAGAGAGGATGGATACTGAGGTTAAAGGTGCTGATACCAGAGAGTGGATTACAAGATTTATCCATTCGGGTGTATTCGGGTACGAGAGGGGAATCGCGGCAATCGCCTTTATAACTAGGTGTACTAACAGAATGTTTAGAGGGGTTGTACTTTAATTCAGGGCATCGGCTATTGACACGGGTGATATTGCGCAATTCGCTTTCGATATCGATATCGTTGCGTTCGACACCATAAGCGGAGCCTCTTAGAAACGGGCTTTGATCGACGTGACAATTAGTGGGGTTTTCGTAAACTTGTTGCGAGAGCCACTTGAAAGTCCCGGTGGATTCTTGGAGATACTTGTCATATTCGCAGGTATCATAGAGATCTCGAGTGAAACTTTGGTGAGGTTGAATTTTAGGGAGAGGAGCGATAGGTTGAGACATCTAGGTACTTGTAATAGTAGACACAAAAAAAATGTGGGAAATAGGAAATGAAAAAATGGGAGGAATAGAGGTAGACATCCAAAAATGACAGATTGGACTAGGTTTGTACGGTTTGGTGTTGATTTAGGAACCGATCCTATGAAAAAGACTAGACCTGTTTTTCCAAACAAGTGGCAAGAGTTTAAAACGAGCAAATACAACAATCAAGACAACTTTGCAGTATTGACTGGATCTATAAATGATATTATAGTCATTGACATTGACAAGGACAAAAAGACTAGTGAAATGCCAGGACTATTGTGGTTTGAGAGTGTGTTTGGTACATTAAAAGACAGTGGGACTCTTGTGACAAAGAGTTGGAGCGGTGGTTATCACATCTTTTTCAAGTACAATAAAGTAGTAAAGAACAAGAACAACTATCTAGACCTAAATATAGACATTCAATCTGATAAAAAATGTGTATTCCAAGGTAAGAATTATGACATTATTTATGACAATCCGATAAAAGAACTAACATCTGAACAGATACGTTTATTGATACAGCGTAGAACTGAAAAGGACAAGGCGTTTGAACCAAAGCAAAACATGATAGTGAACCATCCAGAAAAGACGGGGACAATGTTGGATGTTAGTAAACGTGTTACACAAACAGTAAACAAAAGTCTTGAAACAGAACTGAATAGACCATTTACAGCGGAAATCGAGAATAATACAATCAAATGTGTTCACAAGGGATGTGCGTGTATTGTGAAAAAAGGAGCAGTGCATTCTGAAGAAGGCCATTCCATGTTTTATATTAATAATGATCGTTCAGTAGTGAAAACATGTTTTAGTCATGGTAGTGTAGTCATTGATAGAAATGACATAAGAGCCCGTGCTATACACAGAGGATTCAAAGTGATACTGGAGCTACAGACAGAAGAGAATAATACGTATTGTAGATTGAAAGATGACATGTTGGAGGCGGCTTTTGATGGAAATTATAAAAGAGACCAGAATGGAAACATCTATAAACAAGTAAAGAGTTATGCATACATATGGCACAGTGAATACAAGGGCTTTTTGAATGAAATCTTTAAAGACGATAAAGAGTTTGAGAGACATCCCAACAATATAGAAAACTTGGTGAAATTTATGAAAGATTATGATAGTAGCAAGTTTGCGTTTATAAATCCAGACAAGCGATACATTGGTTTCAACAATGGTATTCTAGATACTCACACGGGAGATTTTTGTAAAGATGAAAATTGTGATGGTAGTATCATTGTTAAAAAGTACTTGGATGTACCATTTAGTGGATCGACAGACACGCCATTATTTGATTCTATATTTGACTATCAATTGAAAGACAATCCAGAAAAGCAAGACATTAAAAAGTTTATATACTTTTGTCTGGGAAGATTATTTGGGATAAGAGACAAGTACGATTTTACATTGTATCTAATGGGTGAAGCCGGGTGCGGGAAGAGTCTTGTGATAGACGTTATGAAGCAATTCTTTAGAGACATTGGAGCCGTTAGTAGTACGTTTGAGAAAACATTCGGATTGTCATACTTGTACAAAAAGGATATAATAGTATGCGATGACTTGCCAAAGGACTTTTCGAAAGTACTACCGCAAACAGTCTTTCAATCGTGTATTTCAGGTGGAGAACTAAGTATAGCATTCAAGGGTGGTGAAGCAAAGACTGTAAAATGGGATGTACCACTGTTATTTGCAGGGAACTATAACCCTGATTATGTAGACAAGGGGCAGATTAGTAGACGTATAGTGACGTTTGAGTTTAGAAACATTGTGAGAAAGAGTGACATCGATACGGGGTTGTATAGACGTATACTCGAAACAGAACTTGACAAGATTGCCTTGAAAAGCATTAAAACATACAACGAGGTATTGAATGATCATTCGTTCATGGACAAGGGGATCTGGAGTATATGTCCTGAATACTTTAGAGACAATCAAGAGGAGCTGAAGAAGGATCGTAATCCACTGTACAAGTTTGTAGTTGAGAATAGTGTGTATGATCAGGGTAGTTCTGTGAGTGGTTATGAAGCCAAAGTACTTTTTGAAGCATATTTGGGTAAGCCAGTTCGCAAACTGGATTACGGTACATTCATTCAGGTAGATGACAGATATACTATTTCATACAACAAGAAGATTTGTAAACATTGTAAGAATGAGGCTGAGAGAGGATGTTGTGAAAACTATAATAACAAAGATAGAATTTGTACAAATATAATAAACAATATTAGAATAACTCTTTAATATAACAGGATAGTAGGATGATAGGATACCATCCGGATAGTATTTGAAAAAAAAATAAGAATTAAGACATTAGGCCCTCTTAATGTCTTAAATTGTAAAAATATACATTATCGGGATAGCTGTGAAAATCCTAAATACCTAAAAAGACTATAAAAAAAGTTGAAAGTAAGATGGTAAAGATGATGGGTATCACGGAACGAACGTACAATGCAAAAACAAGACTATTTTATCTGCAAACTAGACTCTGAGACACGATGTATACAGAGGTAGTGAATGAGAGTACTCAACTATGAGACAATATGTATTCTAGGTAATGTAGAAACTTGTCGAGGCTATCGACTTGAGATTTGAAGAGGTCCTTCATTCCTCGTTTAACGGATTCCTTGGAGCCGGTATCAAAGTTGAAGCGATCGGTATTGGAGAGTTGTACGAGTGTACGAGAGAGTTCTATAAATTGATTATTACGTTCAAGGCACTGACGTGTATATTCATTCTTGTTGGAAAGATACAATTTTTGAGAGTTGATGAGGTGACTACCTCGGTGTGACAAGACAATATTATCAAAGTCTAGTAGAAAGGTTTCTGCAAAGTCGAAATCGGGATGAAGGCAGTTTTTATAAAGAGGGAGATAATAGTTAACTTGAAAGATGCTAGTCATTACATTAAATGACTAGAATAAAAAAGTACATGAAACGAGAGGTGTATTAGTAAAGCAAAACTCGCTTCGCTCGTTACTCGTTCGTTCGCTGCGCTTCGCTTCGCTTACTCTCTCGAATGGCCTCTCGCTGCGCTCGAGGCCCGGCCGCCTATCGTGTTTTAGACCCTTATTTTTTAAGAATGCGTTCTTGTTGTTCGAGTAGTGAATAAATAGCTTTGCACAGGTCTATTTTACTGGCTCCTTCAGGTTGACCACCGATGAATGTGAGAATATTTTGTAATTGTGTTATATTCAAGGTTCTACATTCTCGGCCGATACGAGAACGTCGTCTATCGGTAGTAACAGTTGGATCGATACCACGATTATCAATGAGTTTAAACTTGCCTTGATCGATATTGCCATAGATAATATTGGGTGTACTGGAAAGGGCTTGGTTGAATGCTTGAGCTTCTTGAGACAGACTTGAACTAGAAACAGATTCTTCGAGAGCCATTGTACGTTTGGTCTTTTTTGGTTTAGCGGCTGCGGGAGTGACTGGAGCAGCGGAGGAACTAGCGACGGGCTCGGCAGAATCAGAGGTGACATTTTCCAAATTGACATTGTGATGTTTTTGCATATATTCAGAGACATTCATATCGCCGATACGAGAATACTCGAATATTTTAGAGAAAAAGCTAGTCTTGACGTTGATACCTAGACGATTGAAAATATAAAACTTGTCAAATTGAACAATAAACCCAGAGCGACCGAGTGAGCCTTGAAAAACGATTTGTTTAGAGACCATTTGAGACAGGCTCCAATAGACAGCTTCAACGGGAATGGATTTATCAAAAGTGGCAAGTATATCATCAAGAGTCCAGACAAAGGACTTGCTAAACAGTTCTTTAATACGAAGAGTAGAATAAGCGATATCTTTTTCGAGGATACTTTCGAGATTGAGTAGAAAGGTGGAATGATCGCGTTGGTTATCTTTCGGTGCGTATTTACATTTGTAATCGCAAGTTTGATAGTCGCATTCGGCGGAATTATCCAAAGAAGAGTCGAGAATATTGGTGCTTCTATGAAAGTGACAGTCGAAAGCAATAGTTTTCAATAGTCGATACAAGCCAGAATTATTACGTTGTTTAATTTCAGCGAGGTTGTATTTTTGTAGGTCGATAGAGACACCTTCTGATGCAGAAGAAACGTGTTTATAAACTGAAACGGTATGTAGAGCGGGGTCTTTGAGATGAGAGTGACTATTATTACGGATAGATCGACCGATAACTTGATTGATTTGAGTCATATTCCAAGATGGTTCCAAGAGGTGTGTTTGACGGATAGCTTTGAGGGTGATGCCTTCTGATAAAATCGGAGAACCAATGATAATCTGAATATCTGAACCGTAGCGGTTGTTGTAGGAATTGAAAGCGGTGAGGGCGGTAGTCCTCTGTGTTTGTGTCAATCGGTTATCGAAAATGACGAATCGTCTATTTCCCGAACCAGATCCAGATCGTTTAAAGTAATTGGTATAACCATTTTGGGAGAGAACATGTGACAAGAGAGACGTACCGGCCTTTGTGACATATTGGGTATAGATGAATGCCTTGCCGGTAGTTCGTCTCTTGTTTTGATCATACAACAAGTCGAGTTGTCGGAGGATTTCATAAAACTTGCAAGAATACTTGGCGAGGTCGCCATTGAAATCAAAGACGTGTTTGAATTGTGGTTTAATGGTATCCGTCTCAGAATCAATGACGAGGTTGTAACCATCTTTACCGAAAAGATTATTAGGAAAGACCATGGTGCCAGCATCGGATGAATTTTTATAGAGTGTATTGGTTTTATTATTTGAGAGATCTGGAGCGTAATTTGATTCTGGCGAGTCGAGATCAGTAGGAACGGGTTCACTTGAATCTGGAACGGCAGCACCCAATTCTTGTTGTATAGTTTGCAGGTAAACGCTAGATTGATAGTCAGACATTTTGGAAACATACAATACTTGTGACAACTCGGAATCACCAGCACTACCACCAACAGAACTTCCCATATCGATACGGGTGGGCATATACTGGTTGTTGGAAGCTAGATAACTGACCTTGCCGACGAGTGACTTTTCGACAAGATCTTTACCCTTTTCTGTGAGTTGAAAAATATCACTTTGGATTTTGATACTTGGATTTTTAACAGAAGCGACAAGACCAGATTCGATAGCCTTGGATCGGACTGGAATATCTTGGAGGGGGTTCAAGAGTTGTAGAATTTCGAAAAATTCCTTGATGGAATCTTTGACGGGAGTGGCAGTCATAACAACAAAGCGATAATTGACACTACGTCTACACAGAGTCAAGAGAGCGTCAAATGTATTATTATTGGTGACATTATGAATTTCGTCGACTATAACGATGGTATTGTTGAAATTGAGATGTTGGAGGGTGTCGTTGTTTACGTCATTAACAAGTTTACCAAAAGTGTTGAAAGAGTAATACTGGGCGATATATTTATCAAAGACTTGATCGTCGACGACGAGATCGGATTGTGTATGTTTATACAATAGTTTGAGTTGATTTTTGAAATTATTACGTATACCCTGACTTTTAGTAATGACGAGAATTTTACGACCAAGATTATAGACGTATTCCTTGAAACCTTCTGCAATAGCGATGGCTGACAGAGTCTTTCCAGTACCGAGTTCATGGAAAACTAGTAGATTGTCGTATAGTGTTTGTTTAGAGATGTATTGTTGAAGGAGCATTTGATGAGGTGAGAGAAAGTTTACTTGTCTGGGGCGTTTATTAAGGTGCGTGTAATAGTCTTGTTTAATAGTTGGTAATTGTGGATCTAGGGTATGAGGAGTGAAATCGGTATAATAAAAAGAGCTCGGAGAAGCCCCATCTACCTTGCCAATTGTGATATCGGGTTGGATAGTAATACATCGCGAGTCTCGGGTCAAGCCGCTATCAAAGATTACATTAAACTTGTTTAAACTAGACAAGAATTTGACAGAATTGGAAATGTGGGTGTAACCGAGATAAACGACTGTAATACCAGCGGCAGCACCACCACTACTACCTCCAGACGCAAGTAGCGAGTACCAATACAGGTCGATTTGTGGGCTATTGAGAGCGAGTAAAAGTTTACTAGGTGAAATCTGTTGTAGATTGGGTAAAACGACACCATTAGAGACAATACCGAGTAATTTTTGAACAAGAATCAGGTCTTGTTGTAGGAGAAAGGTAGAATAAGAGACGTAAAGGTCGGGATCGACGACACCAGAGAGAAGATTACCTGGGCTATTGAGAATTAGACGAGCAAACTCTGATAAATCACTTGCATTGGACAGTTTGACGAGTATGTCTTTGAATGGTTCGACAAGAGACACTAGTTTTTGGCTAGCGCGTTCGACAAGACTGTTGTCCCAGTCGTTGTTGTCGAGAATCATAAAGAGTTTTGTGAGTTTATGTAAAAAAAGGGGGAATGAATTGGGGCTAGTACGTGCATCAGACACAGTCCATGTAACACCAGGAAACCCCATTTTGGAGAGTTTTCTAAAGTCGCGGAGAGGTGTAGATGGTGAATTTGGTGGGTTTTTGAGGGAATTGTCGAGAGAGTCTTCATAAAAGATTTGAACGGTATTATTTTGAGACAGTATGTTGATAAATTCAGGGGAGCCGACATAGAGACCATTGGATTCGCATAATCCAGAAGAGTCGCGATGTTGATCGCCGAGTAAAACAACAGTTTGTTCTAAAACGGTACCTACAATGACGTGGACAGGTCCAGACAATTGTGATATTCTTTCTTGTCCAACAAGGAGCATTTCTTATCGTTGGTCATGAAATTAAAATTTGTTAATAAACATTAAATGAAAGCGTTATATATTGTAGGAGCAGTTGTGACGATACTAGTGTCGTTGGTATTAGGTTACTATTACGAAGTGTATACAGACTACAATAAAGCAACTGGAGAGTACAAGTTGAACTGGGGGAATATACTAGGGTGGTTATGTACGACAGCAGCGATGATTTACACGAGACAATGGATCACAAATATAGGTATTAATAGAGCACCACCTACTACACCTATACCTATACCTACAGAAACAAGTGAAAACGTACCAGTGTCTGTAGCTGGATCTACAATAAGCGCCAGTGAAAACGTCAGTGAAGCCAGTGAAGCTAATGAAATCGAAAGTGCTAGTGAAGCTAATGAAATCGCTGCTAGTGGTGTAAGCAAAATAGAAAGCGAAAGTGAAAGCGCAAGCGCGAGTGACGTAATACAAACGGCGAGTTGTATAACGAGAAAAGAGTGGAGTGAAAACTATACAAGATTAACGTAAATAGGTTTTTCGTCTGGTTGTTCGGAAGGAGTTGGTGAGGGTGGATCGATAGGTTCATGTAGTAATTGTATAGAGCACTCACTAGCGACGGGACTGTGAGTATGCTGAGCGGGTTCGGTATGAATAACGAGTAGATTTTCAGGATCGCAGAGTATTTTTTTGATAGGTAAAAAGTGTTGAACGGTATCGACGATAGCGGTAGATACGAGTTGTTTACGTTGATTGATATTGACGTGTAGTTGATGGTTAGAGACACCGAGCTTGTGATTTGTTTCAAAGACAAAGGGTGAATTGTAGAATTGTTTGCAGGCATTGACGATACATTGATAAAAGAAGCGTTTATTAGAGGGGAGGGAGATACTAGTGACGGTGAGATCATTGACGATATTGAGTATTTTTATAGAGAGTTTAAAAATGACATGGAGTAGTTTTGAAAAGTAGACGAGATCAAAATCTGGATTTTTTTCGAGTTGAGAGGTAACAAAGGTATTAAAGTCTTTGATTTGTTGAGAGTTCCAAGAGCGAACAGAGTAGCAACGATTCTGAAAGTCTTTGAAAGGAGTAGGT
>Ga0209599_10001247_pt1 | contig 12556 bp, 10 predicted proteins | sample Shrwel_input2_FT_FD_187534 | JGI IMG/M metagenome (GOLD analysis project Ga0209599, IMG submission 187534) | Subsurface microbial communities from deep shales in Ohio, USA - Utica-3 well 1 S input2 FT (SPAdes) (version 2) ... | reverse complement strand
CAATGATATGGAAGCGTTTCTAAAAGAGGCAGATTTCATCAGCATTAATACTTTGGAAACTCCTGAATATATAATAGACACGCCAGAATTTGAAATGATGAAAGATGGCGTTTTCATTGTAAATACTGCAAAAGGTGGTGTAATAAATGAAGTAACACTCATAGATTATATAGAAAATAAAAAAGTTGCAGGAGCTGCTCTAGATGTTTTCGAAACCGAACCAAAACCAGAAATTCAGATTCTGATGAATCCTTCGCTTTCGCTTTCTCCGCATGTTGGTGGAAGCACTTTAGAAGCCCAAGAAAGAATAGGAACAGAATTAGCACAACAAATTATTGACTTACAAAAACTTATATAATTTAAAAATTTATTATATTCGCAAAATTTAAAAAATTAAACTATATAAAACCTCAAATTAATTAAACGTAGAACATGCCAGTTTTTAAACCATTTAGAGGAGTTAGACCGCACCCTGATTATATTGATAAATTCCCAACTCATCCTTTGGATAATTTTACGCAGGAAGAAATCAATAAAAAAGCGACGGAAGACTCTTCTTACATACAGATGATTAAACCATATGTATGCAGCAAATCGAAAGATGTTGATAGAAATCTACGAAAAGTAAGAAGCAATTACGAAGAAATGTTGGGCGACAATAAACTTCTTCAAGACAGCTCTTCTTATTATTTGTATGAGCAAATTTTACCCAATAAATCTGTTTTTAGAGGATTATTAGGATTGACAAGTGTGGAAGATTTCTGGAACGGAAAAATCAAAAAACATGAGTCTACCCTTACTTATAAAAAAGAAAAACTAGCTCATTTCTTAGAGAAAGTTTCACTTCAAGCAGAACCCGTTCTTCTTACCTATCAAGCTAATTCTAAAATAGAATTACTGATGAATCACGAAGAAAAAAATGTTCCCATCATTAATCATACAGACGAAACTGGAGTAAGACACAAAGTATGGAGAATAGACAATCGTCTAAAACTTCAGCAATTTAAAGAAGTAATAGACCAAATTGATTCTTTTTATGTAGCTGATGGTCACCACAGAATAGCTTCTGCAGCTTTATACGCTCAAAAACACAAAGAAAAAAACAAAAGACATAATGGCAATGAACCTTATAATTTTGTTTTCAGTTTTATTGTTTCTAGTCAATCGATTAAAATTAATGACTATAACAGAGTTGTAAAAGATTTAAACGGAAATTCTGAAGAAGAATTTTTACAAAAACTATCAGAGAACTTCCTTATCCACGAAAAAGGTGAAAACGCTTACTATCCTTCTCAGAAATTCCACATTTCTATGTATTTGGGTGGTAAATTTTATTCACTGCACGTAAAACATAATCTCAGAGATTTAGACCAAGGATTAGACAATGTAGACCATCATTTATTAGACAAATATATCTTCAAACCTATTCTCGGAATTAATGATTATGAGGAAGAAGAAAACAGCAAAATGAATTTTATAAAAGGAAATTCTAATATTGAAGGAATTATCAAACTTAAAGAACAAGTAGATTCTGGCGACTATTCCGTTGGCTTTGGATTGTTTCCAGTAAGTTTTAATGACATTACCAAACTGGCAAATCAGAATTTACAAATGCCTCCGAAATGTACTTACATAGAGCCAAAATTGGTTACTGCACTGTTAATGTACGACATGGATTGGTAATTTTTCTTGATTTATTACAAAAAAATAGTACTTTTAGATTTCCAAAAAGAAATCAGAACATGAAGAAACTACTTTACATACTTCCGCTCTTTTTGGGCGGATTTTTTTGGTCTCAAAATTTCAAACAAGATTCTCTTCAATTTAAGAAAATTTCAGACGAAATTTTGGTCAATGGTAAATCTTATGAAGACTTAAGAGAATTAACCAAAGATATTGGCAGCAGATTATCCGGAAGCAGTAATTACGAAAAATCTGCAGACTGGGCGATGAAAAAACTGCTAGAAGCTGGTGCAGACCAAGTTTGGTTTCAACCTGTAATGGTAAACGTATGGACACGAGGTGATGAATCTTTAAAACTAAGAGTGAATCACGGAAAATGGAAAGAAGTAAAGATGCTTTCCTTAGGCAATTCTGAAGGAACCAAAGGTAAAGATTTAGAAGGAGAAGTCATTTTAGTAAAAACTTTAGAAGATTTCGAAAAATTACCAGATTATGCTGTAAAAGATAAAATTGTGTTTTTCAACTATGCCTTTAAACAAGAGTTTGTGGTTACCGGTCAAGCTTACGGAGATGCTGGAAAATACAGAAGAGTTACTCCATCTGAAGTTGCAAAAAAAGGTGGAAAAGCCGTAATTATTCGTTCACTTACTTCTTCTTTTGACGATGTTCCTCACACTGGTTCTACTCGTTATGAAGACGGAATTCCTAAAATTCCTGCCGTTGCAATTGGTGCAGAATCTGCTGATTATTTAGAAGAAATCTTACTCAAAAAACAAAAAGTTCAAGCCGTTCTCAATTCTAATTGCGGAATGAATGGACAAATGATGACCAAATCTGTCATTGGCGAAATCAAAGGAAAATCAGACGAAAAAGTAATTGTAGTTGGCGCTCATCTCGATTCTTGGGATGTAGGTGAAGGCGCTCATGATGATGGTGCTGGAATTGTACAAAGTATAGAAGTGCTGAGAACTTTCAAAAATTTAAAACTCAAAAATAATCATACCATAAGAGTAGTTTGTTTTGCCAATGAAGAAAATGGTGTTAGAGGTGGAAGAACGTACATGGAAACGGTAAAAAAATCTGAAGAACCGCACGTTTTTGCCTTAGAAAGTGACAGTGGAGGTTTTACACCGAGAAGTTTTAGCTTAGGAATGCATCCTGACAAAGCCAAATCTATGAAATCTTGGGAAAAACTTTTTAATCCATACGGAATTTATGAATTTGCAGGAGATCATTCTGGCGTAGACATAGAACCTCTGAGAGAACTTAAAATTCCAGGATCTGGATTGGTCACAGATTCACAAAGATATTTTGACATTCATCATACTCCAGAAGATACTTTCGAAAAAGTAAATCGAAGAGAATTATTATTGGGAGCTGTAGTTATGACACAACTTATTTACATGGTTGATAAAAATTGGTAATGAAAAGACCTCCGTTTTACAAAAGTGTTTATTATGCTTTCAAAGGACTTTTTTGGATGCTAAAAACCGAAAGAAACTTTCAGTTAGAAGTTTTAGCACTTGTTATTAATTTATTTTTAATGGTTTATTTCCAATTAAATTCTACAGATGCTGTTTTAATTTTTATCGTTTGTTTTTTAGTTCTCATTGCAGAAATCATCAATACAGCTATTGAAAAAATTTGTGATTTCATAGAACCAAATTTCAATGAAAAAATAGGCTTAATTAAAGATTTAGCAGCCGCAAGTGTTGTAACGGCTACTCTACTTTCCTTAATTACAGGAGTTTTAGTCTATTCAAAATATGTTTTTTAGAAAATATTAAAAATTTTCGGGGAAAGTTTTTACGGCTTCGTCGTAACCCAGTTTAAAGATTTCGTTCATTCTGGCTTTATTGCTCTCGAACATTCCATAATTAGATAATTCTTTGGGAGAGATAAACCAATCGCAATCTTTGAATTTATAATTTTCTACACTGTGGCTCAGCAATTCATAAGCTCTGGTAGAAACTGCTTTTATACTATTGAGTTGTTTGCCTTCAATGTCTTGCAATGGCGAAACATATACTCCAATTAGTTTTTCACATTTCTCTCTGATGAGATTTGAAGGAAAATTATTCAAAATTCCGCCATCGCTTAATAACATTCCATCTTTTTGGAAAGGACTGGTCAAACCTGGAACCGAACATGAAGCTATAATCGCATCAAGCAAATAAGTGTCTCCATCAAAAACGTGCGTAACGCCTTGAACCAAATCAGTAGCTGTAATAAGCAATTCTAATTTTAAATCTTTAATTTTAATTTCTCCAATAATGGGTTTCAAGTACAATCTAAAAACTTCAGAATTGATAAATCCTGGTTTAGTAAGCGTAAAATGTTTCCAATTGAAAAAATAAACCGATTTAAAAAATTCTAAAATCTCATCTGGAGATTTTCCAAAAGAATACAATCCGCCTACAATTGCACCAGCACTCGTTCCTGCAATGACTTCAGGAAAAATATTTTTTTCTTCTAAAAATTTCAGTGCACCAGCTTCGGCAATTCCCTTAGTTCCACCGCCTGAAAGTACTAACCCGATTTCTTTCTTCATATTATTATTAGTTTCATTTGTTAAAATTAAAAAAACCACAGCAAAAACTGTGGTTTTTTTGTATTTATTACATAAATATTAGATGTGAATCACTTCTCCGTAAGCAGCAGCTACAGCTTCCATAATTGCTTCAGAAACAGTTGGATGCGGGTGAATAGATTTGATGATTTCGTGACCAGTAGTTTCTAATTTTCTAGCAACCACCGCTTCTGCAACCATATCTGTAACACCGTCACCAATCATATGACAACCTAACCATTCTCCGTATTTTGCATCAAAAATTACTTTGATGAAACCATCTGTATTACCATTTGCGGTAGCTTTACCAGATGCAGAAAGTGGGAATTTACCAACTTTAATTTCGTATCCTTTTTCTTTAGCTTGCTTTTCAGTTAAACCAACAGATGCAATTTCTGGATGACAGTAAGTACAACCAGGAATATTTCCGTAGTCAATTGTTTCTACGTGCATTCCTTTGATTTTTTCTACACAAGTAATTCCTTCTGCTGATGCTACGTGAGCCAAAGCTTGAGTAGGAATAATATCACCAATTGCATAATAACCAGGAACAGAAGTTTGGTACCATTCATTTACCAAAACTCTACCTTTGTCTGTAGCAATTCCTACTTCTTCAAGTCCAATGTTTTCAATATTTGCAGCAATACCAACTGCCGAAAGTAGAATATCTGCTTCTAGTGTGATGTTTCCATCTTTGGTTTTTACATTGGCTTTAACACCGTTTCCAGAAGTATCTACAGATTCTACAGATGCATTGGTCATGATATCAATTCCAGATTTTTTAAGAGATTTTTCTAAGTGTTTAGAAATTTCTTCATCTTCTACAGGAACAATATTTGGCATAAATTCTACAATCGTCACTTTAGTTCCCATTGTATTATAAAAATCTGCAAACTCTACTCCGATTGCTCCAGAACCTACTACAATCATAGATTTCGGTTGAGTAGGTAATGACAAAGCTTGTCTGTACCCAATTACTTTTACTCCATCTTGTGGAAGATTTGGTAATTCTCTAGAACGAGCTCCCGTTGCAATGATAATATGATTTGCTGAATATTCAGAAACTTTTCCTTCTTTGTCTGTTACCGAAACTTTTTTGCCTTTTTGAATTTTGGCAGTTCCCATGATAACGTCAATTTTATTTTTCTTCATCAAGAAAGAAATTCCGCCACTCATTTTAGTAGCAACTCCTCTACTTCTAGCAATTACTTTAGGAAAATCAAAACTTCCCTCTACTTTATTAAGACCGTAATCTTCGGCGTGTTTTATATAGTTAAAAACTTGAGCAGATTTCAGTAAAGCTTTGGTAGGAATACATCCCCAGTTTAAACAAATACCACCTAGATTTTCTTTTTCTATGATAGCCGTTTTAAAACCTAATTGTGATGCTCTAATTGCGGTTACGTAACCACCAGGTCCAGAACCTATAACAATAATATCGTAATTCATTTCGAGATTAAATTTTTGCGAATTTACGGAATTTTTCAGAAAATTCGGGTTTTACTATGATATAAATATGATTTTTTGAAACAAAAAAACAACTCCTAATTTGAGTTGTTTCTTTATTTAACTTAATAAACTTCTTGTACTTTTATATTCGGGCAATTTTTCTCAATCCAAGCGGCATCAAATTCCTTGATTTCCCTTCTTTCTCCTTTGTAAATATAATATTCATTAGGCGTTTGTGAGTTTCCATCAATCACTTTTGGCATTTTATTGATGATTTTTTCTTCTGGGCAATCTTGGATTTTTGCCACAGCACAACTCGAAAGAGTAAAAGCTGCTATGATAAAAAATAAAATTTTCATTTTTTAAATTTTTGGAAATTGAGTTGGATTCGCTTCATGAAAAATTCCGTATACCTTTTCTACCATATCATCTACAGATGGTTTTGAGAAATAATCTCCATCACTTGCATAAGCTGGTCTGTGATCATTTGCAGCAATCGTTAACGGAGCTGAATCCAAATATCTGAATGCTTTTTGTTTTTCTACGATTTGCTGAAGAATAAATGCAGAAGTTCCGCCTTCTACGTCTTCGTCTATAATTACTAAACGATTGGTTTTCTTTACGCTTTCAGCAATTTCATGTGAAATATCAAATGGTATTAAAGACTGAATATCAATAACTTCCGCAGAAATCCCCAATTTTTCTAATTCTTCGGCAGCTTCCATTACCAATCTCCAAGTAGAACCATAAGTTACTAGAGTAACATCTTTTCCTTCTTTAGTTACTTCTATTTTACCAACTGGAACCGTGAATTCACCTAAATTATCCGGTTGTTTTTCTTTTAGTCTATAACCATTGAGCGTTTCTACAATAATTGCTGGTTCATCACTTTGAAGCATCGTGTTATAAAAACCTGCTGCTTTAGTTAAATTCCTAGGAACCAAAACATTAACACCTTTTACTAGGTTAATAATTCCCGCCATTGGCGAACCAGAGTGCCAAATTCCTTCTAATCTATGACCACGAGTTCTGATGATAACTGGTGCTTTTTGCCCACCTTTTGTTCTGTAATGTAGTGTTGCCAAATCATCACTAATTCCTTGTAAACAATACAAAATATAGTCTAAATACTGAATTTCTGCAATCGGACGAAGTCCACGCATCGCCATACCAATTCCTTGACCCAAAATTGTAGCTTCTCTAATACCAGTATCTGCAACTCTTACTTTGCCATATTTTTCTTGAAGTCCCTCTAAACCTTGGTTTACATCACCAATATTCCCTGCATCTTCACCGAAAACCAATGTTTCAGGATATTTTTCAAAGATTTTATCAAAGTTATTTCTTACCACTACTCTTCCATCTACCATTTCAGAATTTTCTGAGTAAATTGGTTTTACTTCTTTTACATTGGTAGATTTCCATTCAGATTCTGAATACAAGTGTGAAGAATAATTATCTTTTTCTTGCGCTAAAAGCTGTTCATATTTAGAAGCAAGCCATTGTCTTTCAGTAGATTGATGATTTCTAGTCAAAAGCAAAGTTTTTCTCATCAAACTGAATACATCCTTTTTAGCATAAGAAATCAAAGAACCGAATTTTTGCAGTTCTGATTCTACTTCGCTATTCTGAGATTTTAGATTCTCTACTAACGGAAGTACTTCATTTTTAAGAACTTCTATAGAATTTCTATAATTTTCCCAAGCTTTTTTCTGACCGTCTTTTGCGATTTTTTTCGCTTCTTTTTCTATATTTTCAAGTTCTTCTACTGTAGCTAAAATTTCTTCTTTACCTTCTAATTCAATAGAATAATTAAGAATCCATTCTTTAAATTTTTCTAAACCGTCAAAATCTGCTTCCCATTTTAATCTATCTTCAGATTTATATCTTTCGTGAGAACCAGATGTAGAATGACCTTGTGGTTGAGTAACTTCTGTCACGTGAATTACCACAGGAACAGATTCTGTTCTAGCAAAATGTTCGGCTCTAGCATAAGCGTCAAGAAGTGCAGGATAATCCCAAGCTTTTACTTGAATAATTTCGCAACCTTCTGTTTTCCCTTCTTTTCTTTGGAAACCAGAAAGCATTTCTGCCATGTCTTCTTTTGCTCTTTGGTCATGAGTAGGAACCGAAATTCCGTAACCATCATCCCAAATTGATAAAATCATAGGAACTTGTAAAGCACAAGCTGCATTCAAAGTTTCCCAGAAATGGCCTTCTGCAGAAGACGCATCACCGATGGTTCCGAAAGCAACCTCGTTTCCATTATTGCTGAATTTCTCTGAACCGTTAAATTTTACTGATTTGTAAACCTTAGAAGCTTGAGCCAAACCTAGAAGTCTAGGCATTTGTCCTGCAGTTGGCGAAATATCTGATGATATATTTTTAATTTGAGTTAAATCTTTCCAAGTTCCATCTTCATTTAAACTGCGTGTTGCAAAGTGACCATTCATTTGTCTACCAGCAGAAGCAGGTTCTCTTTCTACAGAAGTATCTGCATACAACTGCGCAAAGAAACTCTCTACAGACAAAGCACCAACTGCTAAAGCGAAAGTTTGGTCTCTATAATAACCACTTCTAAAATCTCCATTTCTAAAAACTTTTGCCATGGCTAATTGTGGTAATTCTTTACCATCACCTACAATCCCGAACTTAGCTTTACCTGTTAAAACTTCTCTCCTTGCCATGTAAGACATTTCACGAGAAATTCTACCTAGTTTATAGTCTGCTAATATTTGATTTTTAAAATCTTGAAAAGAAACTGTTTGTGTTTCGATATAAGTAGTTTGCATATCTTGGATAAGGATTTTTACAAAGATAATAAAATTATGGAATTGATAAAATAAATTGATTTTTTTGATTATTTTTCAATTACAAAACAAAACACAATATTTCTAGTGAAATACTGTGTTAAGCTCAACTTAATTAATATGAATGTATGAATAATTGTGATGATGTCTTTAAAAAATCTCCTCCGCTGCTCTGAGAACAAGCAGCGAAAGGAGAAAACACAAACGATGAAAAAAAATTTTATTTTACTTTTATTAGATTTATTTTAGCTGAATATTACTTATTAAGAAATCTTAATGCTTCTTCTTCATTATGTAAAACTACTGTAGTCTTATTTTCATTACTATTTCTTAATTTTCTTTTATTTTGTATAATTTCTAAAATCTCAATGTCATTTTTACTCAATACATCATCAGATTTCCCTGAACTATTTGATTGTTTAAATGATAATACTGCGATTGAAGCCAATGCTAACAATATTGGTGTAAACTTTTTCATAACAGTAAATTTTTAAATTAATATTTTAAATTTCTAAGATTAAAATATGGTTATGAATATAACAAAGTACATCTTAGATATTCCTTTAATTTGTATTTTAAAATTTTTTTTTTAAAAATCTCCTTCGCTATTCTGAGAACAAACAGCGAAAGGAGAAAACACAAACGATGAAAAAAAATTTTATTTTACTTTTTATTAATATTATTTTTAAATCTTTCAAAAAATTTAAATAAAAAATTCTTCAAAAATCTCTTTCGCTGTTCTGAGAACAAACAGCGAAAAGAGAAAACACAAACGATGAAAAAAAATTTTATTTTACTTTTTTATTAGATTAATATGTTGTAATTATCTTGGTGGAGGTACTATTTGTCCATCTACCCCTTCAATTGCCATTTCCTCAACAGCCATCTCAACTGTTCTTGTAGTTGACAAAATAGTATCATTCTTAATATTTTTAATTAAATCATTTTTCTGTCTTAAACTTCTACTTTGTTGAATAATTTTAAGATTCATTGCATCTTCATTTGATAATAATTCATCTTCTTGTCTACATGAAATAAAGAAAAGAACAAATGATAAGCTAAAGAATACTAATTTTTTCATAATTTTATTTTTTTTTGATGAGACAAATGTATGTTGATTGACGTCATTGAGACAAATTTTCGGACTGTCATTTTATAAAAATTGAGTGTTATTTCATAAATTTTATATCAGTTTTTAAAAAAAATAACATTAATATTGTAAAAGTTTACAAATAACTCATAAACTAATTCATTATTTCGCCTTTATTCATTGATTATGAAGAATTTATTTCAATATAAAATTGTTTTTTTTATATTCTTTTTATTTTTTGTTCAATTTAATTCACAAGACACAAAAATTGATGATTTAAATAATGAGACTATTGAAAAAAAGATTGACAGTCTACATAATAACCCAAATAAAGCATGGGAAATAATTAATCTCTATATAAAAAAATCAAAAAAAGAAAAGAATAATGAATCATTACTTTATGCATATAGATATGCAGGTAACTTTTCGCAGTATCCAGAAAATTTAAAATACGCAGACTCAGCTTTGGCAATTGGTAAAACATCAAACGATAAAAAACTATTAACTGAAGCATATCTAAATAGAGGCTTTGTATTTATGAGTCAATCTTTATATCAAAAAGCATTAGATGACATTTTAATTGCCAATAAATATTCAAATGAACTTAATGATTCATATACTGTAAACTGTAATAAATACTTAATTGCTCAAAATAAAATTTATTTAGGCTTATATGAAGAGGCTAATAAAGAGCTCTCAAGTTGTATAGAATATTTTAAAAAAAATCTAACTAAAACTTCTGATTTAGGGAAAAACTATCAAATGTTTTATTTATATTCTCTAATGAGTCTAATAGACACTAATACTAAGTTAAGAAGACATGAAGAAAATAATGTTTTATTAAAAACTGCTTTTGAATATATCAAACAAAATAATCTAAAACAATACACTCCTTATTTTATTTCATGTGATGGTGTAGATGAATATTTTAAAAAAAATTATAAACCCGCAATCAAAAAACTCTCTGAAGCGATAAGACTATATAATGACCAATGGCCACATATTACTGATATTTTTTACATTGGCCTTTCAAATTGGAAACTTGGGAAAAGAGATGTCGCAGTTAAATATTTTGAGGAAATAGATAAAGAATATGACAAGTCAAAAAAATTAAATCCTGAATTTAGACCAGCATATGAACTATTAATTAAGTATAATGATTCTATTGGTAATAGAGATAAGCAATTAAAATATATTAATACTTTAATGTCTCTTGATAAAAATTATGAGAAAAATTATAAGTACTTATTCTCTAAAATTAATAAAGAATATGATACTCATAAACTCATAAATGAAAAGAATAAAATTGAAAGTTCTCTAAAAAATCAAAGAACTATAATTAGTTCAATATTATTATTAACCATCCTCGCATCATTATTCTATTGGAATCGTTATAACTCTTTACAAAAAAAATACAAAGAGAAATTTGAAGAAATCATCTCACAGAAACCTATTTTAGAAAAAATAGAGACTCTTGCAGAAGTAGAATCAAAACAGGAAGATGATCTAAATCCAAAAACTCTTAACATAACTGACAAAATAAAAATTACTGCTCCGAAAAATTCTTCTGAACTGGAGTTTTACAACAAAATACCTGGACTTAATCCTATTTTAGTTCAAAATATTTTGCAACAACTAGAAAAATTTGAAGAAGAACTTAGGTTTACAGATAATCAGATGTCATTGAGACTTTTAAGTGAAGAATTTAATACCAATATTCCCTATCTTTCCAAAATCATTAATGTGTACAAAGGAAAGAATTTTAACTATTATATTAATGATCTAAGAATCGACTACATTATAGAACTACTGAAAAACGATGCTACCTATTTAAACTATGATATCAAAAATCTAGCATCTCTAGCAGGCTTTACGAATGCGGTAAACTTCTCTGACAATTTCCAAAGAAAATTTGAGATAAAACCTTCGTATTTCATTAAAATGATGAAGGAAAATATTAAAACACATTCTTAAAAACATCTAAATAAAAAAACTTCAACATTTTCATGTTGAAGTCCCCTTTGAAGAAGAACTTTACTATTCTAAATAGTAATGTTTTTTTTGGTCATTAAATCTTACCTCTTTTTATTGTGTTTTAAGATGAAACAAAACTACTCTTTTCATTATTTCCTTACTAAAAACTGAACTCGGAATTCATAAAAATCAACCGGGATTTTTTGAAAAAATATCATATTTCTTATTCCAATTTTTTGTTTTATCATTGTAAAAAAACTAAAATTGGAAATCTATAAACATAAACACCTAATTATCAAATATTTAACAATAATACTTTTATTTTTGTTCCACATTCAGTTAAATGCTCAAGGAAAAAAATTAGAAGATTTATCTTTTTTAGAATTAGAAAAAAAAATTGATAGTTCTTATAACAGAAAGGAAGAATTGTGGATATATATAAATCATTATATAAAAAAATCTAAAGAAGAAAAAAATGATGAAGCATTAATTTATGCTTATAGATATGCAAGTGGATATTCAGTTTTTCCTGAAAATTTAAAATATTCAGATAGTATACTATTTATAGCTCAAAAAAATAAAAATCAAAAACTAATTACAGAGTCATTAATTAATAGATCCTACACACTTATGGATAATTTTATGCATAAGGAAGCTTTAAAATATATCATTAAAGCAAATACGGTAGCATCTAAAATTGGAGATCAATACTTAATAAATAAATCAAAATATTTTATTGCTCAAAATAAAATTTATTTAGGATTAAATTCAGAAGCTAATAAAGAATTAAAATCTTGTGTAAAATACTTTAGATCAAATCTAAAAGAAAATAAATTGGGGGTTGATAATGAATTATTCTACATGTATTCTCTTTTGTCATTAATTGATTCTAACAGTAAAATTAAAAATCACAAAGAAAACGTTTCTCTATTAAATGAAGCTTTCTATTATATTAAAAAGAATAATTTAAAAGAATATTAT
>Ga0209599_10001246_pt1 | contig 12556 bp, 3 predicted proteins | sample Shrwel_input2_FT_FD_187534 | JGI IMG/M metagenome (GOLD analysis project Ga0209599, IMG submission 187534) | Subsurface microbial communities from deep shales in Ohio, USA - Utica-3 well 1 S input2 FT (SPAdes) (version 2) ... | reverse complement strand
ACTTAACCGCAAAACAATTAATTATATCATCATCAGTAACATATTTAACTCAATCATTTGCATCAGGTTCACATAATTTTGGTAATAGTTCGGACGATATACATAATTTTACGGGTAGTGTATATATCACAGGTTCCTTAGGGATAAACAATTCAACATTATTAAATCAAAATAATATTGGATTATCTTCAGGTACGCAAACAATATCATCAAATATCACCGGTTCATATACTTCAGCATTTTATAATTACACGTTAGCATCAGGTTCAAACGCAAGAGCAGGTCAAGTATTCACCGTTTGGAATGGCAATTCAATATCATTTACTGATAATTCAACCACAGACATTGGAAATACGGGTAATGTTGCATTAACGGCTTCACTAAATTCAGGAAATATTGTATTATCTACAGTGTTACCTACGAGTGGTTGGACAATAAAAACTTTTGTAAATCTATTGTAATTTAATATTTCAATGATATTTATAGTTTAATAACCCTCACTTTAGGGACAGTGAACTAAAGTATTGAAATGGCAAATGAATTCGTAGCTCGCAATGGTATAATTGCACAAAATAACTCTGTTGTAAGTGGCTCTCTAACCGTATCAGGTTCATTGGAGCTAACAGGTTCACTTACAGTCCCAAATTACTCATCAGACCCACAAGGTTCATACCCTTCAGGTTCAATATATTATAATACTGTCGATGGTAACATCTATCGATATGATGGAGCATCTTGGTTAGTTGCTGCTGGTACGTCAGGTTCAAGCGGAAGTTCAGGTTCTTCAGGGTCAAGTGGCTCAGGAGGAACAAGTGGTACTAATGGTACTGCGGGAAGTGGGGGTACGTCAGGTACAAATGGTACTGCCGGTTCGGGTGGTACGTCAGGAACTAATGGTACTGCGGGAAGTGGTGGAACGTCAGGAAGTGGAGGTACAAGTGGTTCTTCAGGAACTATGGGTACGGGAGGAACATCAGGTTCAAGTGGTTCTTCAGGAACCGCAGGTTCAGGTGGTAGTTCAGGGTCTTCAGGAAGTTCGGGTTCGTCAGGAACTATGGGTACCGCCGGTTCAGGTGGTACTTCAGGTACAAATGGAACAGCAGGTAGTGGTGGTACAAGTGGTACAGATGGAACAGGTGGCTCATCAGGTTCTTCAGGAACCATGGGTACAGCGGGTTCTGGTGGTACATCAGGAACCAACGGAACTGCAGGTAGTGGTGGAACAAGTGGTACTAATGGAACCGCAGGTTCGGGTGGAACATCAGGAACTAACGGAACCGCAGGTTCGGGAGGTTCTTCAGGTAGTGGAGGTAGTTCGGGCTCTTCAGGGTCAAGTGGTTCATCAGGAACAATGGGTACAGCCGGTTCAGGAGGTACTTCAGGTACAAATGGTACCGCAGGTTCGGGAGGAACGTCAGGAACTAATGGCACCGCAGGTAGTGGTGGTTCATCGGGAACATCAGGTAGTTCAGGAAGTAGTGGAACTATGGGAACGGCGGGTTCAGGTGGAACGAGCGGAACGAATGGAACAGCAGGCTCTGGTGGTACTTCAGCTACGGCAGGTACTGCAGGTAGTGGAGGAACAAGTGGTACTAATGGTACTGCGGGTAGTGGAGGAACAAGTGGAACTAACGGAACGGCAGGAAGTGGTGGTACATCGGGAACTAATGGAACTGCAGGAAGTGGTGGAAGCTCAGGTTCATCAGGTAGTTCAGGTTCTTCAGGAAGCTCGGGTTCGAGTGGATTGTTATCATTGACGGGAACAACCGACAATGGTATCATAACATTAAACGGTTCAGCACCTAATGCTACGGTTGAAACCAATTTAAGATTTGACGGTTCAACTTTAAGTTTAACGGGTAGTCAAATAGTGAGTGGTGATATGGTTATTCAAGGTAACTTAACCGCTCAACAATTAATAATAAGTTCTTCTGTCACATACATGACAGAAAGTTTTGCTTCAGGTTCACATAACTTGGGTAATTCATTAGATGATGTTCATAAGTTTACGGGTTCTGTATTAATTACGGGTAGTTTTTCATTACCTTATGGTGCATCAACAGGTGCAGCAGGAACAACAGTAACGGGTTCGTTATTTTACAATACAACAGATAAAAACGTATATAGATACGATGGTACAACTTGGTTAGTTGCTGCGGGTTCTTCAGGGTCAAGTGGCTCAGGTGGTACATCGGGAACTAACGGAACCGCAGGTTCAGGTGGAACATCTGGTACAAACGGAACCGCAGGTTCGGGAGGTACATCAGGTACTAATGGTACTGCAGGCTCAGGAGGAACATCAGGAACCAATGGTACTGCAGGAAGTGGAGGAACTTCGGGTACAAATGGTACTGCCGGTAGCGGTGGTTCTTCAGGCTCAAGTGGGTCAAGTGGTTCGGGTGGAACATCAGGTTCAAGTGGCTCGTCAGGAAGTAGTGGTACTATGGGAACCGCAGGTTCAGGAGGCACGTCAGGTACTAATGGTACAGCAGGAAGTGGTGGTAGTTCGGGTACAATGGGTACTGCCGGTTCAGGTGGAACTTCAGGTACTAACGGTACAGCCGGAAGTGGTGGGTCATCAGGAAGTAGTGGAAGTTCAGGTTCAAGTGGTTCTGGTGGCACTTCAGGTACCAATGGAACAGCGGGAAGCGGTGGAACCTCAGGTACTAATGGTACGGCGGGTAGTGGTGGTTCTTCGGGGTCATCAGGAAGCTCGGGTTCTTCAGGAAGTAGTGGTACTATGGGAACCGCAGGTTCAGGAGGTACTTCAGGTACTAATGGAACAGCAGGTAGCGGAGGTTCATCAGGAAGCTCAGGAAGTAGTGGTTCAGGTGGAACTTCAGGTTCTTCAGGTTCAAGTGGGTCTTCGGGTACTATGGGTACAGCCGGTTCAGGTGGTACATCAGGTAGCTCAGGTTCATCAGGCACTATGGGTACGGGTGGTTCATCGGGTAGTAGTGGTAGCTCAGGTACAATGGGTACCGCAGGTTCAGGTGGTAGCTCAGGTTCAAGTGGTTCTTCAGGAACTGCGGGTACAGCAGGTACTGCCGGTAGTGGAGGAACAAGTGGAACTAATGGAACCGCAGGTTCAGGTGGAACATCGGGAACAAATGGAACAGCGGGTAGTGGTGGTTCATCGGGAAGTAGTGGTACTATGGGCACTGCGGGTACTGGTGGTAGCTCAGGCTCATCGGGTAGTTCAGGCTCATCAGGTAGTTCAGGTTCTTCAGGAACATCGGTATCGGTTTCAGGTGTACAAAACACAATTGTTAAATTTGCATCTACCACGGGAATAACAAATTCTAATATTACTGATGATGGAACTAATATCCGTTTGAATGGTAATACCACAGTTACAGGTTCGTTAGTTGTAACAGGATTCTTAACTGCACAACAATATATTGTTAGTTCATCGGTAATGTACTTGACTCAATCATTCGCATCGGGTTCACACGTATTTGGTAATAGTTCAGATGATACTCACCAATTTACTGGTTCTGTTTCAGCTACAGGTAATATAACATCAAATGGTAATTTAATTTCAAATCAGAGTGTAGGTGATGAAGGTGGTGAGATATTATTAGCAAAACCTCAAACCAACTCAACAATTTCAGGTACGGGCGTTACAATTGACATTTGGCAAAATAGATTAAGATTTTTTGAACAAGGTGGTACCGCAAGAGGTGCTTTCCTTGAAATACCAACGTTATCTGCGGGTGTTGGTACTAATTTAATAACGGCAAATACTTCAGGTTCTTCAGGAAGCTCAGGTTCTTCCGGTTCAAGTGGAACATCGGGAACTAATGGCACCGCAGGTTCAGGTGGTACTTCGGGTACAAATGGCACTGCCGGTACAGGTGGTAGTTCGGGTTCTAGTGGTTCGTCTGGTTCTAGTGGTTCATCGGGTTCAAGTGGAAGTGGTGGTACATCAGGAACCAATGGTAGCACAGGTTCAGGTGGTACTTCGGGTACAAATGGAACAGCGGGCACCGGTGGCTCATCAGGTTCATCAGGAACCATGGGTACCGGTGGTTCATCGGGTTCTTCAGGAAGTAGTGGTACAATGGGAACCGCCGGTACGGGTGGTAGCTCAGGTTCATCAGGTTCTTCAGGAAGTAGTGGTACTATGGGTACTGCGGGCTCAGGTGGAACATCGGGAACAAATGGTACTGCAGGTTCAGGTGGTACAAACGGTACTGCGGGTTCAGGAGGTTCTTCAGGAAGTAGTGGTACTATGGGTACTGCAGGTACTGGTGGTAGCTCAGGTTCAAGTGGTTCTTCAGGAACAATGGGAACCGCAGGTTCGGGTGGTACGTCAGGTTCTAGTGGTTCTACAGGTACTGCAGGTTCATCAGGTACCGCAGGTTCGGGAGGTTCTTCGGGAACATCCGCAACTTCAGGATTAAGTGGAGTTAATGGTACATCAGGTTCAAGTGGAACGTCAGGAACCAACGGAACAACAGGTACCGCAGGTTCTAGTGGCTCTTCAGGAAGTACAGGTACTGCAGGTAGCGGCGGTTCTTCAGGAAGTAGTGGTACGGCAGGTACTGCGGGCACCGCAGGTTCAGGAGGTACATCAGGTACTAATGGAACGGCAGGTTCGGGTGGAACTTCAGGAACAAATGGCACTGCGGGAAGTGGTGGTTCATCGGGAAGTAGTGGTACGATGGGTACTGCGGGTACTGGTGGTAGTTCAGGCTCATCAGGTAGTTCAGGCTCATCGGGAACTATGGGAACTGCGGGTTCGGGTGGAACATCAGGTACAAATGGAACTGCGGGTTCAGGTGGTACATCAGGTACATCAGTAACGGTTTCGGGCACTAACAACACATTGGTTAAATTTACATCGGCATCAACGGTTGGTAACTCAAATATCTCAGATGACGGAACAAATATTCGTTTAAACGGAAATACGACGGTTACGGGTTCAGTAGTTATTACAGGTAATTTAACGGCGCAACAATTTATTGTTAGCTCATCAGTTACCTACCTAACTCAAAGCTTTGCATCAGGTTCACATGTTTTTGGTAACACAATTGACGATACACATCAATTCACAGGTTCTGTTAATATTTCAGGAAGTGAAAGTATTAACGGCACATTATCAGTTGCGGTTGGTGGAGTTACAGAATTCCAAGTTTTACAAGGTGGTGTCACATTAGGTAATGTAGCGACAGATATACACAACGTAACCGGTGCATTAAGGGTTACAGGTAGTTTAAGTATTCCTTTTGGGGCTTCAACAGCCGCTGCGGGTAATCCATCAACTGGTTCATTGTTCTATAACACAACTGACACCAACATTTATAGATATACAGGTGCGTCATGGTTACCTGCTGCAGGTACATCGGGTTCAGGTGGCACTTCAGGAACTAACGGAACCGCAGGTAGTGGCGGTAGTTCAGGTTCAAGTGGTTCTTCAGGAACTATGGGAACTGCAGGTTCAGGTGGTACCTCGGGTACAAATGGAACTGCGGGTAGTGGAGGAACAAGTGGAACAAATGGCACTGCCGGTAGTGGTGGTACATCGGGTTCATCGGGAAGTTCGGGCTCATCAGGTTCAAGTGGAACAATGGGAACCGCAGGTTCAGGTGGTACATCGGGTTCTTCAGGGACAATGGGTACCGCAGGTTCAGGAGGAACATCAGGAACTAACGGAACCGCAGGTTCGGGTGGTAGTTCAGGTTCAAGCGGTTCTTCAGGAACTATGGGAACTGCGGGTACAGGTGGAACATCAGGTTCTTCAGGAACATCGGGTTCTTCTGGAAGTACAGGTACTGCAGGTAGTGGAGGAACATCAGGTTCAAGTGGTACAATGGGCACTGCAGGTTCGGGAGGTACTTCAGGTTCAAGTGGTACAATGGGTACCGCAGGTACGGGTGGTAGTTCAGGTTCTAGTGGTTCTTCAGGAACTATGGGAACCGCAGGTTCAGGTGGAACATCGGGAACAAGGGGAACAGCCGGTTCGGGAGGAACTTCAGGTTCTTCAGGTACATCAGGAAGTAGTGGTACCATGGGTACCGCCGGTTCGGGAGGTACTTCAGGTACAAATGGAACCGCGGGTTCGGGAGGTTCTTCGGGAAGTAGTGGTACTATGGGTACTGCCGGTACAGGTGGTAGTTCAGGTTCAAGTGGTTCATCAGGAACAATGGGAACCGCAGGTTCAGGTGGAACATCAGGAACTAACGGAACCGCAGGTTCAGGAGGAACGTCGGGTACAAATGGAACTGCGGGTAGTGGAGGTACATCGGGAACTAACGGAACAGCAGGTAGTGGTGGAACATCAGGTACAAATGGAACAGCAGGTTCAGGTGGTACATCAGGTACTAACGGTACTGCAGGTTCAGGTGGTTCATCAGGAAGTAGTGGTACAATGGGCACTGCGGGGTCTGGTGGTACATCAGGAACAAATGGAACCGCAGGTTCAGGTGGTACATCTGGAACTATGGGAACTGCAGGTTCAGGCGGTACTTCAGGTAGTTCGGGAAGCTCTGGCACTGCAGGTACAGCAGGTACTGCCGGTTCATCGGGTACGTCGGTATCGGTTTCGGGTACAAACAATACATTAGTTAAATTTACATCAGCATCAACGGTTGGTAATTCAAATATTATCGATGATGGAACGAATATTAGATTAAATGGTGACACAACAGTTACAGGTTCGGTTGTCATCACAGGTAACTTAACTGCACAACAATTTATTGTTAGTTCATCTGTTACTTATTTGACTCAAAGTTTTTCTTCGGGTTCTTCAGTATTTGGTAACAGTGTCGATGACACACACCAATTCACGGGCTCGGTTAGAATAACAAATGATTTAACAGGTTCAAATCTTCGTGCGACAACGGCTATTTTTTCACCTGCCATTACTTGGTCGGGTACATTAGGTTCAAACGGTGGTGAAATTAGAATAAATCAAACTCAATTTAGAAACGGTAACAATATAACACATGTATGGAGTCAAACGACAGATTCTAACGGTACAAGAGATTTAGGTATTCGTAGAAATACTACGGCGGGTTCTTTAGAAATATATGATGGTAATACCGCAGATGGTGCAGTTGCTAATAGAAGAGATTTAATACTTAGAAACATCACAGGTTCAAATGCATCATTTAGCGGTTCAATTGATGTTACGGGTTCTATGACAGTTGGTATTGGTGGTATAACCGAATTACAAGTTTTAGAAAGTGGAGTTAAATTAGGTAGTGTTTTAACCGATACACATAGTGTTACGGGTGCTTTAAGAGTTACAGGTAGTTTAAGTATTCCATTTGGAGCTTCAACAGCATCTGCGGGAACGACAACCACGGGCTCACTATTCTATAATACAACAGATACCAACATTTATCGATACACAGGAGCTTCTTGGTTATCGGCAGCAGGAACAGCAGGAACTGCGGGTAGTGGTGGAACATCAGGAACTAACGGTACTGCCGGTAGTGGTGGAACAAATGGAACTGCGGGTAGTGGAGGTACAAACGGTACAGCAGGTTCAGGCGGAACATCAGGTTCTTCAGGAACTATGGGAACCGCAGGTTCAGGTGGAACTTCAGGTTCAAGTGGCACAATGGGTACGGCAGGTACCGGTGGTTCTTCAGGTAGTTCAGGTTCAAGTGGGTCTTCAGGAAGTAGCGGTACAAGAGGTACGGCAGGTTCGGGAGGAACATCGGGAACTAACGGAACCGCAGGTTCAGGTGGAACATCAGGTTCTTCGGGAACTATGGGAACCGCAGGTACTGGTGGTAGTTCAGGTTCAAGCGGTTCTTCGGGAACTATGGGAACCGCAGGTTCGGGTGGTACTTCAGGTACTAACGGAAGTACAGGAACAGCAGGAACTAGCGGTTCTTCAGGTAGCACCGGTTCAAGTGGAACTTCAGGTTTAAGTGGTGTTAATGGAACGTCAGGTTCAAGTGGCACCTCAGGTACTAACGGAAGTACAGGAACGGCAGGTACTAGTGGTTCTTCAGGTAGCACAGGTACCGCAGGTTCAGGTGGAACATCGGGTAGTAGTGGTACAAGAGGTACTGCAGGTAGTGGAGGAACATCAGGCTCAAGTGGTACAATGGGTACTGCAGGTACTGGCGGTAGTTCAGGTTCAAGTGGTTCTTCGGGAACAATGGGAACTGCAGGTACTGGTGGTAGCTCAGGTTCTAGTGGTTCTTCGGGAACTATGGGAACCGCAGGTTCAGGTGGAACATCAGGTTCTTCGGGAACAATGGGTACTGCAGGTTCAGGCGGAACATCAGGTTCTTCAGGGTCAAGTGGTTCAGGAGGTACTTCAGGTACTAATGGAAGTACAGGAACAGCGGGAACTAGTGGTTCTTCAGGTAGTACAGGTACCGCAGGTTCAGGTGGAACATCGGGCTCATCTGGAAGTAGTGGAACGTCAGGTTCAAGTGGTTCTTCAGGAAGTTCAGGTACCGCAGGTTCATCGGGAGTTTCTGTAGGTAATGCGTATTTATTCAATCAAGCATCGGCAAGTGCAACTTGGGTTGTCAATCACAATTTAAATCAAAGATATCTTGCTGTTGAGGTTTACGATAGCACTAATTCTGTGGTTATACCATTAGATATAGTATCAAATAGCGTTAATCAAACAACAATCACATTTGGTACAGCAATTTCAGGTAATGCGGTGTTAACATATGGTGCAGGTACATCGGGAAGTAGTGGTTCTTCGGGAAGTAGTGGTAGTTCAGGTATAACACCTTTGGTAAATGGTACGGCTAATTATGTTCCTTTATTTACAGGAGCAACGGCTTTAGGTAATAGTATTATTCTACAAAATAGTGGTGGTACTTCAGTTGGTGTTAGTGTGACACCTTCAGGAACGTATAAATTAGAAGTTAATGGTAGTGTTGGTGCAACAGCATACTACGAAACATCTGATGAAAAATTAAAAGATATAATAAATAGAAACCCACAAATTGACCTTTCTACATTAGAAGTGATTCAATTTAAGTTTAAGGGTGATGACCAAGTGAGATATGGTTATTCAGCTCAAGAAGTTCAGAAACTATGTGCAGATTTAGTAGTTGGAACAGACCCACTAACGGTTAACTATAGTGACGTTCATACATTAAAAATCTTACAATTAGAACAAAGAATAATGGAGTTGGAAAAAAGATTAGGATTATAATATGGCTGTATGGACAGGGATTACAAGTAATGAAATAGTTACGGATACTGATTTAAATCAAGCGGTGCAGGTGGGGTTATTTACCCCACTTTCAACGATTCCATTACTTAATTTGGGATTAACAAAAGCAAGAGCACTAGGTTATGTTAATTTGGACGCTAATTCGTTATCTACCATTGAAAGTAATCAATTATTAGCGAAAGGTGATTTTGTACCTGGTACTCCCACACCAACGGCAACTGTTAGTCAAACACCAACTCGTACAGTTACTCCGTCTATTACCCCAACTAATACCATAACACCCACAAGAACAGTTACACCATCCATTACGCCAACAAACACAGTTACCCCTACTAATACTGTCACACCAACTAATACCCTCACACCAACAAGAACAATTACACCTACACCAACTATAACACCTAGTGTGACTAATCCGTTAGACGGTTTCAATTATTTTATTGCAACCGACGCTTATTCTGTTTGTTATAACCCTATTGTACAATTAACATTCTATGACGCTGATAGTATTGGTATCAATGATATTTTATATCAAGTACCTAATGGAACAGATGTTTGGACAATTGCAGAATTACAGGCTATTTTTGGTACAGGATTTACAGTATTTTATATAAGAAAGACTGATTATACGGGTGATGTTTTAACTGTTGCAAATAATGGTAGTGGTACAGCATATGTTTTTGCTTCCAATCCTTGTGTAACCTCAACTCCAACCCCAACTCCAACACTTACATCTACACCTACAAGAACACTTACCCCAACACCAACTGCAACACCGATTATCTATCGTGCGATTACTTTATCAAATCCACAGTCAACACAGCAAGATGCTTGTGCTCAAACATCGGGATTGACAAAATATATAGACAAAACATTTGCAATTACTAATGGATTGGTGATTTACAATGACACAATGTTAACCACTAGAACATATACATCTAATCCGGGTGGTTATAGTGCAATTATTGATGGTGCAACTAAATATGCTGTTGATTTTGATGGTGCGGGTACGGTGAATACGGTACTTGATTGTACGTTAGTTCCAACAAGAACTGCTACACCTACTGCTACACCTACATTAACACCAACAATGACAATAACACCGTCACCGATTATTTACCGTGCAATCACATTGTCAAACCCACAATCAACACAACAAGATGCTTGTGCTCAGACATCCGGATTAACAAAATATATCGACAAAACATGGACAATTACCAATGGATTGGTGATTTATAATGATACCATGTTAACGGGTAGAACATATTCGTCCGACCCGGGTGGATATAGTGCGATTATTGATGGTGGTACTAAATATGCAGTTAATTTTGATGGTACTGGTGCTGTTAATACTGTACTTGATTGTACATTGGTTCCAACAAGAACACCATCAATGACACCAACAACAACGCCAACAAATACTTTAACGCCAACATCAAGCATCACACCAACCATTACACCAACAAGAACAATCACACCAACACCGTCGATTACCGCAACAATTACACCAACACAAACACAGACGCCAACACCGTCAATTACATCTACTATTACACCAACAAGAAGTCAAACACCGACACCGTCGATTACATCAACTATTACGCCTACAAATACTATTACACCAACTAATAGCCAAACACCAACACCGTCAATTACATCTACTATTACACCAACAAGAAGTCAAACACCAACACCGTCAATTACATCTACTATTACACCTACAAGAACACAAACGCCAACTCCTTCGATTACTGCGACACGAACACAAACACCAACACCATCTATCACATCAACTATTACACCTACAAGAACACAAACACCTACACCGACCCCAACACCTGCGGCTATTGTAGCAACAAATACGGTAGCAAACGTAACATGTCCTGGTGGTTCTAACGGTTCAATTACAGTGACAGGTGTAAGTGGTGGTTTTGGCGGTCCATATCAAACTAAGTTAAATGTTGGAGGTACATACACAACATGGACAACATCAACTACTTATAGTAGTTTAGCTGCGGGTTCTTATACCATTTATGTAAGAGATAGTGCATTAAGAGAGGTAACATTTGGTGTAACAGTAACAGCACCTGCCGCATTCTCATTCTCAGGTTCTCAAACTACAAATAGTATATTAATTGCATCAACAGGTGGTACGGGCAATAGAACATATGCATTATTTAGAGATACCGCATCACCATATAACGTGGGTGAAGGTACATTACAAACAACAAGTGCATCTGTAGGTGCTGGTTCACAAGTAACATTCTCAGGATTGGCAGCGGGTTATTATTGGATTCGAGTAACAGATGCTAATAGTTGTACAGCTAATACTACATTGTATACAATATAATAAGTTAAAACAAAATAAAAAGATATTTATAAAAAAGAATATAATATAAGATGAAAATATATGGAGGTGAATTAGTTGCAAGTGGTTCTTCCACGGGAATACCAGTTGGAGGTTTAGCCACAACAGGTTCAAATACTTTTAATGGTAATCAAACAGTTAATGGTAATTTAATTGTTACTGGTTCATTAACTGCGCAACAATTTATTATAAGTTCATCTGTAATATATGTTACACAGAGTTTTGCATCGGGTTCACACGTTTTTGGTAACACGATTGATGACACACATCAATTTACTGGTTCAGTTACGGTATCGGGTAGTCAATCATTAATTGGTAATTTAAGTGTTGCAATTGGTGGTGTAACTGAGTTACAAGTTTTACAAAGTGGCGTTACAATTGGAAATGCTATTGCTGATAATCATAACGTGTCGGGTGCACTAAGAATTAGTGGTTCATTAGTTATTAACGGAACGTCCTACACTGCCGCAACATCAGGAACATCAGGTGCTAATGGTGCCACAGGTACATCGGGTTCTGGTGGTAGTTCAGGAACAATGGGAACCGCAGGTTCAGGTGGTTCTTCAGGAAGTAGTGGTACAATGGGAACCGCAGGTTCAGGTGGAACATCAGGTACTAATGGCACAGCGGGTTCAGGCGGAACGTCAGGTTCTTCAGGAACAATGGGAACCGCAGGTTCAGGTGGAACATCAGGTTCAAGTGGTACAATGGGAACCGCAGGTTCAGGTGGAACATCGGGTTCTTCAGGAACTATGGGAACCGCAGGTTCAGGTGGTTCTTCAGGTAGTAGTGGTACAAGAGGCACAGCGGGTTCAGGTGGAACATCGGGTTCTTCAGGAACTATGGGTACCGCAGGTACTGGTGGTAGCTCGGGTTCAAGTGGCTCCTCAGGAACCATGGGAACCGCAGGCTCGGGAGGAACAAGTGGTGTCAACGGACCGACAGGTCCAACAGGTCCCGCAGGGGCAAACGGAACGTCAGGAAGTGGTGGAACATCAGGTGCCAACGGACCGACAGGACCAACA
>Ga0209599_10001245_pt1 | contig 12567 bp, 15 predicted proteins | sample Shrwel_input2_FT_FD_187534 | JGI IMG/M metagenome (GOLD analysis project Ga0209599, IMG submission 187534) | Subsurface microbial communities from deep shales in Ohio, USA - Utica-3 well 1 S input2 FT (SPAdes) (version 2) ... | reverse complement strand
GCAAAGCGCTTTACCTTGGGTACAAGAGTAAATCTCTACAAGACAGAATGAGGGATCGCCATGAGCTTACTTGCCGCCCTAGACGACGAAGCCGTCTGCGCACCACCTGTAGTTCCTCGCCCTGCAGACAGGCCTTGCGGACGCGCGCACCCATGCACAACGCCAGCTTGTCATAGGCCAGCGAGGCGCCATCGTCCAGCGTCAGGCGCTGTTGCGCCCGGTGGATGGCCGTGACCCTGGCCTGACGAAAGCGGATGTTGCTTTTTTCATAGAACGCGGCGGGCCGGATATACAGGTCCGCCACGGTCTTGTCCCCCGACAAGAAGGTCTTCGACAGGGGCGGATGCTGGTACGGCAGATACGGCTCGTCGCCCACTACCAAAATGTCGCCGTCCCAGCCTTCCAGGCGCAGGCTGGCGGAGAGCTGGGCGGCGGCATGGCTGGCGCCAATGATCACGGCGGTGTGGGCGGTCATGGCGGCTCAGCCTGTCGTTTTGGCGGTGAGTTTGACCATCATCTTGCTGTAGCCCCGCACAAAGTTGGACTGGACGATTTCCGGTTCGCCGAGGACTTCAATATTCTCGAAACGGGCCAGCAACTCTTCCCACAGGATGCGCAGCTGCAATTCCGCCAGACGATTGCCCATGCAGCGATGGACGCCAAAGCCGAAGGACATGTGGTTGCGCGCGCCCTTGCGGTCAATGATGAATTCATCCGGCTGCTCGATGGCGCGTTCATCCCGGTTGCCGGAGACATACCACATCACCACTTTGTCGCCCTTTTTGATCAACTGGCCGTTCAGCTCCACGTCCTGCTTGGCAATACGGCGCATATACGCCAGCGGGGTCTGCCAGCGGATAATCTCGGACACCATGTTGGGTATCAGGCTAGGGTTTTCCTTCAGCTTGACGAACTCGTTGGGGAACAGGTTCAGGGCGTACACGCCGCCGGACATGGAATTCCGCGTGGTGTCGTTGCCGCCGACAATCAGCAGCGCCAGGTTGCCCATGAATTCCAGCGGCTTACGGATCAGGTCCTCGGTGTCCTTGGAATAGACCAGCATGCTCATCACGTCGTAGCCCATGGGCATACCGGCGGCTTTCTGGGCGGCCTTCTGATGCCAAAGCTCCGAGAACTGTCTGGTCATGTCAATCGCTGTGTCAAAAAACTCATCGAAGCCTAGGCCCGGACCGCCGGTCGCTTGCGGGAATGAGGCCATGGCGTCGGACCAGTGAACCAGATTTTGACGTTTTTCATAGGGGAAATCGAACAGGGTGGCCAGCATGCGCGTGGTCAGTTCGATGGAGACTTTTTGCACCCAGTCAAAGGGCTGGTTGACCGGCAGCTCGTCCAGCACACTCTGCGTTCGGGAGCGAATCAACGACTCCAACTCTTTCAGGTTCTTGGGCGCCACCACATCCTGAACGGCCTGGCGTTGCTTGTCGTGTTTCGGCGGGTCCATGGCAATGAACATCTTCGCCGGCAAGCCTTCGGGGGTCTGGCCAATGATGATGGCCGGTTCGGCCGAGAACAGGTCATGGTTCTTGTCGACAAAAACAATGTCTTCATAGCGGGTGACGGACCAGAACGGACCAAAGGGGCTGCTCTTCTGGTAATGCACGGGGCACTCGTCGCGCAGGCGCTTGAAGTAGGACTGCCACTTTTTCTGTTTGTACAGGAAGGGATTGCTGACATCGATCTCTTCAAGCGTCAGGCTCATGACGTCGGGGACGGGCTGTTCGATAAACTCGTCAAAAGGTTTGGTTTGCAATACCGCATGCTTGACGGATTGGAAGGTCTTGATGCCCTTGATCAAAATGGGTGCGGGGACATTGGCCGAGACCATGTCGACCACAAAGTCTGATGCCTTCTGGATGGCGGGGACTTTTTCGTTCAAATCGGCGAAGGTCGAAGACGCTTTGTCGAAGGCGGTTTTCAGCAGGCTCATGAATTTTAAACCTAGGTAGAGTGTTTGCTTGCGGGAACCCCTCACGTATCGTGATGGGTCAATTACATCTGGAATTCTGGTAGATGGATGACAATGCCATCCATAGCGTCGGTGGCCATGATCTGGCAAGATAAGCGCGAGGCCGGCTTTTTCTCGGGGGTCATTTCCAGCATCTGCAACTCTTCGTCGCCCGCCTTGCCCGCCACGTTCAGCCAGGCGTTGTCCACGATGACATGGCAGGTGCCGCAGGCGCATTCGCCGCCGCAATCCGCGTCGATTCCGGGCACGCCGTTGTCCATCGCGATCTGCATCAGCGATTTGCCCGCCTCCAGTTCAACCGGATGTTGAGTGCCGTCATGCTCGATAAAGGTTATGTTGCCCATGAATAGCTCTCTATTATCTTGTTGATTGCAACAGACATGCCGCCCAAATGTATCGATATGTCCATCAGTCATCCAAAAGGATAAGCAGATGATGTGATCTGCAATAGGTCATTTCTGGACAACATTGGGTCATTATAAGACACTCTGATCGATGAGTTCAGGCGGTTGAGGCTGGGGATGGTGAATGATGGATAGTAAGACGAGTGCGGCAGGCCAACTCTTGCCGGAAGAGGATGTGGCGAGTATTCCGTCTAACTATTCGCGTCTGATTGGTCGTGAGCTAGAATTGCAAATCAGGGATTTGCCTAAGCTCTTGAATTTAAACGGGTTAAGCGTCGAGCAGTTCATGCGCGACGACACGTTGCTGACGGCGCGCCAGCAAATCCAGATTCTGCATAACGGCCTGCAGTTATCCAGCCATGCCGACTTCGGTTTGCGTCTGGGGCGGCGGCTGACCCCGGCCACGCATGGCGTGATGGGCTTCCTGGCCAACAGCAGCCCCGATTTGTTGCGGGTGCTGACGGCTTTTCAGAGTTTTGTCCCGACCCGTCTCAGTTTTGTCCATCTAAGCCTTAAAACCAGTCTGGAGCAGGTCGAGTGCTATATTGACTTTGATATCGCCCTCAATCCCGAGGTGCATCGCGCTTTGTCCGAATGCTGCATGATTATGCTGTTTGAGTGCGCTGAATTCATTATTGGCCGTCCCTTACAGGCCTGCCCCTTGACATTTGGCCGTTTGACCAAGTAAAAATACCAGAAGTTGGGCGTTTGACCAAATGCATGCCGCCAAAAGGGCGGCGTTGAGGGCGTGAGGTAGCCAATGCCGGGCAGACATCCCCGCGATGACAGTGCCCCACGGGCGCTTGCAGGCATTTTTCGGGATGGTCGCCGCCTATCGGCACAACGTCGTCATGAGTTTGGCGGCCGCCGAATTCCAGCGCCGATGATTAACAACAGGAGGAGACCCTCATGACCACCAGAATCGATCACATCATTCCCCGCAAGATGCACTTCGATGTGCATGACGTTCCGGTATGGTGGAATGGCAGCGATCCGGTCGTCACCCGCTTCTTCGACGCGCTCTCCGTACACTTTCCTGATGGCGAACGTTTCTTCATCCAGTCGGTGCGCAACTATCAGGACTGCATTACCGACCAGAAAATGAAGGACGATGTGAAGGCCTTCTTTCGCCAAGAGGCTCAGCATGGCATCGTCCACGACCGCTACAACGCGGTCATGGCCGCGCAGGGCGTCAAGGTCGACAAGATCATCAGCCGCATGAGGTCGCTGCTCGGCCTGACGCAGAAGCACCTGCCCATCAAGTACCAGCTGGCCCTGACGGCGGCGTTCGAGCACATCACGGCGACCCTGGGTGAAGGCTTCATGGACGGGAAGGCAGAGATGTTCCGGGATGCGGACCCGGTAATGCGGGCCATGTTCCTCTGGCATGGCGTGGAAGAGGTCGAGCACAAGGCCGTGGCCTACGATGTCTATGAACAGGTGGCTGGCGGCGGCTACTTCATCCGGGCCTCGGCGCTGATTGTCGGAACCGCGTTGGTGCATGTGGTGGTAGGACGCGCGCTCTGGCACATGCTGAAGGTGGATGGGGTCACGGGCCGTCCACTGCTGCTCGCCCGCGGACTGTATCGACTCTATGGCCACAACGGCATGCTGACCCGCCTGCTGCTCCCCTATCTGGCCTGGTTCCGCCCCGACTTTCATCCCTGGGACAGCGGCATGCCGGAAAAGGTCAGTGCGTGGCTGGCCGAGTATGAACGGCATGCGGACCCCCTGGAGGCGTCTCGTCGGGTGTTTGGCGATGCTCCGGTGGCCCGGCCGGAATAACCCGGGGTGACGGGAAAGCATGGATTGCGCTGGACGGCGGGGGCTGTAACACTTTTGTCACCCCTAACCCTGCGAGTAACCCTAATGACCAATCATGAGCCCTTGCGCGCCGAGACAGACCGCGAGCGCGTCCTTTTTACGGCTGCCCGTCTGTTCCGGGAATACGGATTCGACAAGACCACCGTGCGTCAGATTGCCGAGGCCTGTGACTTGTTGCCGGGCAGCCTGCATTATCGCTACCGAGCCAAGGAAGACATTCTGGTGGACATGATGCGGGTGGCCATCGAGAGGACCATCCGCGGCATCACCGAGGCGACCACCGGGACAGAGGATCCCCTACAGCAGATACGCGCCGCGCTGCAGGCACATATCGAGGTGCTCCTCTCCGGCGACGACATGATGTACGTGCTGCTCTTCGAATGGCGGTCCCTGCGCGGCGCGGCGCGCAAGGAAATGATTCGCGAGCGGGACCGCTATGAGCGCTGTTGGGCCACCATGCTGGAGGCGCTCAAGGATAAAGAGCTCATCCGGCCGGATGTCGATACGCACCTGCTGCGCCTGATCGGCCTGGGCGCCATCAATTGGATGGCGACCTGGTACAAAAAAGGAGGGAGGTATTCGCTGGAGGAGATCGGCGAATCTTTCTGGTCAGTCATCTCCCGGGGCATCCTTGTTCCGACACACGCAGACATGAGGAAGATTTGAGTACTCCATTGGCACCACCGGTAGCCGGCCCCCGGTTTACGCATCGGACCGGCAATCATTGCGGCAGTTCGGCCCTGCGGGACCTGCTCGAGTTCCATGGCATCCTGCTCAGTGAGGCTTGCTGCTTCGGGCTCGGCTCCGGGCTCGGCATCAGCTATCTGGCTCCTTCCGGGGCGCCCGTGCCGTATATGGTGCATGTGCGTTCGCTGGGATTCGAGGAACGGGTGTTGCGGACATTCGCGCCATCCATGACCTGGTCGACGTTCGCCAGTGCCGACGCGGCGATGCTGGCGCTCGATGAGCGTTTGGACGCTGGCTTTCCCGCCCTGTTGCTTACGGATATTTTTCACCTGCCGTATTACGGCACCAGCACCCATTTCCCGGGCCACGCGATCATGGCCTGGGGACGCTCCCGCGCATCGGGCGACGTGTTCGTCACCGATACCGAGCGGCCGGAGTTGCTGGCGGTGCCGCGCGACAAGCTGGCGCTGGCGCGTTTCTCTAGCCAAGAGCCGTTCCGGCATCAGGGTAATATGTATTCACCGGACTCGCTGCAACTGACGGGTTCCCTGCGTGAATCGGCGCGCGCGGCGGTGCGCTGCAATGCCGGGTTGCTATTGAACGGGACGCTGTGCAGCGGCATCGCTGCGCTCGGGCATTGGCGGGAGCAGCTCCCGCTGTGGTCGAGTGAGGCCGATTGGCGCTGGACCGCGCGCTTTGCGTATCAGCTGATCGAGAGGCGCGGCACCGGCGGCGGGGGGTTCCGGAAAATGTATGCGGATTTCTTGGACGAGCTTGCCTTGCTGGATGACGAGATCCGCCGCTCCACCCTGCCTGCGCTGATGCGCGAGTCCGCCGCAACCTGGACACAGCTGGCGCTGACTTTCAAGGCGGCGTCGGAAAGCGAGCGTTTTCCTCTGGCCGAGCTTGAGGCAGCCATCACCGCTGTCGAGCACGCGGAGTACCGTTACGCACAGGCCGCGCTGCAAACCTGAGCCTGTGCGCCCACCCAGAAATTGCGAGGAGTATTCTGGCATGATCACTTTTGAAGCGGCGGGGCTGTTCTTTGGCAGTCACCATCCGCTGTTCAAGACCATGGGCATCGATATCGCCCGCATCGATAACGGGACAGCCGAGATGGCTATGCCATTTTCGATGCGGCTCTCCGATCATCGCGGCGCCCTGCATCGCGGTGCCCTCGTCACGCTGCTGGACACCACCTGCGGCCTTGCCATCTTTTCGGCATTGCAGTCCATGCGGCCTATTGCCACCATCGACCTTCGTGTCGACTATCTGCGATCCATCCCAACCGGAGTGGGCATACGAGCCGTCGTGGACTGCGTCGCCACCACGGCAACGGTCGCCTTTATCGTGGGCAAGGCATTAGCTGAGGGCCTGGAGGAACCCGTTGCCACGGTAGCAGGGTCCTTCGCCATCGACACGATGGGGCCGTCCTTCGACAGTCCTAACCTGGCGCTGGCGGGAGTTGATAAATGAGGATTGACTCGGTGAGCTCTTTGGAGTTGCAACCCCCCGCCGCACCGGTGCTGGCGTCTTATGCGAGCTTTCTGGGCCTGCGCGAAGGCGAGGTCGATGGCGAGCGCCGCTACCTCCTGGATTTCCGGGAAGAGCACGTGGGCAATCCGCTGATCCGCACCTTCCACGGCGGCATCCTGGCAAGCTTCGGAGAGCAGGTGGCAGCGCTTCACCTGGCGCGTGAGCGGGGCGACACCGTACTGCCCGAGTGCGCCACCCTGACGTTCGATTATCTGCGCCCGGCCTTTGCGGGCACGCTGATGGCCATTCCCAATATCGTGCGGGCAGGGCGGCGGATTACCACCGTCTCGGTCCAATTGCGGCACGAAGGAAAGCTGGTCTGTGTCGGACGCTTTCTATTTCCCGTTGGCGAGCAGAAGCTATGAGGCGTCGCTTATCTGGATGGTTCAGTCCGAGCTCTTGAAAGGATGTCCAGGCAGTCGTGTTGCCTGACAAGCCGACTCTTCGGATCACTGGGTGGGGAGAGCAGTCCTCGGTGGCATTGTGGTCTGAGCCGCCCTGATCTACTGAACCGGCCAGGATTTCGTAGACACTATTAGGGGTCGGCGTAGAAAACGGAATTTAAAGTACGTTAAGGAATTTTTTGCTGCATCGCCTTTTGGCGAGCCAGCGTTTCTACGAGCGTCGTTCGCTTGACGGCAAAGTTACGACAAACAGCTGCTTTCGACATCCCGCCATCAATCGCGGCGATAATTAACTCTAATTTCTCAGGTGGAATTGCAACGGGTCTGCCACCCACACCCCCGCGTTTTTTAGCAGCTGCCAAACCAGCCAAAACGCGCTCAGTGATCAGCGCCTTCTCATATTGGGCGAGTGCACCGAACACATGAAACAACAACTCACCAGATGGTGTTGTGGTATCCATACACTCGGTGAGTGACCGAAAAGCCACCTGTTTGTTTTTTAAAGTATTGATGATCGATAATAAGTGGGGAAGCGAGCGGCCTAGACGATCCAACTTCCAAACCACCAGTACATCACCTGCCTGACAAAACGCGAGTGCTTTGGCCAAAACGCGAAGATCACCCAAGGATGAACCAACAAACCCGAGATTTAGCTGTCTGACAAAAACATAGATTAAGCATCTGTTTCTTATATTAAAAAATATAAAATAATTTAGCTGTCAGACACTTTTTCGCTAGCTGTCTGACACCGTAAAACCATGAATATATTTGCTTTTTAGCCCTGTAGCGGAGCTGCATGGTGTGTGACATTTTTTTAGGGTTTGGGACTCCCAAATTTTTGCTGTTCAAAGCCCCGTTTAAACTACCTTTTGAGGGTCAATTCAAAGCTGCCAAAACTGCCGTTTTCTTTGTCGTCCAGCCATAGGAATCCTATCCCCGTCGAGACCTTCTCTTTCGCTGGTACTGTTAACAGCAATACCGCCTACGCTCAGGCGACACTAACCGTCGCCAATTCCTCAAGTGCGATACGTCACGGGGTTGTTTTGCTATAGTGGCTGCCCGTGTTTGGCAGACGACAAGCCAGCAATTATGAGAATCAAGAGCACTAAGCTGGTGAACCCCCAGACTGGAGATTTTTTCTTTGGATACATTCCAGATATGCCCCAGCATCACATGAGCGAGGGCAGCATAATTTTAAGGTATGGCTGTATTTGCCCCACTAAATCGGACACATCTAGCTTGCTAACTTGAGAGATCTAAACTCCCAAGGTGACATCATATTCAAACCGCTATGCGGATGATAGCGGTTGTAGTCAGCAATCCAATCCGGTAACTTCTGCATGACTGTCTGTGCATCAGGTAAATCGTCCAAATACACGTAGTCTCGTTTGATCGTTTTGACAAACGCCTCAGCCATCCCATTACTCTGGGGACTGCGAACAGGCGTGGTGCATACGACGAAGCCTAGGGTCTGTTGACGTTTCACATTGGCAACCAAATGAAGGCACAGGCTAATGCCACTAGACTGACGAAATTGCGCTTTAATTTATCGTATCTTGTGGCAATCGCTCTGAAGTGTTTCAGCCGTGCAAACATGTTTTCAACTAAATGTCTCAGACTATACATGCACTTATCTAGCCCAGAGTTGCCGATCTTAGAGTTCTTTCGACGTGGAATGCTTGTTGCCTTACCGCTCGACTCAACACTATCTCGAATCGCTTGACTGTCGTAGCCTGTGTCAGCAATCAGCATTGCACCGATGGACACCTGTGCGAGCAAATCAGGTGCAGCCTTGGCATCGTGTACTTCGCCACCTGTAATCTCAAACGCAATCGGCAAGCCATACGCATCTACGGCAATATGGATCTTACTGGTCTTACCGCCTCGACTTAAACCAATCGCTTCTTGATCGTGACTTGCAGCACCTGCACTATGTTGATGTGCTTTGACGTAACGGTGCTACGCACAACGCATGGGCTGGTCGTGCTGGAACCTACAGCGGATGAGTTTAACAACCGAATCTATTCGGTCGTCACCGCCTTCACCAAAAGGAATGCCCACGGAACCCTGATCGGTAAAACAAAATCAGCGCCAAAAGGCGCTGATTCTTAAAAAACATTGAGGGTGGTAGACGCAGTGCTTCCTGAGCATAAAGGTTCGGAAACTAGCTTTTCAGCTACAGCTACCCACTGAATACCGGCTATCAGTTGCCCAAGATTAGAAGGTCAATTCCGGAGAACCCTCTAAAAATACTCTTGCAACCCTCACTGCCAATATACCAAATTTTTTGATTTGGTTGGTCAATTAAACAAAAAACCGTCAATCGACCCACGAAACGCCGATTAGCCACAAGCATCACTACCGTCCCCATCCCCCGCAACACGATGCCGCCAGTCATTGCCTCAACTCGTCCTTAGCGTACGATTTTTCCGTTTTCTGAGATGAACTCGCCACACCTAAACAAAACGCCGCTTAGACTCTCTATTTTACGCTATACGCGCTTTTATTTTTATAATGTAGGGTTTTGAATAAAACAAGGTGGACGTGCCATAGAGAGCTTCCTATGCGCTTATGAAGCCATATATCGTCCAGCCCTCACACAAGATCATTCATTCCCTAACGGTTTTCCAAAGCCAATTGAGTCAACCACACCCGAATCCACCCACTCGAGGCGCCTCAGAAAACGGAAAAATCGTACGCTAAGGGTGCGTTGACAGTACAATGAGACGTACAATCTAACAGCTCAGGACGTGACAAAAAAACTATGAAAATACCCGTATCAAAAGCCGCGAAAACGTGGGGCGTGTCAAGGAATACAATCTATGAAAAACATAGACGGGGGGAGCTTTCTATGGTGAAAGGTGAGGGCATAGACCCTGCCGAAATGTCACGAGCTTTTGGGAAACCAAAGACAACAGGCAAGACACCCGATACACACAATAATGACAATGCAGGACAACAGCAGGACGAAGGGAAAACAGCCCACATATTAGAGCTGGAGAACATTCTCAAGATTGAACGGGAAAGGCGTACAGAAGCCGAAAGACGGGCAGAACGGGCAGAGAAGCAAGCCGACCAACTGCTAGAGCAAGTCGGAAAGCTAACCGACACAGTGAAGCTACTGGAGGCACCCAAGAGCGAACCGAAGGCAGAGAAAAAAGGTTTTTTGAGTCGTTTTTTCTGATAGGGGTCGTCTCAGGAAACGGACTTTAAAGCACGTTAAGCCATTTCGATCTGTGTCAGGAATTACACTCCACTGGCTCAGAGGACATCACATCATGGCCACATTCAACTTTGACAACGCACTCAAGCAACTGCAATCAAGCAACTGCAATCAAGCAAGCCCCTGACAGGCTTACCCGCCTCAACACACGCTTAGCGTACGATTTTTTCCGTTTTCTGAGACGATCCCCTATTGCAAACCCAGTCAAGCAAGTTTGGATTTTAGCTGTCTGACAAATATCAATCGTAAGTACATGAATATAAAATCAATACCAAAAGATTAAGGTTAGCTGTCATACACTTTTTTATTAGCTGTCTGACAGCATAAATATATGAATATATTTGGTTTTTGGCCTTTTAGCAGAGCTGCGTTATGTGTGACATTTTTTTAGGGGTTTGGGGCTCCCAAGGTTTTACTTCGGAAGCTGAATTTTGATGGTCAGCTCGGTGTTGCAACCTGACCACCAAAGTGAGGCTCAGATTCAGCTAGTTTTGCTGCTGTGGATAAGTGCCTCAATCTCACCTTGAAAACACGCAAAAATCAGCTCTGTTTTTCGCTTTTTTTAAGAAATTCGCTAAAGCTTTTAAATGTTTTTAAAGCTTTTAAAAGCTTTTAGACCCGTAAAATAATTTTATTATCAATGTTTTAACCGCATATATGCACACCTTTACCTTGCAATATGCACACCTTTACCTTGCAATATGCACACCTTTACCTTGCAATATGCACACCTTTACCTTGCATAAACACACTAAGAAATTTAGAGTGTTTTAAAACATTTTACTTTATTGGTGTGACATGAGTGAATTAGTGGTTAAAGACAATGCTTTGATGAACGCCAGTTACAACCTAGATTTGGTTGAGCAGCGACTCATCTTGCTCGCAATTCTTGAGGCCAGAGAGTCGGGCAAAGGTATCAATGCCAATGACCCGTTAACCGTGCATGCTGAAACCTATATCAATCAATTTGGCGTACATCGCAACACGGCATATCAGGCGTTAAAGGATGCTTGTAAGGATCTGTTCGCGCGCCAGTTTAGCTTCCAAGAAAAGAGAGGGGTTAAAGGCATAGCTAACATCACAAGCAGATGGGTCTCTCAAGTTGCTTATATCGACGAATACGCATACGTTGAACTGATTTTTGCACCGGCTGTTGTTCCGCTGATTACCCGACTCGAGGAACAGTTCACTAAATATGATATTGAGCAGATCAGTGGTTTAAGCAGTGCCTATGCCGTGCGTTTGTATGAGCTGTTAATTTGTTGGCGGAGTACTGGTAAGACTCCAGTCATTGCACTTGCAGAATTTAGAAAGCGGCTAGGGGTACTAGAAGGTGAGTACAAGCTAATGCACCAGCTTAAACAAAAGATTTTGGATACCGCCCTAACCCAAATCAACCAGCACACCGACATCACTGTGAGCTACGAACAACACAAGACAGGCCGTAATATCACCGGCTTCTCATTCAAGTTTAAGCAAAAGAGTGGCCGTAAACTGCCACCGAAGTACGAGAAACAGGCCGCACAACGCGATGCCAATACACCGGATTTCTTTACCCAGTTGACCGATAAGCAGATTGATTTACTAATTCGCAGCGATCTGTTTTTGGCTGATTTTCATCAGCTTTATGGGGCTTCTGATGACTACGCAACGGCTCGGGTCAAGCTGCGTAAAAAACTGATTAAATCACCGGAGCAGTTCGGTAAGCTTGATTTTGATCGGTACAAGTAACTGGATTTTGATCGGTACAAGTAACTGGATTTGGAGCGGGTCAGGTAGATGGTTTTGAGGGTGTCAGCTTAGGTCCGGTTTCGGACAGTCTGATACAGGGTGTACGTAAAGTAGCTATATTTATTTTGAACACGTGATATAATTCGTACAGCCTTTTTGGACGAAAAAACCAACATGTCGCGTGTATTTGCCTACTGTCGCGTCTCGACCGCCGACCAAGAGACTCAAAACCAAGTGATCGAAATCCAAAATGCCGGATTTGCGATCCATGCCCGTCGCATCATCGAAGAGCGGGTCAGTGGATCAGTCGCCACCAAAGAGCGTAAAGGGTTTTGTAAGCTGATCGACCGACTAGAGCCAGATGACGTACTCGTGGTGACCAAGCTGGATCGCCTCGGCCGTAATGCGATGGATGTACGCGCAACCGTGGAGCAGCTCGACAAGCTCGGTGTGCGCGTCCATTGCTTGGCGTTGGGTGGCGTCGATCTGACCAGTCCGGCAGGCAAGATGACCATGCAGGTGATTGCGGCAGTCGCAGAGTTTGAGCGGGATTTGCTAATTGAGCGTACCCAAGCAGGGCTTGAACGGGCAAGAAAAGAGGGTAAGCGTTTTGGGCGGCCGCCGTCGTTAAGTGAAGAGCAACAAACCGAGGTCAACGCACGATTAACCGCAGGGGAGAGTGTGTCAGCACTGGCACGGGCATTCAAGACCAGTCGGCAGACCATTATGCGGATACGTGGCTAAAACTCAATGTGGTCGATAGTGTATGAC
>Ga0209599_10001243_pt1 | contig 12573 bp, 12 predicted proteins | sample Shrwel_input2_FT_FD_187534 | JGI IMG/M metagenome (GOLD analysis project Ga0209599, IMG submission 187534) | Subsurface microbial communities from deep shales in Ohio, USA - Utica-3 well 1 S input2 FT (SPAdes) (version 2) ... | reverse complement strand
TTCTTGACTCAAGCATTAATGCAGTACGATCTTCAAAGTTAAGATGATGGTATGACAATTTTATATACTCCATAAACCCTTTAAATTAATTAGGTGGTTTATGTCGCACTTCAAGTTTTACTCTGCCATGTATTAAAAAATGAAGACAGTTCAAGATTTTTAATTTTTTATAAACGAATAGAGCTTACCAAAAAATTATATTGACTCAACCAAAGAAAATCAGCATAACTAACAATCGAATACTCGGATGAGATTTGATGATACTGATCTCATGAACGCTTTTAAAAAATCATACAAAAGATTGATTTGAAAAAAGTTACAGTAGAGGACTTATTGCGATCCTAAAGTCAACCTGATGTGATCAGACTCACCATAGAAGAAGTACATGAAAGATAAGCCGACATTAACCTATCAATTGCCGACCCAATCTTGCTTGAGCCATACTTTTGGAAAGCCGCCTTTTCCACATGAGGCTTCTGATCATTGTGGTGTAGACCGTTTTTATAATTCAGAAAGACGCTTAACTCCTTATGACCGTAAGGGCTTGTTAAAGTGGTTGGCTACACGTAAATCGTTTACATGGAATGTTGATCAAACTCATGAATCCAATTTACGTAATCAAATGCTTGAGTTACCACAAAATCGACCTCATGCTGATTTAAATAATTGGCAGATTTGGTTTGTTAGTCATGCAACAGTACTCATTCAAATCGGTCCTTATAACTTTTTAACAGACCCTGTGTGGTGTGAATACGTTAGTCCGAAACATGGACAAGGTCCTCGACGTGTTTGTCCAGCAGGAATTGCATTAGAACACCTTCCAACCATTCATGCCGTGTTGCTCAGCCATAATCATTATGATCACATGGATTTAGCGACATTAGATTGGTTGCATGAAAAGTTTAAAATGCCAATCTATACGGGGTTAGGAAATGGCTACTATTTAGCTAAGCATTTGCATGTGATTGAAATGGATTGGTGGCAGGAAATTCCATTTCATGATGAAATAAAAATTGCTTATACACCTGCACAACATGCATCTGGTCGAGGAGTGCGAGATCAAAACCGAGCACTATGGGGCGGGTTTTCCTTATTAGCCAAAACAGGACATTGTTTTTTTGCTGGTGATACGGGCTATGCAGGGCATTTCAAAAAAATTCATGAACGCTATGGTGATGCACGGATTGCGCTGTTACCTATTGGTGCTTATGAGCCGCGAATGTTGATGCGTTATGTACATATGAATCCACAAGATGCATTCCATGCGCATTTAGATTTACATGCACATCGCTCACTTGCGATTCATTATCGAACTTTTCAACTGACCGATGAAGATCGTGATGCACCAGAACATGAATTACAGCAAGCAATGAAAACATCTTCTAAATTGGTGAACCCTTTTTATTGCATTCGTGAAGGGCACTTTATTCGGGCTTGATTGTTCACCAAATGTTGATTTTTGATTGGTACTGAGAGAAAAATATAATGTTAGATGATGTGCATCCTGAAAACTATGCAGAGCTGCTTGTAGTTTGGGAGGATTCAGTTAGAGCCACTCATGATTTTATTACTGCGGAAGATATTGAATTCTTTAAACCCATTATCATGGAACAGGCTTTTCCTGCTGTCACACTAAAATGTGTCAAAGATGATATAGGTGTAATTCTTGGCTTTGTCGGAGTTGCAGATCATAAAGTTGAGATGCTGTTTATCCAAAATGCTGCAAGAGGACAGGGAATTGGCAAACAGTTATTAGCTTATGCCGTGGAGCAACTCGGTGCGACAAAAGTGGATGTAAATGAGCAGAATCCACAGGCTGTTGGCTTTTATCAGCATTTGGGGTTTAAAGTAGAATCTCGTTCACCTTTGGATGATATGGGAAAACCTTTCCCAATTTTGCGTATGGGTTTGTAGATTGCATACTTTTTATTGCTGACAGGTATTTTTGGTATGGAGTAGCGAACTTATACACCATAAAGCAATTACAGATAGGCTACCAAGAGCAATATTCATCACGACTGGATTAAAGGCTTGATAGATTTGATTGGGATAAATAAATATGACCAAAATAAATAACCCAATCAGACTCAGAATGTTAAACCAATGCAAATATTTATGTGTCATAAATAAAAAGAGACTGCCAAAAATAATCTCCGCAATTCCTGAGAATGAAATGATCCAAGAAATATAAGCCGTTGGAATCTGAAAAAATTGCCAAACGTATTGTTCACCTTCAACTTGAAAAATAACTTTGGGAATTAAGCCCTGATAAATCCATAGAGATGCAATGATCAGTTGGCTGAAATTTAAAATCTTTTGCAAAGTTTGATGGGGATTATTCATATGCAGGCATCATCCAAGAGAAAATGTTTTTGAATATCAGGTGTCACCAAATAACACTGCTCAGTTTTTCCAAATAGACGATAGCGATTTAAGGCAATACGGCGATATGTAAAATCTCGAATTACTTGAGGAATGATTGTCGCGTATTTCAAATGAGAATAGGGAAAATCTAGGTGTTGAATAATTTCTAGAAAAGCTGTTGATTCCGTATAAATCTTCCCTTTTTTCAGCAATACCATCGTTTCAAAATGATCAGTAGGAAGTTGATAATGCGCGAGCAGTTGTTGTCCGATCTTGGATTGAACTGACACCAGTCTGAATTGACAGTGCTGATCATGTTGAATCATAAAGTCAGCCCAAGCTGAACACAGCACACATACGGCATCAAATAAGATGATGTTATGGTTTTGAATCAGTTGTTCTAAGTGGTTTGCCATTGTTATTGTTCTGATCAGATATTGAGTAAATTGTCACTCACTAGCATGAAAAAAGCCATCCGAAGATGGCTTTTTATTTCAATGTTTTAAGACTTAAAGAAAGCTTGGTAAATGACGAGCTGGATCGGTTTCACGGGCAGCTTGAGCATCTGTAACCGTCATGCCTAATGCTTTTGCTACACCTTCACCATAAGTAGGGTGACATGCATAGCAATTGCGGATATGACGATATTTGATGAAATCTAAAGCATCGCCCATTGCACGTGCGGTATTACCAAATAGTGCATCTTGTTGCTCAGGAGTCATCAGTTCAAACAAAGCACGGGGTTGGCTGAAGTAGTCATTATCATCTTCACGATAATCCCAGAAATCAGCATCACCAGTAATTTTCAGTGGTGGCTCTTTGTATTGAGGCTGCTCTTGCCATTGACCGAAGCTGTTTGGTTCGTAGTGTGGCAAACCACCATAATTGGCGTCGATACGACCTTGACCGTCACGGTGATTACTATGAACAGGGCAACGTGCAGCATTGACTGGAATTTGTTGGTAGTTCACACCCAAACGATAGCGTTGAGAGTCAGCATAGTTAAATAAACGTGCTTGTAACATGCGATCTGGTGAAACACTGATTCCTGGTACAAGATTGCTTGGGGCAAATGCTGATTGTTCGACATCTAAGAAAAAGTTCTCAGGATTACGATTCAGTTCAAATTCACCGACTTCAATCAATGGATAGTCGCCATGAGGCCAGACTTTGGTTAAATCAAATGGATGATAAGGTACTTTTTCTGCTTCCTGTTCTGGCATCACCTGAACGAAAAGCGTCCATTTTGGGTAGTCTTGACGTTCGATGGCATCGAATAAATCGCGTTGATGGCTTTCACGGTCTTGACCCACCAATTCACCAGCTTCTGCATCGGTTAGGTTTTTAATTCCTTGTTGCGTTCTAAAGTGGAATTTCACCCAGAAACGTTCATTGGCTGCATTAATGAAACTATAGGTATGGCTACTAAAACCATGCATATGTCGGTAGCTAGCAGGAATACCGCGATCTGACATCACAATGGTGACTTGGTGCAGTGCCTCTGGCAATAACGTCCAGAAGTCCCAGTTATTGGTTGCGCTGCGAAGATTGGTTTTCGGATCACGCTTCACTGCTTTATTTAAATCGGGAAATTTACGTGGATCACGTAAGAAGAATACGGGAGTATTATTTCCAACCATATCCCAGTTGCCTTCTTCAGTATAAAACTTTAAAGCAAAACCACGGATATCGCGCTCGGCATCGGCAGCACCACGTTCACCTGCTACCGTAGTAAAGCGAGCAAACATTTCTGTTTTCTTACCGATTTCACTGAAGATTTTAGCGCGGGTATATTGAGTAATATCATGGGTAACTGTGAAGGTACCAAAGGCACCTGAACCTTTGGCGTGCATACGACGCTCAGGAATCACTTCACGAACAAAATTAGCAAGTTTTTCATTTAGCCACAAATCTTGGGCGAGGAGAGGTCCTCTAGCACCAGCTGTCATACTGTTTTGGTTATCGACTACAGGGGCGCCAAAATCAGTGGTTAAGTGGCTATAAGGACATTTTTTATCGTCTTGGCTCATTTTATATCTCCAGTAGGCTGACTTGTGAGCGAAGTCATCCTGACTATTTGACCGTTCAAAGTTATGAATGCTTGAGAGTTCATTTGCAAATTGGGGATCAAAATTTCAGATGCCTAATTAGGTTTTGCACATGATCTGTTCACATCCTTTGTATTTTTACTCTAGGTTGATGAAGGTTTTTTTTCCAATGGATTAAAGTTGATGTCTTAAATGCTTTATTCGATTGAACGTGTTTAAAGCTTAAACTTTATCTGGTTTTTTGTTGTTATATGAATTGTTAAAAAATATAAAAATTATTTAAAAAATAAATATTTATTTACTGTTTTTTGCAGTATTTGTACTCTTGTATCTAAAGCAGCCATAAAGCTATAAAAGTGATAATTTTTTATAAAAAAGTGTCATGGAACATGTAGGTTTTCTGTAAAAACGGAATTTTAATGCTGATCAATGTAAATTTTATTGAATAATTTCTTGGTTGAAATGCTAGAAAAATGTAAGTAAAAAAGAATTTATTTTGTTTTATGGTATTTTTTAATTTATTTTTAAGAGATTAAAAGAATGAAAAAAATTGTTTTTAGCTTGGGATTATCACTTACTGTTTTAGTTGGATGCAGCACAACTCCACAAAGTGAAGTGAATAGTCATAATTCTAAGTTGTTGACCGTTGAGTTTATTGGAAATGGTTCTTATCGCGTACCACAACAGGGTACGGTGAGTTTATATGCGCTTGAAACACGTATGGCTGATGCACCTGCAACATTGATTCAACAAAAGAAAGTTGAAGTTTCTCAAGTGCCTTTTTCAGTTGATTTTAAAATACCTGCCGATCATAAAAAGTTGATTCAACCGCAATTAAAACAAGGGGCGGAAATCACTTACTATGTAACATGGGAATCTGATGTGACGACTCAAACCGTTAAAGACAGTATTAAGATTGATTATGACCGAAAATTTCCACGCGTTGCTTTAGACAGTGGCAAGCAACAGGTTTATTTGATTGAAAGTAAATAAAATACAAACTGTAAAAAAGTAATGCTCAACTAAAAATCCGACTGATGATACGGTCGGATTTTTTATGCAAATCTGAAAGTTGTAATTCTAGTATCTAGTTAGAATAAATAATGATACTTCGCTCTAAATAGGATTAACTCTATACATTTAACATGCGATTGGATTTAACCATATCTGCCAAGCCATGTGTTCTAAAATAATGCTCAAGCCAACTTTTTACCAGTAATGGGTTGTTCATTTGCAATACATCATCGAGAAGTTTCTGCGCATCCGCCATTGGCACATGACAAATCGCTTTTCTGACACGGAGAATATTGCTTGAACTCATAGAAAGCGTGTTGAAGCCCATTGCCATTAATAAAATAGCTGATAATGGATCACCAGCCATCTCACCACAAACGCTGACAGGTTTCTGATGTTCATGGCATTCAATCACTAAGCGTTTTAAAGCGCGTAGTACTGATGGGTGGAAATGCGAATAGACATTGGCAACATGTGGATTATTACGATCGACAGCAAGTAAGTATTGAGTCAAATCGTTTGAACCCACAGAGAAAAAATCAACTAACTCAGCAAATTCAGCGATTTGTAATAGTACACTTGGTACTTCAACCATAATCCCGATTTTAGGTTTGGTGATTTTAACTTGTTCTTCTTCCTGAACTGCAATCCAGTCTCTTTCTAGTAAATAAAGAACCTCTTCGACTTCACTGACACTAGTCACCATTGGCAACAAAATATGTAAATTATTTAAGCCAATACTCGCCTTTAACATTGCTCGAATTTGTGCAGAAAAAATTTCTGGATGATCTAGTGTGAAACGTATGCCACGCCAACCCAATGCTGAGTTTTCTTCTTCAATACTGAAATAAGGCAAATCTTTATCCGCACCAATATCGAGGGTACGCATAATCACCGGTTTGTTGGCAAAATGGCTAAGCTGTTGACGATAGATGGCGCGTTGTTCTTCTTCACCTGGAAAACGTTCACGCAGCATAAATGGAATTTCACTTCGATATAAACCAACGCCTTTAGCACCACGTTGCACGCCGCGAACGACATCAATCATCAAACCTGTATTCACAAATAAAGGAATAGACACGCCGTCGGGGGTAATGGCATCTTTAGTTTCATATTGCTTTAAGTCTTTCGCAATTTGCTCTTCTTCTTTCTGAACTTCTTTATACCGCTGACGTAAACGTCGTGGCGGATTGACAAAGATCCGCCCTTGATAAGCATCGACGATCATTTCAATGTCATCAAGCGTGGTGATAGGTAATTCAGTTACACCAACTACAGTTGGAATCCCCAATGCGCGTGCAACGATCACCATATGAGAGTTGGCTGCACCTTCAGAGGTTACAATCGCTGCGATATTATCAACAGGGAGTTCAACCAGCGCAGCGGTGCTGATTTCTTCACCGATGAGAATACTATCAGGGCTAAGCTCACGATGACTGGTATCATTTTCTTGTAGGCAAGCGAGGATTCGGCGACCTAAATCTTTTAAATCAGAGACACGTTCACGTAAGTAGTCATCTTCCATTTGTGCAAAAAGCGCGACATGTTTATCGATGACTTTGCGAACAGCACCTTGAGCCCAACTACCTGAGCGAATATGGTCTTTAATTTCACTCGGTAATGCATTTTCATCTAACATTCTCAAGAACACGCTAAATAGAGCACGCTCTTCGGACATCAATGAATCTTGCATTTTTTCATCTAAAGATTGAATTTCTTGACGAACAGCAATGATCGCTTGATCGAGTAGTTCTAATTCTTCACTAATATCTTCCGCTTCGCGATCTGGAATCACACCTAAATCGGCAGGTGGATAAAGCACGATAGCACGACCTAAAGCGATACCACCAGCACCAGAAACGCCTTGGAAGGTTTTATAAGATGAGCCACTGGTTGGCTTGCGAAAAACATCAATATTGCCTACGGCATGTGCGTGCGCAATGACGCCTGAAAGTTGAGCACATAGCGTTACAAGAAAAGATTCAGCCGCCTCACTAAAGTCTTGAGGTTCTTTCTTTTGAACCACCAAAACACCCATTACTTTTCGGCGATACATGACTGGAACGCCAAGGAATGAGTTAAATAATTCTTCACCTGTTTCAGGTAAATAGGCGAAGCGATCATGTTTTGGTGCGTTATCTAAGTTGACAATTTCTTCGCGTTGACCGACTAAGCCAACGAGACCTTCACCGAAATTTAAAGAAACGTGCCCAACAGCTTCAGGTTTTAAACCTTTTGATGCCATTAACACATAACGTTTATTACGCTCATCCAATAAATAAATTGAGCATACATCCACATGCATCGCTTCAGCGACATGGTTGACCATGATGTCGAGTGATTCATGCAAACTGACGGACGCATTAATTTCTTGAACAATGCGTCTAAGTGTGTCGAGTTGCATGTTTGACATGGATGTTTACTCCAATTTATAAATCTTTATAGACCTAGTTATAACAGCTCTTATGTCAAAAATCATTGCTTAAAGTAATGATTTATTGACGTTTAACGTTGAGGTAATTGTAGACATAATTCCATCATCGCTCGGCGGTAAACATCACGTTTGAAGTTGACCACTTGACCTAACGGATACCAGTAACTCACCCATTGCCATTCATCAAACTCGGGTGGGTCTGATAGATTTAACTGAATATGATGCGGCGATGCCGTTAACTTCAGTAAAAACCACTTTTGCTTTTGACCAATACATACAGGATCAGAATCTGACCGAATGTACCGATGTGGCAAACGATAACGCAGCCAGCTTTTAGTTTGCGCTATTATTTGGACGTGTTCGGGCAATAAACCGACTTCTTCTCTCAGTTCACGATAAAGTGCCTGTTCAGGGGTTTCTCCAAACTGGATACCTCCTTGTGGAAATTGCCAAGCATTGTGACCAATGCGTTTTGCCCATAAAACTTGTCCATCATCGTTTGCCAAAATGATCCCGACGTTGGGTCGGAAACCTTCTGAGTCGATCATTTGGCTACCTAAATTTTCTCTATATCGTTGACTTTGATCTCGGGGACAGTCACTCTTCACGTCCAACTCGAAAAAGGTCAAAGTAAAATGTTTAAAATTGCTATGATCTTAACGAATTTTTAGTCACTTACGGAAATAGATTTACGTTTTTTTTCTTTAATTTGCATTTAAATGAGCATTTATATGAAATTGGCTTTGTTTGATTTAGATCACACCCTGTTAAATACCGATTCTGACCACTCATGGGGTGAGTTTTTAGTGAATGAAGGTTTGGTTGATCCAGTTCATCATCGTCAAATGAATGACAAATTCTATGAGGACTATAAGGCAGGGCAGCTTGACCCGATTGCCTATAATGAATTTGTCTTTGAATTTTTGACCAAGCATGACAATACTTATTTAACTGAACTACATCAGTTGTTTATGCAAAAAGTGATTCGCCCACAAATGCGTCCAAAAGGATTTGATGCAATCAAGAAGCATCAGGATATGGGACATGCGATTGTTGGGATTACTGCAACCAGTGATTTTATTACTGCTCCGATTTTTCGTGAATTTGGTATTACCGAAATTATTGCTACGAATGCTGAAGTGCTGGATGGAAAGTATACGGGTAAGGTGACAGGTTTACCTTGTTATCAGAAAGGAAAGCTGGCTCGTTTGGATCAGTGGTTACAAGGACGAGAAGTCGATGAGTCTTGGGCGTATTCAGATTCAATCAATGATCGTTTCTTGCTTGAGTATGCAACCCATGCGATTGCGGTAAATCCAGACGATCGTTTAGAAAAATTAGCGCAAGAACAGAGTTGGGATATTCAAGACTGGTCGATCATATCCGTATAATCTTTGTTTTGCTCACATAGCACTCATTATGTTAGAAGAATAGGTGTTATGTGAATAGGAAATATTGTGAATAATAAGAATTCAGAACGTAGACGATATCGCCGCTCAGATTGGGGTGAACAATTCACTAATCAAAGTTTTGATGTCTTGATTAGTGAATTGTTATTCTATTTGATTATCCTGTTATTTGGGAGTGCAATAGGCGGCATTATTTTTGCCTGCATAACATTTGGATTTGGCGCATTATTTTTGGTTTTACCTTTTGTGATGCTGCTTTATTATGTTGTTAGGAAATTTGTGAAAAAATAAAAATGAATGATCAACATCATGAGTTGAATAAAATATAAAAATTATTTATCTGATCCATTCAATTTATTGTTATAACACTACTGAATTTATGTCGGGGGTGTTATGAAAAAACAACAACTTAAACTGCCAAAACAACTATGGACAGAAGAGAGCATTGATCTTACCAGACACAGCTATCAAGGTAAGCTACTCACCAAAAGTGAAGGTTTTAAATTAGGCAAAACACAACGCAAAAAAATTCCGCGTGAGCAATTATCACAATTGTCAGAACGACCAAAAGATACAACGGCTTTAACGATTTATGATTGGAGCAATCAAGGGCGTTTAGAGCAACTTAAACCAATTCGTGCCAAGCGTATGAGTGTTTCACCCTTTACGTTCTATCGTGGTATGCCGTCATTAATGTTGTTTGATCAAGCTTGGGAACAGCATAACTCAGGATTATTTCAACAGATCTGTGGGGATTGTCATTTAAGCAATTTTGGTGGTTTTGCTAGCCCTGAACGTAATCTGTTATTTGGAATTAATGATTTTGACGAAACTTTAGTTGCGCCATTTGAGTGGGATTTAAAACGTTTAGCAACCAGTTTTGTGATTGCAGCACGTGATATTGATCTTGCTGATAAAGTCGGTTTAAAAGCCATTAAAACCATGCTGAATAGTTATCGCCAGCATTTACTAGAAAATACTGAATTGTCACCTTTACAAGTTTGGTATGACAAAGTCGATGCCAGTACCTTGTTAGAAAATACGGAATGTCGAAAACTGAGAAAGAAGCGAGAGAAGCATCTTGATTCAGCACAAAAAAGAAATGCGCATTCTGTTTTACCAAAACTCACACAACAAGATCAAGAAACAGGATTTCGCTATTTCGTTGATGATGCACCATTGCTTTGGCATCCCAATACGGATGAACCTTTTAGCCAAAGTGTTGAGACTTTCTTTCAGCAATATCGTGATTCATTGAAATACGATCGCCAAGTTTTATTTGACCGCTATCAACGTAGCGATGTTGCTTTAAAAGTGGTTGGGGTGGGGAGTGTAGGTACACGATCAGCAATTGCGTTATTTCAGGATGCAGATCGTGAACCTTTGATTTTGCAAATGAAAGAAGCCAACCCTTCAATTTTGAGCCCTTTATTCCTTGAAAAAGTGCAGCACGAAGGTGAGCGCGTTGTACATGGACAGCAACTGATGCAAGCTGCAAGTGATATATTCCTTGGATTCTCAACTTTAGAGCAACATTTCCATGTACGTCAGCTTCGCGATATGAAAATCTCAGTTGATTTGGCGGATATGAATGATGAATATTTTTATGAATATGCTGAAAGTTGTGGTCTGGCTTTAGCACACGCGCATGCAAAATCAGGTAATGCAGATGTTCTGATGGGCTACCTTGGTGAAGGAAATACCATTGTAAACGTATTACAAGAGTATGCTGTACAGTCCGCAGAACGTAATTTAAATGATTATCAGCAATTTATGAATGCAATCGCAGATGCTAAGATTCAAATCGCTGGGGATGAGGCTCTTTAAAAATAAGTCTGCTACAGATTTAACAAGATAATTCAAAAGGTTTTAGAAAAATGTTCAATAAAATCATGTCAGGTTTGGGTATGCAAGCTGTGACAGTAGAAACTCGCTTGCACAATCCAACTTTACAAGCCGGTGAAATATTGCATGGGGAAATTAGTTTTAAAGGTGGATCATCGGATAAGGAAATCAATGGTTTGTATTTACAACTAATGACTATGGCAGAAGTTGAGTCTGGAGATCATGAGTTTAATCAGCCTTTGATATTGGATCAGTGGTTAATCAGTTCAAATTTTTTATTGTCTGCGCATCAAGCTCATCATATTCCATTCACTATGCAACTCCCTGAAGAGACACCAATTACAGAAGTATCTTGTCGTCGTAATGGGACTCGTGTTTGGATTAATACCCATATGGATGTTGATTGGGGGCTAGACGCAACTGATCGTGATTATTTAAAAGTGTTACCGACCGCTACTATGCAAGTATTTTTACAAGCGATGCAACAATGCGGTTTTGTCTTATCGAGTGTAGATGTAGAAAAAGGACAACTCACTGCACGTAACTTTAGATCAACTATTGGTTGTTACCAAGAGTTAGAGTTTGTGTCTTCACACATGTTTAGCGGTTTTAATGAGGTTGAAGTGTCATTTGTCGCTGAAGCACATCAGACGCATGTGATGTTGGAAGTGGATCGGACTTTGCGTTCAGATCAGTTATTAACGATGACACTTCCAAATCAACATTTAGATGTGCATCAAGTAACTCAACAGATACGACGTTTACTACAAATTGGATAATTGATTTCGTTTAGACCTCCCAAAATGGGAGGTTTTCTTGTCATATTACTGTCATCATTTATTTCTAAGATGACAGAATGAAAATAACAATAAATCAGGAAGAACATACTTCCAATGAGCTGAGTGCATTACTCAAATTAAAACGCCAGCAACCAATGATAAAAACACGCTGGATCATGTTACCCATCTTAATCTTAATGGTCATGTATAGTTGGCAACAGCAATTTTTTACGGCTTGGGTACTTATTCCTTTCATCTGGACTGTGATCCTTGTGAATCAGGCACTGATTGCTCGAACGAGACGAGACAAATTAGAGAAGATTGAGCAACTTAAAATTAATCCAATCTTTTGGAAGGAGTTACAACAAAAATATCCTGTGTTGAACTTAAAACAGCGTCAATTGATTGAACAAGGTTTTAAAGATTATTTAGCATTACAGGTTTTACAGAAACAAGCTTATGCAATGCCATCACATGCTGTTGATGAGCTATGGCATGTGATGCTGAAATATCCGATCCAATATCAGCAATTATGCCAGCAAACAATTGGTCAAGTTTTAACGCATAATCCTTATGACACAACGACAAAGCCTGAAGCACAAGCAGCTCAATTATTTGAATCTTGGAAATATAGTTGTATGTTGCATGAATTTAATCCGAGAAATACCTCTCAATTACCA
>Ga0209599_10001242_pt1 | contig 12575 bp, 11 predicted proteins | sample Shrwel_input2_FT_FD_187534 | JGI IMG/M metagenome (GOLD analysis project Ga0209599, IMG submission 187534) | Subsurface microbial communities from deep shales in Ohio, USA - Utica-3 well 1 S input2 FT (SPAdes) (version 2) ... | reverse complement strand
GGGGGGGGGGGGGGGGGCTACGAAGCCCCATTATTAATAATATTTATCAACTCTTTGATTTTCCTGCGCAACTATATATGAATGGTCATACTTTTCCTTTGATATTAACGCATAAAAGTGTGGCTACATTAGCAGGTGATATCCCGTTTGTGGAGTACGCGACCAATACCATACAGGCACAACAACAATTAGCGTTTCTAGAAAAAACGGTGTTTGCATTTTTTGATGTGATAAAAGACATTAAAGGCTTAGATAGGGTTTTAAATAGCGATGTGATGGGTGATTTTTTTAGAGATATGTACCATAGAAGTACTCTAAAGGCACCGATTGCGCTAATTGTTGCCCGCTTAGCGAATAATCCACAGTTTGAAGAGTTAGCGGTAAAGTTGGCGACACCAAAGGATATGGGTGACATTAATGGTAAAGTCTATCCCACAGAGTACCCTAAACTGGTTAAATACCTGCGTGAAGAGATTAACCCAGAAACTTTTTGGCAACAGTATGCCGTCCTAGAAGCCGAAGAAAAACGCTTGGAAGAGGCTAGGGTTAAGGCACTACAAGCACAGTTTCAGCCTAAAACACATGAAGAACTCATGAGCCTTGCTAGCCAATGGCATGACACAGAAACGGACTTGATTTGGCAGCGCTGTTGCATAGGACAGCAATGGCAAGAGGGAGATGCGGTGGGTGGATCGATTCTATTCTATTGGCAAGAAGTTCAACAGTTACTTGAGCAGCCTGAGCATACGGGTTGGCGATTGCCTTCCTTAGAAGAATTAACAACACTACATTTAAGCAAGAAAGTTGGCTATATCACCCAAAAGGGTATTGACTTCTACGAACGAAAACAACGGAGCATTGAGAGACATTGGTTTACCTCAACCGAAGATACAGGTATAGCTTGGGTGACTCAGGGCAAACCCCCTTATGTGGAGTCGTTAAAAAAAGATGCAAAGATTGAAGGCTATGTGCGTTTAGTCAAGTCTGCTTGTTAGTAAGCGTAGGATGGGTAGAGGCACGAAACCCATCACAATCAATCGCTTATGCACTGCTCTTTGATAAATCACTGCCTTTATCCAACCTGCAAAGGATGGGTTTCCTTCGGCTACCCATCCTACGCAAAATATCACCATGAAAACACATTCATCTATTAATGTAATGCCTGCATCGCTTTTTTATTGTGCCGAGATTGATTAAGATGGTCTGATACTTATTCTAATGAGCAAATAAAAAAATGTTAAATCAAAATCAACCGTTTTCGATGGGCTGGGTTTTAGGCAGCATGGCGGTATTTGTGATTGCTCAATTAATCTTGGCAGTGGTAGTGGGGCAGGTTTTGATTGGTAGCCGTATTGCTTTTGGTTTACAGCAAGTGGTGCAGGGTTTATTGATTCTGGTCAGTTATTTTGTTGGTGGATTTATCATCGGTGTTATCTCGCCAAAAATTCGGATTATTGAACCTGCACTAGGTGCGTTTTTGTCGATTTTTTTGGTAGTGCTAGTCTCCTTTGTTATGCCCAATAGTTATATTAGTTTCAATTGGCTGCGGTTAATTATCGGCGGCGTTATTGCCTTTACTTTAGCAATGTATGGGGCAACACTTGGGGAAAAACTGACAAAGCAGCTATAATTCTGTTTTGCCTAACTCTAAAATTTATATGACTCCCTTAGCCCTACAACTAGAGCGTGAGCTGCAACGCACCTTACCCACTGCCACGCTCACCGCCCAATCATTACCTGAGTTAGATAACCTGTCCTTATATTTGCTCAATCCCGACTATCCCCGAACGCCCATGAGCAGCGACGAAATGCAGGTCATTTGGCAAGAACCTGCCTATTGGATTTTTTGTTGGGCATCGGGTTTGGCGATGGCAAAATGGCTACGTCAACATCCTGAATATGTTCGCGGTAAACGGGTCTTGGATTTTGGTTCGGGTTCGGGTGTTGTCGCGATTGCCGCCATGCAAGCAGGTGCGGCAGAAGTGGTGGCGTGTGATATTGACCCCTTAGCCATTTTAGCCTGCAAAGCCAATGCCGAATTAAACGGCGTAACCCTCAGTTACAACGACGACTTTTATCAACTGAATGAAACGTTTGATGTGCTCTTAGCCGCCGATGTTTTATATGACCTCAGCAATCGGCATTTTTTAGATGCGTTTTTGCAAAGAGCACAACAGGTTCTCGTCGCGGATTCTCGGGTAAAAAACTTTCAACATCCGCATTATCAAAAGCTTGGTGAGGAAGCCGCAACCACTTGGCCAGACTTAGATGAGTTTGACGAGTTTAGAGTGGTGCGATTTTATGGCTCTTGTTGATCCGTCTTAAACTTTGCTGCCAAAATTTTATCAATGACTTCATCTGCTTCTTTTTCGGCTTGTTTAAAGTCCACTTTTCTCAGGTCTTTAGGCGCAGCATGGGGCGTAATATTGTCTTCAGGTAAAAATTTATACAGTTCACTTAATAGGTTGATTGAGCGTAAATCGGCAGAGCCACGCAAGTAGATTTCACTTTCAGAAATACGAATGGTATTGATATCCAACGCGTAAATGGTGGCGACTAATGCGGGTTTGCTGCGGATATAGGGCGAAAAATCAAAGCGGTAAACGCCATCTTTAATGGTGATGCCTTCTATTTTTTGTAAGACATAAATCAAGGGTTCGGTTTTTTGAAAGGTTTTACACCAAAACGCCCATGCTGAATAACAAACACGGTGGAGCGTAGAAGCAAAGGCGCGAGTCTCAAACTGATATTGGCCGCGCTCTTTTAGCACGATGCTTTGTTTATGATGGTCGAAAGTGATGTTTTCAACATCAAAACAAGCATGAAAACGGAACTCAATGCCCTTATGGATATAAATTAAATCGACTTCAAACCAATCATCATGCAGTTGAAAGTTGAGTCCTTTTAAGGTTTTTGAACGTGAAGCCAGCGTTGCCAATGCAGTATTCAGCATAGACTCAGGAATCAGCAAATCCCGCTCTTCGGCCAAGGTGTCAACCGCTTTTTTGAGCGCGGAAGCGGCTTTTGCTGCATAGCCAAGTACTTGACTCCAATCCATCTTAAAACCTTATTTAATTGTGTAGGACGAACGTATCATATTGAGAGTGGGCATACATAAGCAATCACTGTTTGGGCATAAAAGCGGTAATTAACGCGTACAAAGCCACTATATAGGCTTATAATACGAAAATAACCATATTTTTTGTGAGGAAATAAGATGACTGATTTATTAGCGCAGAAAGCCGTTTTAGAAGCTCGTCATGCTGAGTTAACACAACGTATTGCCGCCATTCAACGTGATTATGCGGCGGGTTTATCTGCCGATTCAGAAGAGCGCGCCCAACAACTCGAAAATGCAGATGTTTTGGCCGAGATTAGTCGAGTAGCCAGTGAAGATTTGGCGAAAGTAACGAAGGAACTCGCCCGTATTTCAGGATTGCTGTAGGGGCGAATTTATTCGCCAACATATGGGGATGGGTACGAATAGTATTTTGAGCGATAAATTGCTAAGGTAATGACTTATTGATTTTCTTAGCTTAGTAATAACTCAGTATGACGACCTTATTAAAAGACCGATTAGCGGCTGATGCAATTCAGCGAATTGCCCATGTCTTGGCCGCTATTCAATCCGATTTTGCTCATGATGATTTTATTCAACAAGCCCATACAGGTTTGAATACCTTAGAGCTAAAAGAGCGCGTTCGGCATATTATCGCCGTCTTAGCTCAACATCTGAGTGATGATTTTACCCAAGCCGCGCAAGTCTTACAGCAAGTTCCTATATATTGGCCAACGCATAATGCACAAGGCGATTACGGCTTTGCGGCATGGCCATTGATTGATTATGTCGCTGTTTATGGTTTGCACCATCCCGAAACTGCCTTACAAACCCTAAAAATCCTCACGCCTTTATTTACGGCTGAGTTTGCTATTCGTCCCTTTTTGCATCATCACTTTGACTTAACGTATGGTTATTTGCAACAGTGGGCGATAGATGAAAATCATCATGTCCGTCGTTTAGCCTCCGAAGGTTGTCGTCCGCGTTTACCGTGGGGGCAACGTGTGCCGTATTTAATGAAAAATCCTGACGTGATTATTGCAGTTTTAGAACAGTTAAAAGACGATGACAGTGATTATGTTCGCCGATCGGTGGCAAATAATCTGAATGATATTAGCAAAGACTATCCTGAAACGGTGGTGGGTTTAGCACAACACTGGCTAGCCACTCAGCCAACGGTGCATCGACAATGGATTATTAAACATGCCACACGTGGTTTAGTAAAATCAGGCCATGCGGATGCCTTGGCCATGTTAGGTTATAGCCAAGCATTCCATCTGCAAAATGTTCACTTTAGCATCAATAAAACACACATTCGTATAGACGAAACAGTGCAGTTATCGCTGTCGTTTTTGCTGCTTGAGCCACAAAATTTAGTGATTGATTACGCTTTGCATTTGCCACGAGCTAACGGCAAAAAATCGATTAAAGTCTTTAAATGGAAAACGGGTTTATTGGCGGCAGGGCAGCATCAATTGAGTCAAAACTATATGTTTAAGGTGATAACGACCCGTCGTTATTATTTGGGTGAACATGATTTTGAGGTGTTGGTGAATGGGCAGTCCGTTGGTTTAAAAACGGTGGCATTAATCTAAACGTACTCGATAAGCCTCAGCCAACGAAATTTGTCTTCTTCGGGCTAAATGTAGCGCGTGTAAAGTCAGTGGCGTCATGCCTTCTTCAATAGCTTTTTGTTGGATATCAATCGCTTCGGCATGAGGCGTAATCATTTGTTTAATCGTTGGCGACACGACCAATAGTTCATACACCGCTTGTCGGCCTTTAACCCCTCGATGTTTACAGGCATCACAGCCTGCACCTTTGTAAAATACTTCATCAACACCAGCACCCATGATATGACGAATACTCGGATCAACCGTTTCTTCAATCAGGCATTTTTGACAGTTAGAGCGTGCTAAGCGTTGCGCTAAAACCCCTAATAACGTGCTACTCAGCATATAAGGTTCAATACCAATTTCTAAAAAACGAGTAATGGTGGTTGCAGCACTATTGGTATGTAAGGTGCTTAATACCAAATGTCCTGTTAGTGCGCTTTCAACGGCGATTTTTGCTGTTTCTTCATCGCGAATTTCACCGATCATAATCACGTCAGGATCGTGACGAAGAATATGTTTTAGTGCGCGAGCAAAGGTGTAATTGGTTTGGGGATTGATTTGAATTTGGGCAACACCATCCATGTGATATTCAACGGGGTCTTCAACGGTAATAATATTCACGCTTTCATCATGAATTTGTTCAATAACCGTATAAAGCGTGGTGGACTTACCTGAACCTGTAGGCCCTGTAATCAAAAATATGCCATTGTTTCGGCTCAATAAATGACGAATCCGTTCGGCATCATTGCCTTCATAACCTAAGTCTTCTAAATGCTTCATGGCAAATTGGCTATCGAGCAGACGGATAACGGCATCTTCACCATAGATACTCGGCATGATAGATAACCGTAAATCGATTTCCTTGTTGGCATAACGCACCCGTGAACGGCCATCTTGCGGCACACGTCGTTCGGCAATATCCATGCCGCCAAGAATTTTTAGCCGTGTAATAATGGTCGGTAGCAGTTGCTTGTTGATGCTCCGTTGATGCACAAGCATGCCGTCGATACGAAAAAACAGCTCAATGGAGTTTTGATGAGGGCGAATATGAATATCAGAGGCGCGATTAATCACTGCTTCGGTAATCAAATTTTGGACTAATTGGACGACAGGCCGCTCTAATAAACGCTCATTGATCGTGTTTGCGTCAGTTTGACTACTATCACTGGCAGGCAGCACTTCAATGGTTTTTAGTGCACTATCAATGTCTTGTTGGCTGTAATAAGTGGCAATCGATAGAAGAATGTCTTCTTGCATGGCAACGGCTAATTCAATTCTTTTGCCAGTGATAAATTGAAGACTTTCGAGTATTTGATTATTGGTCGGATCGGCCACCGCCACCACAAGATGCGAGTCTTCCAGCATAATCGGTATAAGATTATTTTTGCGTGCAAAGGCGACAGGAACGAGTTGAACGGCATCAATCGCAATATCAAAATCACGTAAATGGACAAAAGGCAGACTAAAGCTACGTGCCAATAAATGCCCTAAGTCCTCATCGGAAATTAGCCCTTTTTTGCGAAGATAAAAACCAAGGTGTTGATTTTGCTGGCGATTAGCGTCATTTAAGGCATCTTGTAATTGTTGTGCCGTAATTAAGCCAGACTCCACAAGCAAGGTGTAGGTACTGAGTGGCGTTAATAATCGAACTTTTTGGTAGTGTTGATGAAGACTGCTACTGTCTTTAATAATATCTAAATAGGGAAGTTCTTCTTTGGGTAGCGGCTGGGTGGGCTGTTCTATCGTCGTATTAGCCGTCATATCAGTTGCTCGAAAGCTGAATGATCTGCCTTATCCTTAAAGTCAGAAGGGTTATTTTGGCATATGATTGAGAATCTAGCTGTCATTACTTATTAGGTCAAATACTTTTTAGTCCTGTTGATGAACGAGCAAAAAGTCATCAAAATGGGTTGAGCTTTTAGCGATGATAAGCGCGTCAAATGTGGTTATATTAATCAAAAATAGTGATGTGAGTTCATAAAAATAGAGGGCGATGCAATGGCAGATATCAATACCTATCTTATGATGATGGTTGAGCATGATGCTTCGGACATGATTTTAACCGCCCACATGAAGCCGCATATTAAAATAGCAGGCATTTTACGCCCCGCCTATGCACCGACGTTAACAGATGGCGAGACTAACAGATTAGCCTTTAGCATCATGAGTGATGCCCAGCGCAAAACACTAACGGACAGCAAAGAGTGTAATTTGGCGTTGTCTGTTGAAGGGATAGGCCGTTTTCGGGTTAATTTGTATTATCAGCGCGGTGAAATATCCATCGCCATACGCCGTATAAAAATGACCGTGCCCGACCTAGAGCATTTGGGTGTGCCGAAACAAGCCGAAAAGTTAGCCATGTTAAAGCGTGGGCTAGTGCTAATTACAGGCATGGCAGGTTCAGGAAAAAGTACCACCTTGGCCGCGATGATTGCTCATCGTGCTAAACATATTGGTGGCCATATTTTAACCATCGAAGACCCGATTGAGTTTATCTTGCCGCATGGTCGTGCGCTCGTCGAGCAGCGTGAAGTGGGGTTTGATACCAATTCTTTTGCCGATGCCTTACGTAATGTGTTACGAGAGGCGGTCGATGTGATTGTCATTGGTGAAATTCGTGATTTGGAAACAGCGAAACAAGCTATAGCCTATGCTGACGGTGGTACGCTTTGTTTATCGACGATGCATTCTAATAATGCTCATCAAGCGATTGATCGTATTTTAAATTTCTTTCCCTCCGAATCGCATCCGCAAGTGTTAATGGATTTATCGCTTAATTTAAGAGGAGTGATTTCTCAACGGTTAATTCCGTCCAAAGGTAAATTAGTATTGGCGACAGAAGTGATGATGCAATCGGCATTTCTTTCGGACATTATTTTGAATGGTCGAATTAATGAGCTAAAAGATGCGATGAAAAAAAGCACCGAAGAAGGGATGCAGATTTTTGATGATTCGTTGTTTTCTTTATACAAAGCAGGGCTAATTACGCTGGAAGAAGCAATGGAAAATGCCGATTCGCAGGCTGATTTGTCGGTACGGATTCGTTTGGAGGGTTGGCATTTACCAGTCTAATTTTGACGCATATCGTGTAGTTGTTGTGTCGATGACCTAAAAAAACATACCAACCTAACGCAAAAAGGCGTAAAAACATCACCCTATAAATAAAAATCGCTAAGGAGTTTCTCTAATGTCTATTGATACCGTATTGCATGAAAATCGCTTATTCCCACCAAGCCCTGAATTTGTCGCCAATGCCAATGTCTCAGGTTTGGCTGCCTATCAAGCCCTATGTCAAGAAGCCGAAGCGGATTACGAAGGTTTTTGGGGGCGTTTAGCGCGCGAAAATTTAAGCTGGCACAAACCGTTTACCCAAGTATTAGACGAAAGCAACGCACCGTTTTATCAATGGTTTGCCGATGGTGAGCTCAATGTTTCTTATAATTGTTTAGACCGTCATTTACCTGCCCTAGCCAATAAATTAGCCATTATTTTTGAATCTGATAACGGCACAGTCAATCGTGTGACTTATGCCGAATTACATCGCATGGTTTGTCAATTTGCCAATGGCTTAAAAAGTTTAGGCGTCACCAAAGGCGACCGCGTAATTGTCTATATGCCGATGAGCATTGAAGCCGTTGTCGCCATGCAAGCCTGTGCCCGCATTGGCGCGATTCATTCAGTAGTGTTTGGCGGCTTCTCGGCCAAAAGCCTGCAAGAACGGATTATTGATGCCAAAGCCAAATTAATCATTACTGCCAATGGTGGCGTGCGTGGCGGCAAAATCGTGCCATTAAAAGCAACTATTGATGAAGCCTTAGCCTTAGGCGGTTGTGAGTGTGTCGAACGCGTGATTGTCTATAAGCGTGTCGTTCATGAAGACGCACCGTGGACGATTGGCCGTGATATTTGGTGGCATGACTTAGTGCAACGTCAACCCGAAGTCTGTGAACCTACGTGGATGGGCGCGGACGAGCCGTTATTCATCCTTTATACCTCTGGTTCAACAGGTAAACCTAAAGGCGTGCAACATAGCAGCGCAGGCTATTTGTTGGGAGCAATCAACACCATGAAATGGACGTTTGACCATAAGCCCGACGATATTTTTTGGTGTACCGCCGATGTCGGTTGGATTACCGGTCATAGTTATGTCGCTTATGGGCCTTTAGCGGTCGGCGGTACGCAAATCGTGTTTGAGGGCATTCCGACCTATCCTGATGCCTCACGTTTTTGGCAAATGATTGAAAAACATCGTGTTACTACCTTTTACACAGCACCCACAGCCATTCGTTCGTTAATTAAACTCGGTGGTGATTTACCGAAACAATATAACTTGTCATCGTTGCGGTTATTGGGTTCAGTGGGTGAGCCGATCAATCCTGAAGCATGGATGTGGTATCACGAAGTCGTTGGCGGTGGTCGTTGCCCGATTGTTGATACTTGGTGGCAAACCGAAACAGGCAGCCACATGATTACGCCCTTACCGGGTGCAATTGCGACGAAACCGGGTTCGTGTACCTTCCCGACTCCGGGCATTATGGTTGATATTGTTGATGAGGCGGGCGAGCCTGTCGAAAAAGGCAAAGGCGGTATCCTCGTCATTAAAAAGCCATTCCCTTCACAAGTACGCACTTTATGGAATGACCCTGCACGCTTTAAGTCAGCTTATTTCCCTGAAGAGTTGGGCGGCACGTATTACCTCGCAGGCGACTCCGCAAATCGTGATTTAGATGGTTATATTTGGATTATGGGTCGGATTGATGATGTGTTAAACGTCTCAGGCCATCGTTTAGGCACAATGGAAATTGAATCAGCGTTAGTGGCGAATCCTAAAGTCGCAGAAGCGGCGGTGGTGGGTCGTCCTGACCCGATTAAGGGTGAAGCAGTTGTTGCCTTTGTGGTGTTAAAAGGCGCAAGACCGTCAAAAGAAGAAGGCAAACTGTTGATTGCTGAATTGCGTGATTGGGTAGCGAAAGAGATCGGTGCAATTGCCAAACCTGACGATATTCGTTTTGGTGATAACTTGCCGAAAACGCGTTCGGGTAAAATCATGCGTCGTTTGTTGCGTTCGGTAGCCAAAGGTGAGCAAATTACCCAAGATATTTCAACCTTAGAAAATCCCGCGATTTTAGCGCAGTTGCAAGAGGCTATTTGATGTTGAAAGGTGGAAAGCAGCGTCAGTTGGAAACTGCATTGGCACAGGCAGGCACTTATCAAGAGTGGTTGTCTGTGGCACAGGCATTGGATGCCGAAGAGGGTTTGATGGACTGGCGGAGCAGCGATGCCTCCGCCTTCTTTCATGAAACCTTGATTCGTGAGCATATCAGCCAAATGCGTGCCTTACGTCAGAGCAAACAGCTAGATCGTTTAGCAGTGTTGTTGCAAGAAAGCGTGTATCGGCATTTAGGTGAGTTGAATAATCCTGAGCTGTATCAATATGCGCGCTCTGGCACTAAGCATGTCGTCACCGAGTATTTGGATGAAGTCGAACAAGTCATGCGTACGCTTTGTGAGCAAACCATTCCCAATATGTCGGAGCAGCAAAAACTCGCCTTGTTTGAACAAGCCGAACGGATATATGGTCGTCCTGCGTTAATGTTGAGTGGTGGCGCGGCCTTTGGTATTTATCATTTGGGCGTGACGAAAGCGTTGTGGGAAGCGGATTTATTACCACAAACCTTAGCAGGCTCCAGTATGGGCGCGATTGTTGCGGCGGCGGTGTGCAATCGTAGTGATGCTGAATTAGACGTGTTTTTTAGCGAGCAAATGGAGTCGATTCATCGTCGTGCCTTACGTTGGCGCAGTCCGAAATCGATGTGGCAACAACGCACGGCAATGGATGAGCGACAAGTCTTTGAGCATATTATTGCCAATGTCGGTAGTACAACTTTTGGTGAAGCGTATCAGCGCAGCGGTCGGATTCTGAATATCTCGGTATCGCCAACCCGTACCCATCAAAAGCCACGCATATTAAATTATCTAACCTCACCCGATGTGTTGGTGGAATATGCCGCGCAAGCCTCTTGTGCAGTGCCATTTTTATTTCCACCTGTGGCCTTACAAGCACGTCGTGCCAATGGTCAACAAATACCTTATATGAGCACCGAAACGTGGATTGATGGCACGGTACATGGTGATTTGCCGCGTGAGCGTTTAGCGCGACTGCATAACGTCAATCAAACGATTGTTAGCCAAGCCAATCCGCATGTCATTCCGTTTATTACGCATCGTCAACAGCGGGGCGTGCGGGCGTTTGGTAAATATGTTCTGTCGTCAGTGATTCATACGGGCAGTGCAGAGTTATTGGATATTGGTCGGCACATGTTGAATAAAACGCCATTCAGTCCGTTATTAGATCAAGCCCATGCGGTGGCTGCACAAACCTATTTAGGTGATATTAATATTCAATTTCCGTTTCAACCCAAAGCCTATTTGCAGGTCATTGCTAACCCGAATGCCGCAGGACTGGCTAATTATATTCGTTTAGGCGAGCAAGCGACGTGGCCTCAAATTCCTATGATTCGGGATTTAACGCGCATTAGTCGAGTGTTTCCTGAGTGTGTGGCGATGATTAAAGGGCGTATTGCGACGACAGCGTAGTCTAAACAACGATGAGGTGATGTGATGTTAAAGATGAAAGATCAGTGTGAAAAATGTCATGCTAAAACCGCGTTAACGGATATTGCTTTTATCTGCTCTTTTGAGTGCACCTTTTGTGAAGCCTGCGCCCAAAAAATGAGCTGTATTTGCCCTAATTGTAATGGTGAATTGGTCAGAAGGCCATTGCGTGTGAAAAGCCCAATCGCAGTTGCGGCTTCGCAAATATCAAAAAAGTTGTTGGGGCGTAAATAAGTACCTAACTAAAAGTTTCACCGCTTATGGTGAGCCTGTCGAACCATTGACAGCCAGCACTTCGACAAGCTCAGTGTGAACGGGAAATGTAAACAAACTTTCACATGGGTACTTATGTTGCAGAGGCTATCAATGTACTAAATGAATTACATGGCGTTAAACGGGCTGAACTTCCAGAGGTAGGGACGCAAGGTGTTGTTTCTGTGAGGTGTTAAGCGGCAAGAGAGAGTTAACTACCAATCATATTAAGGCGTTGTCGGTACTGTTTGAGGTGCCAGCGGCGGTATTCTTGGGAGGGTGAATGAGCGGCTTACTAAAGAGTGCGCAGAGCGCACCCTAGCCTAAGAGACTGATTAGCAACAATAACCCGCTATACCATTCATGACATGAGGTCCTTGATGAAATCCTAACTTCCTAGCAGCTTGATCTATTTGATAGTCGTCTTCACGGCGAGTAATAAATGAGCAGTACATACTCATGCCCGTATCCCATATCCACAACTCTAATTCATGCTCACACAGCATTTCTTGTATGCCTGTAAAAAATTTTTCTGAGCTTTTTAGGTTTAAAGGTTTTGAGTCTAATTGGACGGGTATTTTATGAGCATGCAAAATTGATTGTAATTGCTCTTGCATGATGTCTAACTCATTCCAATCAACAAATGAGCAAACAGGTTCTACAGACATACGTAAGTGATCAAACAAGTCAAAAGATGGTTCATCCTGTGCCAGACTTACTTCAAACGCAGCAAAGCATTGCTCGGCTAGTTGGGGATTGTCCCATGCCAAAAAATGGCAAAACTGCTTGGCGGCAGCTAATTGTTCTTGTGTAACAGTTGTCATAAAAAATCCCTTGTATTGTTTGAAAATGCGGGCTGATTCTAACGAAGTTTTGATAGTGATGACAACCATGACGATCACTTGGGCAGGGCAAACGCATTTAAATTGTTTTGTTGGTGATCCGGTGTGGTGTCGAAATACTGCATTCTAAGTTAAGATTAAAAATCACTTAGGAGCATAAGAATCATGAGCTTAGTCGAAATATTTGAAGAG
>Ga0209599_10001239_pt1 | contig 12584 bp, 14 predicted proteins | sample Shrwel_input2_FT_FD_187534 | JGI IMG/M metagenome (GOLD analysis project Ga0209599, IMG submission 187534) | Subsurface microbial communities from deep shales in Ohio, USA - Utica-3 well 1 S input2 FT (SPAdes) (version 2) ... | reverse complement strand
CCGCCAAGCAACTCATGCGACCATGTAAAGTCTAAGTTAAATTGTTGATTGACTTTAACTAACACTTTTTCGGCTTCGGCCATAATTTCGGGGCCAATACCATCGCCCGCTAAAATAACAATATGTTGACTCATGTTTATCCTGCTCTGTTAGAACCTACGCGCTCATTGCGGTGCAATGCGTAAGTCCTGTCTTTAATTAACGGTGCTTAACACACAAACCAGCCATTATTTTTGCTCCACACCAGCTCGCCACGACTAAAAGACACCCCTTCCATAATCAATACCGAAGGAGCTTTTTCGGCGGCTTTGATGCTAGTCACCAAAACCTGTAATTCACGGCCACGCACTTCTTGTAACTTGCCATAAATACTGGCATCAACAATTTGTTCATTGACCATCATTTTGGTGTGATAACAAATGACCTTGCCCACATCGCGATAAGTCAAACTTTCAATGACCGTATCACGATACAAACCTTCCGCTTGCACCACGGTTGCTGATAATCCAACAACAAGGGTTATTATTTTTAGCATGGTGTAGCTCTCTCTTAATTTTAGGACGCAGTTATCTCAGGGCGTTAAACACCCACGGACGTGCCACTTTAGCTTGCGCTTCAAAAGCACGAATATCATCGGCGGCTTGTAAAGTTAAACCAATATCATCTAAACCGTTTAACAAACAATGACGGCGAAAGGCATCAACTTCAAAACTAAAAGCCTCACCATTGGGGCGAATCACTTGTTGTTTTTCTAAATCAACCGTCAGTTGATAACCTTCGTTGGCTTCGCATTCTTTAAACAAAACATCAACTTGCTCTTCGCTTAAAATAACAGGCAACAAGCCATTTTTGAAACAGTTATTAAAGAAAATATCAGCAAAACTAGAGGCAATCACCACTCTAAAACCATACTCATCCAATGCCCACGGTGCGTGTTCACGGCTAGAACCACAACCAAAATTTTGCCGCGCCAATAACACTTGCGCGCCTTGATAACGCGGCTGATTTAATACAAAGTCTTGATTTAATGGCCGTTTACTGCAATCTTGACCATTATAACCCTCATCCAAATAACGCCATTCATCAAACAAATTAACCCCAAAGCCAATACGCTTAATCGACTTTAAAAACTGTTTGGGAATGATTTGGTCAGTATCAACATTGGCACGGTCTAAAGGTGCGACCACACCCGTGACTACGGTAAATGCTTGCATTTTAGAACCCTCTGACATCAACAAAATGACCCGCAATTGCGGCGGCGGCGGCCATAGCTGGACTGACTAAATGTGTACGCCCACCATTACCTTGACGACCTTCAAAATTACGATTCGAGGTTGAAGCGCAATGTTCACCCGACAATAATTTATCAGCATTCATCGCCAAGCACATGGAACAACCGGGTTCGCGCCATTCAAAACCTGCTTGAGTAAAAATTTTATCTAAACCTTCGGCTTCGGCTTGTTTTTTGACTAAACCCGAACCTGCAACCACCATCGCTTGTTTAACACTGCTAGCCACTTTACGGCCTTTAATCACTGCGGCTGCTGAGCGCAAATCTTCAATCCGCGAGTTAGTACATGAGCCAATAAACACACGGTCTAATTTAATATCAGTAATCGCTTGAGCAGGTGTTAAGCCCATATATTTGTAAGCGCGTTGCCATGAGTCGCGTTGTACGGCATCGGTAGCACTGTCCAAGACAGGCAATGTTGCGGTAATTGGCAATACCATTTCGGGCGATGTTCCCCACGACACTTGTGGCGCAATGCTACTGCCATCTAATTCAACGACTGCATCAAATTGTGCATCGGCATCAGATACCAAAGTTTTCCAATATGCTACTGCCGCATCCCATTGTTCTGCTTTGGGAGCAAACGGTTTGCCGTCAAAATAAGCAATAGTTTTATCATCAACCGCGACCATGCCGACCCGTGCGCCTGCTTCAATGGCCATATTACACACGGTCATCCGCCCTTCCATGCTCATATCACGGAACACTTGGCCGCCAAACTCAATCGCGTAACCCGTACCACCTGCCGTACCAATTTTGCCAATAATCGCTAACACCACATCTTTAGCGGTAACGCCTTCACCCAATACGCCCTCAACTTTGATGAGCATATTTTTCGATTTTTTTTGAATTAAGCATTGTGTGGCTAAAACGTGTTCGACTTCGCTGGTGCCAATACCATGCGCCAAACAAGCAAACGCGCCATGTGTTGCAGTATGAGAATCGCCACAAACCACGGTCATTCCTGGCAAAGTCAAACCTTGCTCTGGGCCAACCACATGTACAATGCCTTGGCGTTCATCAAAAATATCAAACTCAACCACACCAAACTCTTTGCAGTTGTCATCTAAAGTTTGTACTTGGATGCGTGATGTTTCGTCTTTAATTCCTGCAATACCACGGCTACGTTCTTCTTTGTCGGTAGGCACATTATGGTCGGGAGTGGCGATGTTGGCATCTAAACGCCACGGTTGACGTTTGGCTAATTTTAAGCCATCAAAGGCTTGTGGGCTGGTCACTTCGTGTAATAACTGACGATCAATATAAATTAAACATGAACCATCATCACGTTGTTTGACCAAATGGTCATCCCATAATTTATCGTATAAGGTTTTAGCTGACATGGTTTTTCCTCTGTGCTGGCTGAATAGCTGCATTTTATGACGGCACAAAAGATAAAACAATTTTATAATTTTTATTTATTGGATAACTTTTAGGAATACAATACTGCGACATCATGTCGCATAGGCAAGCAATGTACGGGAGCCTATACTATTTGGGTGACTCAAAACATGGACGTTTTTTAATGAGCTTTCCTGTTCGGCAATAGCCATACAAAAAACATGTCTGTTACACGATATTACAAATTGCATATTGAACACCTAAGTTTTAAGATACTAAAGACTTACAGACTATATGGTTATTGTGTATTTAAAAGTTCCTCTAAACTCCCTCCTTTGCTAAAGGAAAGTCGGGGAAGATTTACTACCATCAAAAGCACACCCGTCTTTTTAGGACATCGTATGGATATGATGTAATCCATGATGAAATTTAAACCACTTGCGCCTTTACACCGTGATATTAGCGTTATTTTAGTTGTTAAGTTATGCCTATTATGGTTGGCATGGCACTTCTTTTTTTCTCAACCTGTCGCAAAACACATGCAGGTTGCCCCCACGCTGCTTGAAAAACAGTTTCTCAATTCCCCTTCCTCACCTTTACCTTCTCAGGAGCAAAAACGATGAATGAAGTCGTTGAGCTGTCGCGTCTGCAATTTGGCGCAACTGCCATGTTTCACTTTTTATTTGTACCACTCACTTTAGGCTTGTCATGGATTTTATTTATCTGTGAAGCAACCTATGTCATGACAGGCCAACAAATTTATAAGGATATGACCAAGTTTTGGGGCAAACTTTTTGGTATCAACTTTGCGATGGGTGTGACGACAGGCATTACCTTAGAGTTTCAATTTGGTACTAACTGGGCGTATTACTCACATTATGTAGGCGATATTTTTGGTGTTCCTTTAGCCATTGAAGGCTTAATGGCCTTCTTTTTAGAATCTACTTTTGTTGGTTTATTCTTTTTTGGTTGGGACAGACTGTCTAAGTTACAACATCTGATGACTACTTTTTTGGTGGCAGTCGGTTCAAATTTATCGGCATTATGGATTTTAGTGGCTAATGGTTGGATGCAAAATCCGATTGGTGCAGACTTTAATTACACCACCATGCGTATGGAACTCAGTAGCATGGCGGATGTGTTTTTTAATCCTGTCGCTCAAGTCAAATTTGTTCATACGGTGGCGGCTGGTTATGTCACTGCATCAATGTTTGTTTTGGGTATTTCCGCCTTTTATTTACTCAAAGCGCGTGATGTCAATTTTGCCTTACGCTCTTTTGCAATTGCCGCCAGCTTTGGTTTAGCCTCTATTTTATCGGTAATTTTGTTGGGTGATGAGTCGGGTTACACCGCAGGTGAAGTACAGCAAGTCAAAATAGCAGCGATTGAGTCGGAATGGGAAACGCAACCTGCTCCTGCTTCATTTACCTTGTTTGGTTGGCCTAATCAAGCCGAAGAACGCACCGATTATGCAGTAAAAATCCCTTATGCTTTAGGCCTGATTGCCACTCGCTCCTTAGACAAAGAGGTCAAAGGTTTAAAAGAATTACGAGCCGAACATGAAGTTAAAATTCGTGACGGGATGATTGCTTATGGTGCGTTATTACGTCTTAAAGCGGGCGAAAACACTGAGGAGGTTCGTGCTATTTTTGAGCAACACAAAGTCAATTTAGGTTATGGCTTATTACTCAAAAAATACACCGCCAATGTCACCGATGCCAGTGAATCGCAAATTAAACAAGCGGCAAACGACACTATTCCCAAAGTCGCACCTTTGTTTTGGTCATTTAGAATTATGGTCGGTTTAGGATTCTTCTTTTTATTTGTTTTTGCTGCGGCTTTTTGGTTTTTATCTACCAAAAACCTTGCGCCACAACGCTGGTTATTATGGCTTTGCGTTTTTTCGATTCCCTTACCTTGGGTTGCTGCCGAAATGGGTTGGTTTGTCGCTGAATATGGTCGGCAACCGTGGACAATTAGCGGTATTTTACCCACGCATTTATCGGTGTCTCAGCTTGATAAAAGTCAGTTATATTTTAGCATGATTGGCTTACTCGCCATTTATAGCTTCTTGTTTATTATCGAAATGTACCTGATGCTCAAATATATCAAGTTAGGGCCAGCCAGTTTACAAACAGGCCGTTATCACGGTGAAACTGCCAGCGAAGGAGTCCATCATGCTTGATTATGAAACCCTTAAATTTATTTGGTGGCTGTTAATTGGTGCTTTATTTGTCGGCTTTATTGTCACCGATGGTTTTGATTTAGGTGTGGGTGCATTATTGCCTATCGTTGCCAAAACTGACGAAGAACGCCGTGTTGCCATTAACACCATTGGCGCAACATGGGAAGGCAATCAAGTCTGGCTAATTACCGCAGGCGGTGCTTTATTTGCTGCATGGCCGTTGGTTTATGCGGCCTCGTTCTCGGTGTTATATATTCCGTTAATGTTGGTATTGTTTGCCCTATTTTTTCGGCCTGTCGGCTTTGATTACCGCAGCAAACTCAGCAATCCACAATGGCGTAGTGCATGGGATTATGCCTTATGCTTTTCGGGCGTTGTTCCTTCTATTTTATTTGGCGTTGCGGTGGGTAACTTGTTTATTGGTTTACCTTTTCAATTTAGTGAGTCTATGCAGGTCAGTTATGGCGGCAGTTTTTTTGATTTACTAAACCCTTTTGCTTTATTTTGTGGCGTTGTGTCTTTAAGCATGATTATCTTACATGGCGCAAGTTATCTGCAATTACGCTCCGAAGGCATAGTGGCTCAACGTGCGCGCAAGGTTGCTATGATTGCAGGCTTAAGCACAGCCCTATTATTTGCCCTCGGCGGCCTATTGGTGAGTCAACTCAAAGGCTATCAGGTCACGAGCGACCTCAATCACAATATGATTGTTAATCCTTTAATGAAAACCGTGATTCGCACCGAAGGCGGCTGGCTCAACTTTTTAACGGTCTATCCTGTATTATGGCTTGTACCACTCACTGGCGTATTTGGGGCATTATTTGCGAGTTTAGCGTCATGGAAAAACTGGCATTGGTTGGCTTTTATCAGCAGTGCCAAAACCAGTACTGCTATCGTAGCCACGGCAGGTATTGCCTTGTTTCCTTTTGTTTTACCATCGTCGTTAGATAGTCAAAGTAGCTTAACGCTATGGGATGCTACGTCTAGTCACTTAACTTTAGGCATTATGCTCGGCGTGGTGATTGTGTTTTTACCGTTGATTTTACTCTACACCAGTTGGGTTTATCATGTGATGCGCGGCAAAGTCTCCGAGCAAACCATTCGCCAAAACAACCATAGTTTGTATTAATACGAGGTGTCAAATGTGGTATTTCAGTTGGATTTTAGGATTGGGTTTGGCGGTTTGTTTTAGCATTTTAAATGCAATGTACCTCGAAGCAAACTATAGCTTTGGTCGCCGCACCGAAGAAGGTTCTAAACAACGTTTTGAAGATTTCAAAAACGGGACTTAAGTATAATAGGACTTACGCGGTTATCGCTTATTTGTTCACATCTACCCCCCTGCCTTTGGCATCCCCCCTTATTAAGGGGGGACTGAGGGGGGTACAAAACACGCTAATTTCGGTGAAATGCGTAAGTCCTAATCTTCTACCAAACTAAAGCGTGGTTGTTCGACTCCATCGACAATCACGCTTTCACAAAACATAGTCAACGGTCGTACCCAGTACGAAAAATCACCATACAATAAGTGATAAACCACCAACTCTTCTTCGGTTTCACTGTGTTTAGCGACAGCAACGACTTGATATTCCTTGCCTTTATAATGGCGATATTTACCTAAAGCTAAGAAAGTGGTCATGAAAAAATATCCACTAAGGTTAATGGCCCAGAACCATCTTTCCAATACAATTGGCCGCCTGACTCAATAAACTTTTCTAAAGCGGTACGCACCACACCAAAGGCCAAATTTAAACATTGAAATGAATCCACGCCCGGCACTTTAACCACATTAGGATACAAACCATCTAACGCAATTTCTGATTGCCAACGATTGTCTAAAGGCTCTGGCAAACCGACTTGCAGCTTAACCAAACGAAACTCACCATTTCTCATTTTGGCCAGCACTTGCCGCTCGCCAATTACATACTTCACCATATTTACTTTTTCGTTCACCATTTCATGGCACTCACACACTCACGGTCATATTGGTTACGCTCTTCGGTGCGAAAAGCCTGAAAGCGCAATTCATCACGCTTTTGCTCACAACGGGCTTTTTTGTCGGCCAAAGACTCAGCTTTTTTACGCGATGATTTTTTAGTTTTTGATGCCGCTTGCACTTTGACTTTGGCTAATTTTAACTTTTTTGTTTTGACAACATTTTGCGTTTCAGCAGCTAAATCAACGGCTTGAGCTGGTTGACTATGGCTACTGGCCGCATCGCCAAAATGCCACTGACCATTAGCATCTTGCCAACGATATAAGCCCGACTCATCACTAGCTGCCGAAAAAGACAACAAAAACATACAAATTGTAAAAATAAAACGCATAGACACTCCCTGTTCTCTGTTATAAACATCCTTAGTAGTCATTTAGGACTTACGCGACTATCGCTTATTTGCTCACTAAACAATCGTTTTCAACGATTTTTAGTTCACAAAACGCACTTGTTTCGACTTCGCTCAACACAAGCTTTCGATGAAATGCGTAAGTTCTATAATTCTATGGTGAAGAACTTAAAAAAACCATCTTTTTGCTTGCATCAAGTTGCGAGTTAAATGTTAACACTTGCTACTCAACTCTTGGAAGAAATAACCTACAGTGACAGATTGCAAAAGATAACTTTGCAAAGACAAACAAATAATATACACTTGTATATTATTAGATAAAACAGACTCAGAGGTTTATCATGTTAGGCAAGTTACCCTCACCGCTAAAGGGCGCGGTTAATTGTGTAGCACTGGCATCGAACACCATTGCTTTATGTACTCCGTTGTTTGGCCTAGCCTTGCTCAAAGTTCCACCTGTTAAACCGCTCCAAAAAGTCTGTACTTTAGGCTGTATTAAAATTGCTGAAACGTGGATTGCCATTAACAGTAACGTTTTAGCGAGTACACAAAACACCCAATACCACCTTACAGGGGATTTAGATAACATCAAATACGATGGTTGGTATATGGTGGTGTCTAATCACCAGTCGTGGGCTGATATTTTTATTTTGCAAAAAATCTTTAATAAACACGCGCCATTTTTAAAATTCTTTTTAAAAGATGAATTGATTTATGTGCCTGTGATTGGCTTGGCATGGTGGGCTTTAGATTTTCCCTTTATGAAGCGTTATAGCAAAGAGTTTTTAGCTAAACATCCTGAGTTAAAAGGTAAAGATTTAGAAACAACGCGTAAAGCCTGCGAAAAGTTTAAACATACGCCTGTCTCGATTATGAACTTTTTAGAAGGCACACGTTTTACCCCCCAAAAGCATGACAGACAACAATCACCTTATAAAAACTTATTAAAACCCAAATCGGCAGGCATGGCTTACGCGTTAAACATCATGAATGAACGGATTGATACTTTGGTTGATGTGACCATTTATTATCCTGATGGCCGTCCGAGTTTTTGGCAATTTATGTGTGGCACCGCCAAAAACATTGAGATTCACATTCAAACCCGTGATATTCCTACGGATGTTAAAGTAGGCGATTATGAAAATGATGCTGAGTTTAGAAAAACTTTTCAAACATGGGTCAATCATATTTGGCAACAAAAAGACCAACGCCTAGAAAAAATGAAACAGGCCACTCATCAAGTGCTTGAATTTAAAAAAGCGAGTTAACGATGATGGTGTTCCCTCTCCTTGTAGGAGATGGCTAGGATGAGGTCTAAAAATGGAGTAATTCCACATAGACCACAAAACTTAACCCTCACCCCACCCCTCTCCCAGTGGGAGAGGGAGCTTTATCGCTGCCCCCCCTACAACATCGGCCATTTCATCGAATCAACGGTCATTCGAATAATTTTACGGCGATTGTCGTCATACGGTGGAAAGAATAAACGTACCATCATCAGCTTGGAGGCTTTCACCACTGCCCGTTCGTGCGAAAAGGCTTTAAAACCAAAATAGCCATGTGAATTACCAATACCCGAGTTATTAACGCCACCAAAAGGTAAGTTACCGTGTACAAACTGCATTAAACAGTGATTGATACACACACCGCCTGAACTGGTGCGCGTCACGACTTTTTGTACAGTTTCATCATTAAAACTCCATACGTACAAAGCCAACGGTTTAGGATTAGCGTTGATATCGGCAATCACTGTGTCGATATTGTCGTAAGCTAGAATGGGTAATAATGGGCCAAAAATCTCTTCGGTCATAATACGCGCTTGAGCAGGCACTTGGTCAAGAATGGTTGGTGCAATATAGCATTGACCAATATCCACTTCGCCACCCGTCATCACTTTTGCCCCAGCTTCCACCGCTTCATTGAGTAAGCCTGCGATACGTTGCGTATGGCGCGGATTAACAATGCGTGTTAAATCAAGACTGGCTTTTTGGTCAGCGGCGGTCAGCCCATAACGATTTTGAATCACGGCACGACATTCGGCAATAAATTCGTTTTTTACCGAGTTATGAACATAAATATAATCAGGCGCAACACAAGTTTGACCACCGTTTAAAAATTTGCCCCACATTAAGGTTTCGGCCGCGACACGTAAATTAGCGGTTTCATCAATAATCGTTGGTGATTTTCCGCCTAATTCCAAGGTAACACTGGTTAAATGTTTGGCGGCGGCGGCCATGACCACTTTACCCACCATCGGTGAGCCTGTAAAAAAGATGTGGTCAAACGGTAAAGCTAATAAGGCTTCGGCCGTAGGCAAGCCTCCTTCAAACAAGGCAACTTCATTGCTAGAAAACACTTCACGAATAATTTTAGCCATTACTGCCGACACATTAGGCATCATTTCAGAGGGTTTGATGATTGCGGTATTGCCCGCCGCCAGTGCCGACACTAAAGGGCCAAAACACAAGTTTAAGGGATAATTCCACGGCGCAATAATTAACACTCGGCCACGCGGTTGATATTCTATCCATGCGCTTGTAGTAAGCATTAAACTGGTTGGACTGACTTTTTGCGGTTTCATCCATTGTTTTAAACGACCAATCGCATGGCGAATTTCGTCTAAAACAGGCATTAACTCGGTCACGTCAACTTCAGCAGAGGGTTTACGATAATCTTGCTCAAAGGCTTGATAAAACGCTTGGCGATGGGCTAAGACGGCTTCGCGCAATCGCTTTAAGCGTGCCAAACGTTGCTCGGCTAATGACTCGCGCCAACGAATCGCTGTTGCTTGCTGTGCGGCAAATACTGACTGCATTTGTTGTGGGTCGGATTCGACAATCATGGGCATACTATTCATTATCATTGCTCTTTTATTTTTAGTTTGTTTTAGGTATAGCGCGTAAACCACAATTGCTCAATAGCCACCGCTAAAGCAATGTCTTTACCTGTCACTGTTTGTATTTCGTGAGTCATTAAATTAATGCTCACTTTGTTATAACTATTCGACCAATCAGGATGATGATTAGCACGTTCTGCCAATAATGCCACTTGCGTCATAAAACCAAAGGCTTGCACAAAATCGACAAATTGGTAATCCCGATGTAAACGACCAGACCGCATTCGCCAGTCGGGATATTGTTGCAAAAATGGCTCTAAGCTCAGAAAGTTCATTATGGTGATAACGTTGAGATTGAATTAGCACCATCGTATCAAAGGTTACAACTTAAACAAGCTGAAATTTAGGTTTGATGCAGATTGACTCATCTTTTAAAACTCTATTGATTGTAAACCTCATCAATATCCATATAATTAAACCCTACATTTAAATGTTATGAAGTTTTAATCCATGAGCCTTACTGCTAAAAATATTGCAAAAACTATAAAAGACAACAAGAAAAAGAATCCAATCGTTATCTTTACAGGTGCTGGTTGTTCAAAAAGCGCAGGTATGCCTTTAGCAAGTGAACTTGTTGCTGAAATCAACAAAAAATACAAAACAAATCTGACGCATTTAACGGACGAACAAAAAAAAGACTATGGTCATTGCATGGCTAAACTTGTGCCAAATGAGCAAAAAAAATTACTCGAAAAGCACCTTGATAAAGCCAAAGTGAATTGGGCGCATATTGCTTTAGCTAGCTTACTCAAAAATGGTTATGTTTCAAAAGTATTGACCTTTAACTTTGACAACATCCTAACAAAAGCCTGTAGTTTAGATAACTTTTACCCACCCATTTATGATTTAAAGGTCTTACATCAAGATTACTTCTCCTCCATTCCAAACCGTTCAATTGTACATCTACATGGCCAATGGAGTGGGTTTGAACTCGCTAATTCAAGTAAAGACACACAGGATCAAGCAGAAAAATTAAAAAATTACATTAAAGAAACTCTAAATAATGCACCCAGCTTATTTATTGGTTATAGCGGTGGTGCTGATGCTTTTTTTACGTTAGTGCAAGAAGGTTTTATTGGGCAACATCGTTTATTTTGGGTAGATTATGCTAAAGAGCCAAATTCAAATGTTAAGACGTTTATTGATGTCAATGCCAATCACCGTCATTTTATTGGTGAACAAGATGCTGATCAATTTTTAATTGAGCTTGCTACAGAACTGGACTGTTTTCCTACAGAAATGTTCAAAGACCCCATTAACCATTTAAAATCCATTTGCGAACATATTAATGATTTTCCTTTGAGCAATAAAGACACACAAATTGACTTGCTTGAAGAAGTTAAAAATACTTTAAAAATTACCAGCCAAAATAAAACCATCATTGAAGCAATAAAACTCGCAGAAAGCCTAAGCCAAAAGAAATACGACTACATTATTAAATGGTATAAAAACAACAATATTAATACCCCTCTTCATATCTCTAAAATTGTCGCCTCTGCTTATTTAGAAAAATCTATTGAATTACTAAAAAACAATAATAATCAACATGATACTTTTTTTAATAACGCAATAGAAATACTGCCTGATTTTTATCAAGCACATGCAAGATTGGCTACAAATCTTAACCAATTATACTTAAAATCTAAAAATACAGAGCATTTAAATAAAGCTATCACTCATTTTAAAAAGGCATTAGAGATTAATAATGAGATTAATAATGCTATTTTCTTTGTAAGCTATGGCAATGCTTTATCAGGTTTAGCACTATTACAAAAAAATGAAACCTTGTTTAATCAAGCCATTGAGCAATATAAAAAGGCTTTAAACATTCAACCTGATAATGCTGACATCATCAATAATTATGGCAGTGCTTTATCAGATTTAGCACAATTACAAAAAAATGAAACCTTGTTTAATCAAGCCATTGAACAATTTAAAAAGGCTTTAATCATTAAACCTAATCATGCTAATAATCTTGGAAATTATGGCAATGCTCTATTAGGTTTAGCACTATTAAAAAAAAATGAAACCTTGTTTAATCAAGCCTTTGAGCAATATAAAAAGGCTTTAATCATTCAACCTAATCATGCTGACATCATCAATAATTATGGCAGTGCTTTATCAGGTTTAGCACTATTACAAGAAGATGAAACCTTGTTTAATCAAGCCATTGAGCAATATAAAAAGGCTTTAATCATTCAACCTAATCATGCTGATACTATCGGAAATTATGGCAGTGCTTTATCAGGTTTAGCACAATTACAAGAAGATGAAACCTTGTTTAATCAAGCCATTGAACAATATAAAAAGGCTTTAATCATTAAACCTAATCATGCTAATAATCTTGGAGATTATGGCAATGCTTTATTAAATTTAGCACTATTACAAGAAGATGAAACGGTAGTGTCAAAACAAGACGTGTTTTGGTATAAGGAGAGTATAGCTAACCATAATTTCACACGGTCATGATTACAGAAAGCCTTATCCACCACTGTACCCGCTGCCATTCAACCAACATATTCAAGA